>Ga0181521_10003538_pt1 | contig 18333 bp, 15 predicted proteins | sample PEATcosm2014_Bin_32_FD_119764 | JGI IMG/M metagenome (GOLD analysis project Ga0181521, IMG submission 119764) | Peatland microbial communities from MTU Mesocosm Facility, Houghton, MI, USA - PEATcosm2014_Bin02_60_metaG | ecosystem: Environmental > Terrestrial > Soil > Wetlands > Peat | place... | reverse complement strand
GGTGAACGCCTCGGCGACGCTCGGCAGCACCTCGGCCACCGCGTCGGGGCTGTCCCCGAGGGCGTCCAGGGCGTCGACGACGTAGTTGAGCTGGCACTCGATCATGAAGATCTGTGAGGTGTGACCGGTCCCGGTGTTGGGCCCGGTCAGCATGAAGAAGTTCGGGAAGTGGGGGAACGTCGTGCCGAGGTAGTTCGCCAGATCGCCCGAGAACGCCTCGGACAGCCGGTGGCCCTCTCTGCCGACGACGTGTTCACCGATGGGGTTGTCGCTGACGTGGAAGCCGGTGGCGAAGACGATGGCGTCGACCCGATGCAGCTCGCCGTCGGTGGTCAAGATCCCATCGGGCTCGATCCGGGCGATCGGTTCGGTCACCAGGTCCACGTTCGGTTGGCTGAGCGCGGGATAGAAGTCGTTGGAGGGTAGGGCGCGCTTGCAGCCCAACTCGTAGTCGGGCGTGAGCTTGGCCCGGAGCTCGGGGTCGGGCACCTGGGTCGCCAGGTGCCTCCTCACCTGGCGTTCGAGGGCCGACCGCAGGCCGTCGTATTTGGTGAAGGCCGACACGAGCACGACCTCGCGCTGCCAATAGACAAGGGCGCGCACCAGACGCTGCGCCGGCGGAAAGATCCGGAACAGCGATCGCTCCCAGTGGGGGATCGGGCGGACCGGGTGTGGCAGCACCCAGCCCGGGGTCCGCTGGAACACGCTCAGGTGCTCGACCGTCGGCTGGATGGAAGGCACGATTTGCACCGCCGAGGCTCCGGTTCCGATGACCGCGACCCGCTGTCCGTCAAAGCCGCGCGAGGAGTCCCAGCGGGCCGAGTGCATGAGCATCCCGGCGAAACGCCCGGCACCGGGGATCAACGGCGTGCTCGGTTCGGCGAGCGACCCGGTGGCCGAGATCAGGTACTGGCACGAGAACGCCCCGCGGTCGGTGGTCACGGTCCAGCCGTCGTCGTCGTCCCATGCCGCGTCGAGCATCCGGTGGGAGAAGCGAATGTGAGGCACGACACCGAAGCGTTCGGCGGTCGCCCGAAGGTACTCCCAGATCTCGACTTGATCGGCGTAGGTGCGATGCCAGTCGGGGTTGAGCGCGAACGAATAGGAATACAGGTGCGAGGGCACGTCGCAGCGGCACCCGGGGTAGACGTTGTCCCTCCAGGTACCCCCGAGTTGCTCGGCCCGCTCCAAGATCACAAAGTCGTCTTCGCCCGCCTGCAGGAGACGGATCGCGGCGCCGATCCCCGCGAACCCGGCACCCATGATGACGATCCGGGTGCTGGTGGGGGGTGGCTCGGGCGGCGAGACGGCGTCGGTCACCGCGTCACCCTATGACGGCGCGCGAGCCGCCCTGGGGGCGGCGCCCTGACCGATCGCACCACATTGATTGGGGTGAGCGAGGGGACTTGAACCCCCGGCCTCCAGGGCCACAACCTGGCGCTCTAACCACCTGAGCTACGCCCACCGAGGAAATCAGTGTGGCATATCGTCGCATCGGTCCTGTCTCTTGTGGGTGGGCGTCGCTGGGCGGTGCAACCGTGGCACCGGTCGCTGAGCGAGGATTGACCAGCCAGCCCCCGTGGCCGAGTGGATCAGGCGAGGGACTTCTAATCCCTTCTACGCAGGTTCGAATCCTGCCGGGGGCGCTCAAAGGGGCCGGTCACAGGCATCACATCGAGCGCCCGACCCGGCCGTTCGGGGCGGCGCCATCGGTGACCGGCCGAGGCTCCTGCGTCCATCGCTCAGGGTCCATCGCTCAGGGTCCATCGCTCAGAGCGAGGCGAAGAAGGCGTCGATCAACGCTCTGTTCCGCGTGCTTTGCCAGCGGGGGATCACGTGATTCATGACGTAGCCGAAGGCGACCCCTGAATCCGGATCGGCGAACCCGACGGCGCCCCCGGTGCCGAAGTGACCGAAGCTGCTCGGGTTGGGACCGAACCGTCTTCGGGGCGTGGTCGGATAGAAGCCGAGGCCGAAGGTGACGTCCTCGCCGAGCACCGGGCAGTAACCCTGAGACTGAGGAGACGCCGCCTCGGCCAAGAGATCCCTCGAGAGCAGTCGATTGGGCTCGAGCAGCGCCGCATAGAGGCGAGCGATCCCACCGGCGGTGCCGTGACCGTTGGTCGACGGGACCTCGGCACCCCGCCACGCAGTGGTGTTGACGACGCCCACCGATGAGTAGCCGGCCGGATTGAAGTAGCTGAGCATCGTCATCAGCTCGTCACCGGACAAGGCGTTGAAGTCGACATCCTCGACACCTCGCGAGCCCGCCCAGATGACGTCTGCGCATCGGGACTGCTCGGCTGGGGGGACGCCGAACCACACGTCGGCACCCAGTGGGCCGGCCACGGCGCGGAGCCGGTCTCCGCAGGTCTCCCCGCTGACCCGGCGAACGATCTCGCCGATCAGATGGCCGAAGGTGTTGGTGTGGTAGGCGTGGCGAGTTCCCGGCTCCCACCACGGGTCGGTCGCCGCCAGTGCACCGGCCATCCGGTTCCAGTCCCACAGGTCGTCGTTGGTCAACGGCTCGCGGATGGCCGGCACCCCGGCCCGGTGGCATAGGGCATGTCGCAGTGTGGCCTTGTCCTTGCCCCCCACACCGAACTCCGGCCACACCGAGTCAATCGGATCGTCGAGACCGATGAGGCCAGCGTCGACCAGTTGCAGGGCCAGCAGGCCGACGAGGGCCTTGCCGACCGAATAGAAGTCCACGAGGGTGTCGGGCCTCCAGGGGCGCCGGCGTGATTCGTCCACCCACCCGCCGACCAGGTCGACCACCACACGACCGTCGATCATCACGCACACGCCAGCCCCGACCTCGCCTCGCTCGGCGAAGTTGCGGGCGAACTCTTGGCGGACCGAATCGAACCGAGGGTCGCAGGTCCCGCTGAGCTCCGCACTCACGGCGGAAGTCTCGCATCGGGGCCGATCGAACGCGGGCGGGATCATGCAGGGCCGACGGCCACCATGGTGATCGGTACCCGGCGGAAAAAGGTAGATGTGGGCTAGATGGGCGTCCGGCGGTGGAGTGGCAGCGCGAACCATATGCCGGCGAACGTGGCCACGGTGAGGGCGATCAGGAGATACGCGCTCGTCCCCGGTTCGACAAGGATCATGATGAGCGCCACGGCAACCGACACCGACGCCGCGACGGCGGTCAACCCCCCGATGGCCATGACGTTGGACGCTCGGAGCAGGCGGGGGCGCTCGTGGTGGTGGAACACGAGCCGGTGATATGCGACGGGTCCGCCGAGCAGCACGATGGAGAGACTGGCCAACAACACGTCGGTCAGGTAGAGGATTCGCTCGGCGTGGTCCAGTTTCACGAAGCCCACGCTGAACGGGAGGGACAAGAGAAACCCGAACAGGACCTGGACGCCGATGCTGGCGACCCGCAACTCTTGGAGCAGCTCAGCCAGATTTCGGTCGATCCGCTGGGTGTCGGTCTCTGGGGTCATGGGATCGGGTACTCCGCGGCGCTCGGCGGCCTCGCAGGGAAGGCTAACCCTCGCCGGTTGGGCGAAGCGTGACCCGCCGACCGATCCGCCGCCGCCTCACCAGGACAATCCCTCCGCGAGGACTGGCTGGGAGTCGGCCACGTTTCCTTACCGAACTGCAACTCCACTTATGCTGCGTACTGCATCGAACCGGAGAGAATCACCGCGGTAGGGGATGCCAGTCGGGGCCGATCCGACCGCCCCTCGCGTTGCTGGAGCGTCGTGATTGGGTCTGCCAAGAGGTCCAACTACAAGGTCACGTTCGCCGCGCTGGTGATCGGTGCGGTCGCCTATGCGCTCCTCCAGTCGATGGTGCTGCCCGTGCTGCCGACCATCCAGCGCAACTTCCACACCTCGCAGAGCACCGTCACCTGGGTGCTCACGGCCTATTTGCTCTCGGCCTCGGTCTTCACCCCGATTCTCGGGCGGATCGGCGACTTGGTGGGCAAGGAGCGCATGTTGGTGGCAACCCTGTCGGCCCTGGCCGCCGGCTCGCTGCTGGCCGCTCTGGCCCACTCCATCGGGGTCCTGATCGTCGCGCGAGCCATCCAGGGCGTCGGTGGTGGGGTGTTGCCCCTGTCCTTCGGCATCATCCGTGACGAGTTTCCCCGGGAGCGGGTGGCCGGCAACGTGGGGTTCATCGCGGCCGTCATCGCGGTCGGCGGTGGCCTCGGCATCGTGCTGGCCGGGCCTATCGTCGAGCATCTGGGCTTTCACTGGCTGTTCTGGATCCCCCTGGCCATGACCGTCGTCGGCATCACGATGGCCCAGCTCTTCGTGCCCGAGTCGCCGGTCCGCACCCCCGGCGGCGTGAGCTGGCTGGCCGCGGTCTTGCTGTCGGCCTGGTTGGTGGCGCTCTTGGTGGCGGTGAGCGAGGCCCCGACGTGGGGCTGGGGATCGACCAAGACCCTGGTGCTGCTCGGCTTGGCCGTCGTCGCATTGGGGGCATGGGTCAAGGTGGAGCTGCGGGTGCGAGCGCCCTTGATCGACATGAAGATGATGCGGGCGCCCGCGGTGTGGATCAACAACCTGGTGGCCTTCCTGTTCGGTGTCGGGATGTACTCGGCGATCGCGTTCCTCCCCGAATTCCTTCAGACGCCGAAGTCGTCGGGGTACGGGTTCGGGGCCAGCATCACCGAGTCGGGTCTGTTCTTGGTCCCGATGACCGTGACCATGTTCTTCGGGGGGCTCTTCACCGGCAGGATCGCGGTCGGCATCGGGTCCAAGGCGGCGGTCTTCCTCGGATCGATCGCCGCCTGTGGCTCGTATCTGATGCTCGCCTTTGCTCACGACCACTCATGGGAGATCTACGTCGCCAGCACCCTCCTCGGCGTCGGCCTGGGCCTGGCCTACTCGGCCATGTCCGCCCTCATCGTCGAGGCCGTGCCGGTCTCCCAGACCGGGGTGGCCAGTGGCATGAACGCCAACATCCGCACCATTGGCGGCGCCATCGGTGCCTCCGTCATGGCCAGCATCGTCACGGCGAAACTGCTCGGCAGCGGGCTTCCGGCCGAGTCGGGTTACACGCGTGGGTTCGCCTTCCTGGCCGCCATCACGGTGGTGGCGGCTGCGGCGGCGCTCTTGATACCCAAGTCAGGCCTCGCCGCCGCGCCACCGCCTCACGATCCCCATCTCGACCATGCCGAGTTGGCCATCGTGGCCGGTGGCACGATCACCGACGTGTGATGTACTCGAGCGGACCAACGAGGCGGCCGTGAGGTTGGAGGGACGGGGGCCCACCGCGACCCGGGCCGCCCAGCCGCACGTTCTCGGCTCGGCCCGACGGTGACGACCCGCCGGAGGCGAGTCGCACCGACCACCGACCAATCTTCGACCAGGTTGCAGCGGAAGTCGGAGTGGGCCGGTGTTCGCAGGGGCGAGACCGTCGAGGTGATCGATACCGGGCTGCGCTCGGCCACGTGGGAGTTCGTGGCCCACGTCCGCAACCTCGTGACCGGCGACGAGTGGATCGAGGTCGTGGGCGGGAAGGACGGAGACCGGGCGCTCCGGTCGTTCCGCCCCGAGCGAGTGTTCGCGCCCGCTCACAAGCAGGGGAGGCGTGGTCCGCGGTCCTCTCTCGCCGACGAACCGAGGCTTCCGCTCGGTTGAGCGACACCGGCCGGTGCCGCTTCGATCCCTCGCTACTCGGACGCCGCCGGCATGAAGTCGATGGTGACGCAGGTCTCGTCGCCCACCACCCACGCGTCGTGACCGGGTCCGACGACGTGGGCATCGCCAGGGCCGAGATCGAGTTCGGTGCCGTCGTCCATGCGGACGTGGAAGTGCCCCGACACGACATAGGAGACGTGGTGACCCTGGCAGGACTCGGTGCCCACGACGGGCTTGACGTCGGTCGACCACCGCCAACCGGGGCGGAACACCGCCCGTCCGATGGTGGCACCGGGGAGCTGCACCAGGTGAATGTCACCATGGTCGAAGTTGCGCTCCTCGTCGGGCGCGTCGAGGTTCTTGGCTTCGCAGATCATGAGCGTTCCTCCGTTCGGCTCGTGCCGCCATTGTGCACGGCCGGCGAGCAGCGGGCCATGGGCTGCCCAGGTCTCATGCAAACGGCGAGCCGGAGCCGTTCGCATCGATCCGTTCAGGTCAGGACCACGCCGACCGAAGGCCGACGAGCCCGGCGGTCGCTCTCTCGACGAATTCGGCATCGAGTGACGGGTCGCCGCATTCGAGCCAGGTGAGCGTGGCCTCGACGAGCCAACCGAACAGGGATTCGGCGATCCAGGCGTCGATGACGGGATTGTCGCTTCTGAGCGGGATGAACCGGCGCACCACGTCGACCGAGACGGATCGGAACTGGCTCGCGTACTCGGCGAACTGTGGCTCGCGCGCGGCGTGTCTCCATAGAAGAGTGAAGGCGGCCGGCTCCTCTCGGGCGACCACCAGGAGGGTCCGGGCGCCGAGGCCACGGGTTGGGCCGGCGGCCAGGCCAGCCTGCAGCTCCTCGCCCAGCCGGTCGAAGACCTCTTGGAGGATGGCCCGATAGAGCTCTTCTTTGGTCTCGAAGTGGCGGTAGAGGATGAGGCGGGTCACGCCGCACGAGGCGCCGACGTCCTCCATCGAGGTGCGGTCGAAGCCCGATCTGGTGAATGCCTCGGCGGCCCCCCGCAGGATGGAGGCTCGCCGTTCGGCACGCGGCAGGAGTTTGGTCTGGACAGGTATACGTATAAGTATATACACTGACGTACACACACGGCAGGGGAGGTAGCCATGGCCGTCAGCGCCCAACTCGAATTCACCGAAGCCGAGCTCCTCGCCGACGCCGAGGTGAAGGAACCCCTCATTGCCGGCGGGGTGCGCTGCCACGGGGGTTTCGCCGACGACGGCGCCTATGTGTCGCCGCGCACGAAGTTCCGGGTGCCCGCGATCGAGGCGTGGCGGGGCCATCACGCCGAGGTGTTCGACAAGCCGATCATCGATGTCCCGATGGCATTATGGGGCGGCCACTTCCCCAATGTCGCCCAGGCGCGCTTTCTCATTGGGGCGGGGGTGCCCGAGCCGCTCATCGCGACCTTGACGCGCATCGGCACCGTGGAGGGCTACGGGGCCAACATTCGGATGCTGAAGCCGTCGAACCTGCAGCGGTTCTTCGACGAGGACATCAAGGGCACCGCGGTCGACCACCTGGGCAGGGGACTGTTCGAGGCGCACGGACGCGACGAGGCCGGCTGGGAGAAAGAAGCCGGACACAAGGACATGTGGTTCGCCGCGCGCGACATCGCCTTTGAGTCCCAGCAGGCCGACGTCGACATCGAGGCCATGCTCGAACGCATGGGTTTCGGGCAGCGGGGGAGAGACGCCAGCGAGGTCGTCCGGCTCCTGCCCGCAGACATCGACGTACAACTCGAGTTCATGGCGGCGCTGATGATCCGGGTGCTGTTCATCGAGGTCTCGGCGTTCCACACGTTCGGCTGGGCCGAGGATTGGTTGTCGGACCCCGAACTCGTCGCCGGCGAAGGGGCGGGCGGACAGCTGGTGACCTACATCCGTGCCGACGAGACGCCGCACGTCGCGTACCTGGCCACGGCGCTCACCGAGCTGCGCGATCGCACGTGGATCGGTGAGGGGGGCACGCGCCACCTCGGATCGGACATGATCGACCGGCTGTGGGAGCACCTGCTTGACCAGAGCTTGGGGGCGGGACGCGAGCAGAGCCGCAAGGCGATCCTCGGCGAGGTCGAGCGTTGGTGTCGGCGGCACGACGGCGGCGAAGACATCCTGACCGAATTCCATTCGTTGGCTGACGCCTGAGCCTCGGTGGTGCGCGGGCCGGCTCCGGCCCGATAATGGGCCCTCACGTTGAGCGCTATGCACGTGCAGTGCCGACCAAGGAGCGATGGGCTCATCGGTAACGTTGTCGGTTCGGTGGTGCTCGCCCTGGCCATCGTGTTTTCGGTGCTCTCGGGTGTCGGCCCGGCGGGCGCGGTCCCGGTGGCGAGCGCACCCCGCTCGGTGTTGGTGGCCAACACCGCGACGACCGGGTGTGGCGTCGCGACGTCGTCGGGGTCGTTGACGCTTTCGATCAGTGTGGGCGGTCACGCCCGAACGGTGATCGTGCACGTCCCGAGCGGGTACACCGGCACGAACGAGCTGCCGCTGGTGCTGAACATGCACGGCAGTGGCATTACGGCGGCCGAGCAGGAGGGCTTCAGCGGCATGGACGCCGAGTCCGATGCCGAAGGGTTCATCGTGGCCTACCCCCAGGGCCTCATTCCGAGCGGTACCGGATTCGACTGGAACATCCCCGGGGTGCCGCTCCGCACCGGTGCCGTAGCACCGAAGCACCCGGCCGACGACATGGCGTTCTTGAGCCAGCTGCCCGGGATCCTCGGGCGCCGCTACTGCGTGAACCCGCGGCGCGTGTACGCGACCGGCTTCTCTGGTGGTGCCCGCATCACCAGCCAGCTGGCCTGTGATGCCTCGAGCATCTTTGCCGCAGTAGCGCCGGTCAGCGGCCTGCGACGCCCGACGCCCTGTCCGACCGTGCGGGCGGTCCCCATCGTGGCCTTCCACGGGACTGCGGACCCGATCGACCCCTACAACGGCCACGGTGAGGCCTACTGGACCTACTCGGTCCCCCAGGCCGCGCGGTACTGGGCCGGCCAGGACGGGTGCAGATCCCGACCGGTCACCTCGACGCCCGCCGTCGGGGCCACCTTGACCAGGTACACCGATTGCAAGGCCGGTTCGGCCGTCGAGCTGTACAGCTTGATCGGGGAGGGCCACGAGTGGACCGACGGCCCTCCGTTGCCCAAGGGGGTGACCCGCGTGCTCGGGCCCCAGTCGAGCGCAGTGAACGCCAACGCCGTGATGTGGGCCTTCTTCGCCGCCCATCCGCTGCCGTGACGCGACCAAAGCGGATCCGCGCTAACCGAGCGGCACCGTCGCCTTCAGGTTGGTGACCGAGATCGTAAAGGTGCCGTTGGACGCCCGGAAGAACGGCGCGTTGCTCCCGACCAGTTCCAGCTCGACGGTGTGGCCGGGCGCGACCACGTAGTCGTTCGGCGGAAGCTGGAAGGTGATCGATTGGTGGGCGGTCGCCGTGGCCGAGGTACCGGCCGACTGGTTGACCGAGGGCCGGTAGGCGCCCATCTCGATGATCTGGCGGTTGGCGCCCCCCGGCGCGACGTCCCACAGGCGAGCCACCAGCTCGGGGTAGTTCCCGGTCACGGACAGGTCGGCCTTGATCGTGACGCCACCCAGCACGTGGAGTCCCTCGCCCGAAGACGCGATCGAGTAGGTCGCCGTTCCCGGCTCGGTGGTCGCCGGGAGCGAATCGCAGACCGGTTGGGTCACCCCGTCGAGGGCCGCGGCCACCGTGGGGCTACCGCCGTCCGAGGTGACCAGCTGGGCCGCCGTTCCGACGATCTCGGTCGAGCCCTTCTCGAGCGCGCTCCACGAACGGGAGCGCACCGTCGGGCCCGACGGTGCGGTGCGAGGACAGGTCTGCGCGCGCACGAGGGCCCCGGTCTGCGGGGTCCCCTGGTGCAGGACCACCGAGTCCAAGAAGGCGATGCCGGTCTCGTTGTTGAAGGCGATGTCGGCCGGTTTCTCCTGTGCCCACGGATGCCCGACGTCGTCGAACACGAGCAAAAGCGGCGTCTTGGCACCGAAGGCCTTGACCGCGTTGGCGTAGTGCAGCGCCTCGTTGACCGGGAACAGCGTGTCGGTCCAGCCGCTCTGGATGACCGTCGGTGCCGGACCACCGGGTGCCATCGGGATCGAGATGGCCGACTTGTACTGCTGGAGGTCGAACAACGCGGTCGTCTCGTCGGCGCTGAACGGCTCCCCGGCGACACTCTCGTGGTCCCAGACCGTCATGGTGGACTGCGGATCCACGCCCGGCGGAGCCAGATAGCTCGCCGCCGCGGTGGCGTAGAGGACGGTTTGCCATATCTCCTTGGCCACGCCGACCGGGTCCCGGTCGGCCTTGGCCGGGGTGACCGTGGTCGTCGACAGTTGCCCGTTGGGGTCGAGCGCGGTGTCGAGGTCGTCCCACGGCCAGACGGCGTACGCCGCTGCCACCGTCATCGGAATGTGGCGATTGGGGCTCACGAAGGGGACGAGCTTGCCATCGGGGAGCTCCATCCGGTTCTTCAACATGGCCAGCTCGAGCGACTGCCCGCCGCCATAGGACACCCCGGAGACGGCGATGCCCGGCCGGGCGTAGCCCTCGTCGACGAGCATGCCGGCCAGGTACTGGGTGTCGCGGATCTCGTAGCGCTGGTCGGCCAGCTGCTCCCATCCCTTCGCACATGCCGGTGTGTTCTCGCGCGAAGCCGCCGTCCCACACGAGTTTCCGAAGCCCCGCGCGGTGTAGGTCAGCACGGCCCAGCCCTGGCTGGCCAGCGTGACGTTGTCGACCGCGCCGTCGTCGCTCGTCGACTCGTAGTCGGTCTTGTTCCCGCCCAGTCCGTGCAGCAGCACGATGAGCGGGTAGGGCGCCTTGCCGGTCACCGGCAGCGTGAGGTCGGCATCGAGCGGGACGCCGTCAAAGCTCGGGACCCGGCGGTCCTGGCCGTTGACCAACCCACCCTGGCAGAACGTCACCCCGTACTGGGGTGCGCAGACCAGCTTGCCGAACGGCATCGAGGGCGGCGTCTGGGCAGCCCCCGCCGCCGGCACCAGCATCGGCGTGAGCAGGGCCAGGAGCACCAGCGCGACCCCGGCAGCGACGCCGCGACACCGTGTCAAGACTGGGCCCGATTCGATCCTGCGCGAAGGGTGCCCGTGTCGATGAGCATCCTCGATCTTCTCTGGGGGGGCCGAGAGTGTCAATCGTGGGTCAATCACGACCAGACGGTGGCCGGTGGCCGGCGGTTCTCGTCGGTGGCGCACGAGATCCTCCGACGACTGGTTGCCGAGCGCCGGTCGGCCCCGGCCGGGGAGCCGAAAATTTAGTAAACGATATTGACGGTCAACACCCAGAACGACATAGTGCGAAGGTGCCGCGCTCGGAAGGGTTAGCGCAAGAAGCGTCGTTCCCGAGCCTGCTCGGTGCGGCCCAGCGCACCTACAGCGCCGCCATCCGTTCGGCCCTGGCCGAGGCCGGCTACGCCGACATGCCGCTCACCGGGTACTGGATCACCGGGTTCTTGGCCCGCCGGGGCTCGGGCCTCCAGGATCTGGCCAGCCGCCTCACCGTCTCCAAGCAGGCCACCAGCAGGCTTGTCGACGTGCTGGTGACACGCGGCTACTGCGATCGGATCTCGGACCCCACGGATCGGCGCCGGACGACGCTCGTCCTCACCGAGCGGGGCCGGGCCGCCGCGCGCGAGATCAGGCGGGCGATCGAACGAACGAACGAGGACCTGGCGGCGCGGGCGAGCGCCCAGGACATCGCGGCGACCCGAGCCACCCTGGCCGCGCTGGTCGCGATGGGGCGGGAGTCCAAGCTCCGGGCCGCCGCAGCCCGAACCTCCGGCCGATGACGGTCACCACGCCGCCGGAGCGGGACGTCTCGGTCGAGCGGCCAGTACCGCCGACTGGCACCGGTGGGCCGCCGCGCCGGGCCTGGTGGGTCGTCGGGCTTCGACGGCTGGCGTTCTTCCTCTCGCCGGCCGATCAACCATTCTGGGCGCGCCCGGCGCTGTTGATCGTCACCGGTGCGTCGGCATTCATGTACGCGTGGCAGTCCTCGGGCTACCTCGAGATCTACTACGCCGCCGCGGTGCGCAGCATGTCGATGAGTTGGCACAACTTCTTGTACTCGGCCTTCGACCCGGCGGGCACGGTGTCGACCGACAAGCTCCCCGGGGCGTTCTGGGTGCAGGCCCTTTCGGTGCGCCTCTTCGGCCTTCACGATTGGGCGATCGTCCTTCCCCAGATCGTCGAGGGGACGCTCACGGTTCTCGTCTTGTACCGGGTGGTGCGGCGGCTCGTCGGTCCGGCCGCCGGCATCACGGCGGCCGTCATCTTTGCCGTCGCGCCGGCCAATGTGGCACTCAACCGGGGCAACATCTCCGACACGCTCATGATCCTGATGGTCGTGTTGGCGGCCGACGCTACCGTGAGCGCGGTGCTCAGCGGTCGGCTGGGCTACTTGGCCCTCGCGGGGTTCTGGGTCGCCCTGGCCTTCCAGGCCAAGATGCTCGAGGCCTGGCTGATCCTTCCTGCCCTGGGTCTCGTCTACCTGATCGTCGCCCCCAGTTCGCTGCGCAAGCGGATCCTCGGGTTGGGCATTCTTGTGGTGCTTGCGGTCGCGGTGTCGCTCAGCTGGATGATCTATGTGAACTTCCAACCCAGGGACGGCCGCCCATACGTCGACGGCAGCCACAACGACTCGATTTTCGTGCAGGTGTTTGACTACAACGGGTTCGGCCGCCTGGACCAGCCTTCGCCAAACGAGGTGCTGTTCGAGACCATCGGGCTCGGGAACCTGGCCTCAACTCCGCCCGGCTGGAATCGCATGCTCACCGGTCCGTTCGGGCTGGACACCGGCTGGTTGATCCCGGCCTCGGTGGCCATTCTCGGACTCGGGCTGGTGGCTCGACGAAGAAAGCCGCGCCGCGACCCCCTGCGGGCGAGCCTGGTGTTGTGGGGGACCTGGTTGGCCGCGCTCATCGCCGTGTTCAGCGTCAGCACGACCGTCAACTCCTATTACACGGCCGCCCTCACGCCGGCCGTCGCCGGATTGGTCGCGACCGGGCTGGTCCTGGCGTGGGAGCACCGACACAGCGTGATGGCGCGCCTGGCCGTCGTCGCAACGGTGCTCGGGTCCACCGCCTATGCGGCCTGGCTGTTGCCGGCCAACGGGATCGGGCTCCCCGGTTGGCTGGCCACCGCCACCACCGCCACCATCGCCGCCGGGTGCGGCGCGGCGTTCGTCGTCTTGGTGTCGATCTGGGTCCGCCGGCCGCGCCCGATGTTGGGCGCGGTGCTGGCCCTCGGTGTCGCCTCAGCCCTGGTCGTCCCGAGCGTCGCATCGGCCTCGGTGGTCTCCAACGGGTTGGGGTCCTTCGACACGCCGTTCGAGCCGGCTTCGTACGCGCTCGGCACCAAGGCGCTCTTCGGGCCGGCGGCCCGCCAGACCGCGCAATTCTTGCTGCCCCAGCTCGAAAAGCTCAAGGCGCAGTTCCACACGCCCGATCTCATGGCCACCCAGACGGCCGTCTTGGCGGCCCCGACGATCTTTGACAGCGGCCAGGAGGTCTATCCGCTTGGTGGGTACAACGGGACCGGCGCGTCGCCCTCGCTCAGCCAGCTGAAGTCGCTGATCGCCAACGGCGCGTTCCACATCGTGCTGTCCAGCCCGACCTCGAAGGACCCGAGGTACCGGTGGATCGCCCAGCACTGCCGGGCCGTCGGGGGCCAGCACACGTTCGGTGGATTCGGGATCTACTTCTGCGGGAGCATTCGGCCGTGACCAACCCGTACCCGTCCGAGCAGTTTCCGCCCCGCCCCAACTTCCCGCTCGAATCGCGCCGGGGGCGCCGCAGGAGGGCGCTCATGTTCCGCTTCGGATGGCTGGGCGCCTTGTTGGTGGCCGGGATCGTCCTGCTGGTCCTGCACCGCTACACGATCGGTGTGCTGCTGGTGGCGTGGGCGGTCATCCGCTCCGCCATGATCGCCTTGCGGATCCGGCGGTGGCGCAGGCGGCTCCGGGGCCGGGGTGGCTCGTAGGGCCAGGATCGACCCATGGTGACCGTGCGAGCGATGACCGACGCCGATCTTCCGGGTGCCGTCGAGGTGTGGGAGGAAGCCTTTCGGGCGATGTCCGCCGAGTACGGCCTTCTTCGAGCGCCCCGCACCCCGCAGGGTGATCTTCGACTGCAGAACCGGATGCGTCACTTTCTCTCCACCGACCCGGGAGGGTCGTTTGTCGCCGATGACGGCGGCGACATCGTTGGTCTGTCGCAGTCCCTTGTTCGAGAGGGGTATTGGGTCCTCTCGCTGTTGGCCGCCGCGCCGCGAGTCCAGGGGCGTGGCCTCGGTCACCGGCTCCTCCGGCTCGCGCTAGACAGTGCCGATTCGAACGGTCCGGCCACGATCCAGTCCTCGCGGGACCCGAGGGCGATGGCGCTGTACACCTCGGCCGGGTTCTCATTGCATCCCGCGGTGATGGGGTACGGAGCCCTGCGGTCCGACGTGGTGCCCGATCCGCGGGTTCGGCTCGCCGACGAGCGGGACCTCGAGCTCGTCGAGTCGGTCGACCGCGCCGTTCGGGGCTCCGCTCGCACGGTCGACATCGCGGCGTTGTTGAAAGAACCAGCCAATCGTCTTCTGGTGGCCGGTGACCGGGGCTACGCCGTGGTGCAGGACGACCGGGTCGTGACCCTCGGTGCCCGCGACGAGGGCGCGGCGTCAGCGCTCCTGCAGACCGCGCTGGCCGAGATGGGCCAGGGCAAGACGGTCGAGGTCGGTTGGCTCACATCGAGCCAGCAGTGGGCCATCCGCGTGCTCGTCGCCGCCGGGGTGGATCTTCACCCGTACGGCGCGGTCATGGTGCGTGGCCTTCCCGGCCCCCCGACGCCGTACATCCCAAGCGGGGGGTACGGCTGAGTTCCAGGTAGCGGTCGCGCCACCACTCGGCCACAGGGGTTGCGTTGATCAGCTGAGTTTGGAAGTCCGCACCCCCGAGCGGTCCGACTCTTGGGGCGAGACTTGCCCGGCTCCCGGTTCGCCGGTGACACCGGGTTTGGGGGTGGGTGCCCCCCGATTGGGCAGCAGCGCGAACACCACGAGTGCCGCGACGCCGACGACCACCGCTCCCACGGTCACGGCCAGATCCATGCCGCTCACGAACGCGTGCCGCCCCGCGTCGGCGAGCTCGGCGCCCAGCCGTCCCCCCACGTGCTCGGCCACGCCCAGTGCCCCTCCGAGAGAACCCGTGATCAGGTCCCGCACCGAGCTCGGGATCACCTGACGGGCGAGCGCCGGAGCCATCTGGCTCTCGTAGCGGGTGTTGAGGAGGCTGCCGAGGACACCGACGCCGAGCGCACCGCCGATCTGCAGCGCAGCACTGTTGGTGGCCGCCCCGACGCCGGCCTGGTCGAGGGGCAGGGACCCCATGACCGACTCGGTGCACGGGGCGAAGGCGAGGCCCGTGCCGACCCCCATCAAGAAGAAGGCCGGGAGCACGTCGACGTACGTGCTCCGCACGGTCGCCTGGGACAGCGCGCCGAACCCCAGGGCGATGAGCCCCATGCCGGTGAACACGATCGGCTTGGTCCCGACGAAGCGGACCAGAACGCTCGAGAGGGGAGCCGCGACCAAGAGCACCGCCGCGATGGGAGCAATCCGCAGACCGGTCTGCAGCGCCGTGTAGCCGAGCGAGAATTGCAGGTACTGGGTGAGCAGGAAGAGTCCCCCCATCAAGGCGAAGATCACCAGACCCATTCCCCCCATGGCGGCCGAGAAGCGCCGCGAGCTGAAGAACGACAGCTCGAGCATCGGGTGGGTGGAGTACCGCTCCCACAAGACGAACCCGACCAGGACGACGGCCGCGACCCCGAGGGTCCCGAGCACCAATGGGGAGGTCCAGGAGCGTTGCGGTGCTTCGATGATGCCCCAGAGCAACAGACCCAAACCGAGGATGGAAAGCCCGCCGCCGACCAGGTCGGGCGGCCTGCTGGCGGGGTTCTTGGAGTTGGGCACCAGCCAGATCGCCGCCAGCAGCCCGCCCAGGGCGATCGGCACGTTGACCAGGAACACCGACCCCCACCAGTAGTGGGCCAGGAGCCAGCCGCCGATGACCGGGCCGGCGGCGACGCCGAGCCCGGTGGTGCCCGACCAGATCCCGATGGCCTTGGCCCGGTCTCTCGAGTTGGTGAAGACATTGGTGAGGATCGAGAGGGTCGACGGCATGATGGCCGCCGCTCCGATGCCCATGAACGCCCGGGCGGCGATGAGACGGTCGGGCGTCGCCGAGAACGCCGAGTTGGCCGAGCCCGCTGCGAAGATCGCTAGACCGGCCAGGAAGACCGACTTGCGCCCCAGACGGTCGCCCAAGCTGCCCGCCACCAGGAGCAACCCGGCGAAGACGATGGCATAGGCGTCCACGATCCACTGCAGGTCGCTCGACGTCGCGTTCATCGCCCGCACGATCGTGGGCAGCGCCACATTGAGGATCGTGTTGTCGAGGCTCACCACGAGGAGGCTCACGCAGAGCACGGCCAGGATCAGCCATCGGTGGCGGTCGGGTACGGCCACCGACGGTCTCGGGTCGACGCCAGGCAAAGAGGTCAGCCCGGGCGTCAGGACAGCCCGGGCGACCAGCTGCGCAGGCGGCGCAGCAGCGCCACCTTCTTGTGCTGGTGGGCGTCCATCCGGGACAAGATGTTGTGGAGGGCGGCCACCGCCTCGCCGATGTGTGGTCCCTTGTTGAGCATCACGCACTCGGCGCGATCGGCCATCGCGGCGTCGGAGATCTCCGCCCGCGACGGGCGGCCCGTCCGCGCCATCTGGTCGAGCACCTCGGTGGCCCAGATCACCGGGATGTGGGCGGCGTCGCACAGCCAGAGGATCTCCTCTTGCACCTCGGCGAGGCGCTCGAAGCCGCACTCGACGGCGAGGTCTCCGCGGGCCACCATCACGCCCACCCGCTCGGAGGCCATCCCGGCCAGCAGGAGCTCGGGAAGGCGGTTGAAGCCCCGTGCCGTTTCGATCTTGAGAACGATCCCGAGCCCTGAACCGCCCAGCTTCTCCAGGCGGTGCTGGAGCGTCGAGACGTCCGACTCGTGCTGGGCGAAGGACAGCCCGACCAGGTCGGCGTGGTCGGCGACGAACTGCAGGATCGGTTCGTCCCCGGGTCCCAAGGCCGGCATCCGGAGCCCGCTGTCGGGGATGTTGATGCCCTTCTCGGCCTTCAGTCTCGATCCGCCCGCCGCCGCGACGTCGATGGACACGTCGGCTTCGCCGTTGCGCAGTGCGGTGACGGTGCCCCCGATCCGTCCGTCGTCGAACCACACCCGGTGGCCGATCCGGAGCGCGTCCAGCGCGGCAGCCAGCGTGCAGCCGATCACCAACGTGCGGACCCCCTCGTCGTCGACGGTCGCGTCGGGTGCCACCGGCGAGAGGTCGGCCCGCACCGTCACCACGTCGCCCGGAAACAGCCGCAGTGACTGTTCCACGGGGGCCAGGTTGCCCACGGGCGCGGCGCCCTTCGGCGCGACCAGCTGGGTCCCGGTCTCGATGTAGGTGGTGTCCCAGACCTCCACCGACGCGGCCGCCGGCTCGAGCGTCGTCACCGTGAGCACCCGTGGCGAGCGGCGGGTGTCCTTCAGAAGGATTTGGTCGCCCACACGCAGTTCGGCCAGCCACGGGCCGGGCACCGGCACGGCCGCCACGTCACCGGGTGGCGCGGCCGTGCTCGAATCCGGCGTCGGTCCGAGCGACTCGGGTCGCTCGGCGACGAGGACGGCGGCGGCGGCGGCGGTCGGGCGCCCGAGGAGGTCGCGTTCGGGGCGCAGCCGCAGCACCCGTGGGCCCGGCTCGATCGGTCCGGTGCGCAGCTTCGGCCCGGGCAAGTCCATGAGGATCGGGCAGGGCCGTCCGGCGTCGGCCGCGGCCGCCCGCAGGTGTTGGACCATGGCGCTCCATTGCTCGGGCCCGTCGTGGGCGCAGTTGATGCGGGCACAGTCCATGCCGCGCTCGATGAGCTCCCGGGTGAGGGCGGGGTCGGTCGCCGCTTCGGTCGGCATCGTGACGAGGATGCGTGTGTTGCGACCGCGGGGGGCCGCGCCGAGCAGGGCGACCGTGTTGGCTTCCAGAGACCGCTGGCCCTCGCCGAAGCTGACCGCGCTCTCGGTTTGCCTCCCGCGCGGCTCACCGGCCAAGACCTGGAGGACGTCGAGCACGCGCTCGAGGGTGGTGATGACGTGCTCCTCGGCCCGCCCGAGCGAAGACAGGCCGAGCTCGGCCAGCGAGGCCTGAAGCGGGCGTATGTCCCGGCTGCGCAGGGTCAGGTAGTCGACAAGGTTCTGCGCGCTCCGGCGGTGGGCCGGATGCACGCGAGCAAACGCGTCGGCAGAGGCGACGTGTCGCCGTCGCATCTCGTCGCGCAGGTCCTCGATCTCGACGGCAAGCTGGTGGGGCGAGGCGGCGCGTGAGGTCGCACCACCACTGCTGCCGGCACCTCGGCCGCCCCGGCCTCCGCTCTGAGGGTCAACCACCACCTCACGTCCCTTCGGCGAGGAGCGACTGCTTCGCGGCTGCCAGCGCTGCGAGGCGTTCCTCGCTCACCTCGGGCTCTCGGAGATCGAGGCGATCGATGACATGGGTCAGCACCCCGCCGACGAGCGCCCGCATGGCGTACTTGTGGTCGGCCGGCACCACGTACCAGGGGGCCCACGGCGTCGACGTGGCGCTCAGCGCCTCC
>Ga0181521_10003537_pt1 | contig 18338 bp, 10 predicted proteins | sample PEATcosm2014_Bin_32_FD_119764 | JGI IMG/M metagenome (GOLD analysis project Ga0181521, IMG submission 119764) | Peatland microbial communities from MTU Mesocosm Facility, Houghton, MI, USA - PEATcosm2014_Bin02_60_metaG | ecosystem: Environmental > Terrestrial > Soil > Wetlands > Peat | place... | reverse complement strand
TAACCAAACGTCTTTAGGGGTTTCCCCGACACCCGTTTGGCGCCCGCGCGGCGGGCAATCAGCATGGCCAGCTCCAGCGCCTGCTCCGCGTTCAAACGGGGATCGACCGGGGATCTGTAGGCCCGCGCCAGATCGGCTTCCGCCAGACCTCGTGCACCACCGATACATTCGGTGACATCTTCGCCGGTCAGCTCGATGTGCACGCCGCCCAGCGTGGATCCTGATTCTTCGTGGATGCGGAAGGCAGCCTCGACCTCACCCAGAATGTTATCGAAGCGACGCGTCTTGATGCCGCCCGCGGTGGTCTCGGTATTTCCGTGCATCGGATCGCATACCCAGAGGACTTGGGAGCCCGTGGCCCGAACGGCCTCAATCAACTCCGGCAAGCGCGGTTCGATATCCTTGATGCCGAATCGATGGATCAGGGTGAGCCGGCCGGGCTGGTTCTGTGGGTTCAACACCTGAACCAGTTCCTGCAGCCATTGCGCGCTCATTGCGGCGCCGACTTTCACGCCAATTGGATTGGAGATGCCGCGAAAATATTCAACGTGCGCGCCATCGATATTGGCGGTGCGCATGCCGATCCACGGCATGTGAGTGGATAAGTTGTACCATTTTTTCTGCCGCTCGATGTAGCGAGTCTGCGCCTGTTCCGACAGCAAATGCAGCCCTTCGTGGCTGGTATAGAAGTCGCCACGGGTCGCCGCATGCACCCGCAAGCCGCTCATGGACTCGAAGAACTCCAGCGACTCGGCAATTGAGTTGACGATCTTTTCATAGGCATCGCGCAGCGCCGCGTGGCGCAAAAAGCCGAGATCCCAATATTCAGGATGATGCAGATCGGCAAAGCCGCCGTCGATCAGCGCACGAACGAAGTTCAACGTCAGAGACGCACGCTCGTAGCCGCGCAACAAAAGCTCGGGATCCGGCTCCCGCTCCGCGGCGCTGAAACCCGGACGATTGACGTTGTCGCCGCGGTAACAGGGCAATGTCACGCCCGCGCGAGTTTCCGTGTCCGCCGAGCGCGGCTTGGTGTACTGGCCTGCGAAGCGACCGACGCGAATGATGGGCTTCTTCAAACCCTGCAGCAGCACCAGACTCATCTGCAACAGGATTTTCAATCGCTTGGCGATGTTGTCGGATTCGCAATCCTCGAAACTCTCCGCGCAATCGCCGCCCTGCAGCAGGAACTGCTCGCCGCGCTGCGCCTGTGCCAGCTTGGCACACAGCGCTTCAATCTCCCATGAGACCACCAGCGGCGGCAGCCGACTCAAGGAGGCCACTACACGCTCCAACGCAACCGGGTCGGCGTACTTGGGTTGTTGGGTCGCAGGCCGGGAGTGCCAGCTCGCGGGGTGCCAGTGTGTCAATGCGGGGGTCTTGGACATAGGCGGCAGATGCTACACAATGCCGCCCCTGATCGAAATGGGAATTCCGCTATGTCGAAAATCACCGATGCGTTGCAATCGCTCGGGCTGGGCGACCTCAACCCCGGCACGTGGTCGGGCAGCCACGGCTGGAGCCGGCTCGAAGCCGGGCCGCTCATGGAGTCGATCAATCCGTCGACCGGACAATGTCTGGCGCGAGTTCGCGGCGCAACCGCCGAGGACTACGAACACGTTCTGAGCTCTGCCGTCGATGCAGCCCAACACTGGCGTCAGATACCGGCGCCCAAACGCGGCGACGCCATTCGATCGATGGCCGAGGAACTACGCGCTCACAAGGACGCGCTCGGCACACTGGTTTCGCTGGAGAACGGCAAGATAAAAGCCGAGGGCGACGGAGAAGTCCAGGAGATGATCGACATCGCCGATTTCGCCGTCGGACAGTCGCGCATGTTGTACGGCTTGACCATGCATTCCGAGCGCGCGCAGCACCGCATGTACGAGCAGTGGCATCCGCTCGGTGTGGTGGGTGTGATCTCCGCCTTTAATTTTCCCGTGGCCGTGTGGTCCTGGAACGCATTCCTCGCCGCCATCAGCGGCAATGTCACGGTGTGGAAACCGTCACCGAAGACTGCGCTGTGTTCGCTTGCGGTGCAGCACCTCTGTAATCGCGTCCTCGAACGACACTCGCTACCGGCAATTTTTCAAGTATTCATCGACGCCGGCACCGAGCTTGCGGGTCGATTCGTCGACGATCGGCGCGTCGCGCTGGTGTCGTTCACGGGTTCGACGCTCATCGGGCGGCAGATCGCCGTGCGGGTGGCCGAACGTCTCGGCAAATGCTTGCTGGAGCTCGGCGGCAACAACGCGGTCATCGTCGATGAAACCGCGAATTTGAACCTGGCGGTGCCGGCGATCGTATTCGGTGCGGTGGGTACCGCCGGTCAACGCTGCACCACCACACGCCGCGTACTGGTCCACCGTTCGCGCGCGGCGGAACTCGAGCGGCGCCTCATCGCCGCCTACGGCCAGGTGCGAATCGGCGATCCGCTGCAGCCCGACACCTTGATGGGCCCGTTGATCGATGCGGGCGCCGTCACGCGCTATCTTGCAGCCATCGACGCCGCACGATCCCAGGGCGGCACATTACTGTACGGCGGCAGCGCATTGCCGCGGCCCGGCAATTTCGTCGAACCCGCGATCGTGCGCGCTTCGGCCGAGACGGCCATCGTGCGCAGCGAGACTTTCGCGCCGATCTTATACCTGCTGAGCTATGACAGCTTCGAGGAGGCCGTGGCGTTGCAGAACTCCGTGCCTTACGGCTTATCCTCCGCGGTGTTCACCGATCGCCTGCAAGTAGCCGAACGATTCCTGTCCGCCGAGGGCAGCGACTGCGGAATTGCCAATGTCAATTTAGGCACATCGGGCGCCGAGATCGGCGGCGCGTTCGGCGGCGAGAAGGATACGGGCGGCGGTCGCGAAGCCGGGTCGGATTCCTGGAAGGCGTACATGCGGCGTCAGACGACGACCATCAATTGGAGTCCGCTTCTACCGCTCGCGCAGGGAATTCGCTTCGACCTCTAGGATTCAGCGCGCAATCCACGCGGCGACCTCTTGGGCGCGCTGCTCCAGGCGTGCGGCTGAGATCGGCCCCAGAGTCTTCAGCTCCTGCGCATAGAGCGACACGCGGTACTCTTCGATCCAGAGCCGCAGTTCATCGAGCTGCGGCAGCCGGCGCAGCTCCGCGCTGACTTGAATTTCCAATGCGCGTCCGCGCGCCGTCCACTCCTGCACCTCGCGTGCTATTTGCGGCGCCTCAACGCCGCGGGCGAACAGACGCTGCCAGCGCCGCTCCTCGGCTTTCAAATATCGCGGCACTTGCCGCAGCCAGTCAGGCGACATCGATTCGATCGTCGCGGCGCCGAGCAAGCGCCCCAGATGAGCATGAGTTTCCTGCGCCGCTTCGCCGTGGGCCCGGGCCCGCGGATCGTCCAGCAGCCGGCGCACGGCGCGCGCCTGGGTGAACCACTCGGTGAGGACGGCGGTGAGTTGCCCGAGGCTCGGGTTCAAGCGCGCGCGACCGTGATCGACGGCCGCTTCGAATGCCGCGCGCGCGCGCGGCGGATCGGCATCATCGAAGCACGCGTGCCGAAACACCAGCTGCAGCAGCACATCGACCAGTGTGTCCCCCGTGAGGTAAGGAGCGGCGCTGAGCAGCAGCCGAGCATCGGCGGTGATCGTCTTGGCGAGCTCACGTGCCTGGCGTTCCAACGTCGTCCGCGCCAGATACACGGCGCCCTGGCGCCAGGCCAGCGCGGCCTCCGCCGCCGACCACTCGAAGCGCACCTCGACGGCATCGCGCAGTCGCTTGAGCGTCGGGTATACCTGCACGACTCCCCGCGCATCTTCCTGCGCGAGTTCGCAAACGGCCGTCTCGGCGAATTCAGGCACCTCAAACCTGCGCCACGGCGTCGGGTAAGCGGCCCGCGCGCGGCGGTCCAATTCAGCACGCGCAGCGGCGGCGCAGCGACGGCGCAATTCGGCGAGATCGGTGCCCCTGGCCAGTTCCCTGCCCTCCGCGATCACGGCGAGCCGCGGTATCAGGTGCGTGGGCACTTGGGCGAGGTCGAATCTCACCAATCCAGCCGGAATTCCGCGCACTTCCTTGAGCCAGTCCGCCAGCCGCGCCAGGTCCGTGCACGGCGCGCCCATGAAGGACAAAAAGCTGCCCGCGGTGCCGGCAATTGGAATCAAGCAGCGGCGTGCGTCCTTCGGCAGCGACCGCAGCAGCGCCTCGACGCGCGGTTCGACGAGACCCGGAATCGCCGCATCCACCGCGACCCGCTCCAAGGTCGGCAGAGCCAGGAGCGGAATTCGTAGGGTGGCTCCGTCGGCGGGCTCGCCCGGTGCGAAGCGGTACTCGACCGGGACGGTGAGGGTGCGCATGACCACCGTTTCGGGAAATTGCGCGAGGACTCGGCTGTCCGGCAAGCGCGCGAAAATCTGCTCGGGCTGGAGCCGCAGGGTCAACCGCTCCGCGTCGGAAAGGCGCCGTGTGAAGTGCTCGAGCGTTGCCGCACTCGATACCTGCCGCGGTAACGCCGAGGCGTAGAATTCAACGAAAACTTCGGGCGCCTGCACCAGGTCGCGCACGCGCATCCGCTCCTCCAAGCGCTGTGCCGCGCGAATTGCCGCATCGTTGGCCAGCAGCCAATCGGGGCGGCGGTGGAGGCGCTCATACACCAAAGCCTCGCGCGCAAATATAAGCCGAGACTCCTCCGGCGCGATCGGTCCGTAGTTCACGACGCGGTTGGCACTGAGAGTCAGGCCGAAAAAGCTGATGCGCTCGCGTGCGACCACCTCTTCGCGGCCTTCGTCCCAGTCGGGCTCCAGAAATTCGCGCTTCGACAAATGCTGTGCCGCGGCCTCGATCCACTGAGGTTCGATTTCCGCGACGCGCCGTGCGAACACCCGCGAGGTTTCGACGATATTCGCGGCCATCACCCACCGCGGCTTGCGGCGCCTCAGCGGTGATCCCGGGAATAGGTGGAAATGAACGCCGCGAGTGCCGAGATACACCCCGTCCTCTCCCCGCACGCCCACCAGGGTGCAAAAGCCCGCCAGCAGGGCGCGGTGCACGCCGGTATAGCTCGCCGCTCTGGGTTGGCTCACGATGCCTAAGTCGGCCGCTCGATCGGCGACCTGGGTATACACATCCTCCCATTCGGACAAACGCAATAAGGACAGCTGCCGTTCCTTGCACCAGCGCTTGAGCTCCCGCCGCGGTCCCTCCCGCGCCTTGCGGTAGGCACGCCACAGTTTGACGAGCGCGGTGAACTCCGACTTGCCGTCCTCAAACGCGTTTGCGGCGGATTCCTCGCTGAACGCGCCGCCCACGGCGACGATGCGCGCATCCGGTACGCTCAAACCGGCGACGATCGCCAATAATTCGCTCTCCGCATGAAAGCGCTTGCTCTCGAGCAGCGCCCGTGCCAGCCGCGGATCCAAGGGTAGGCGCGCCATGGCGCGGCCGCGGCGCGTGATGCCACGCTGCGCATCGAATGCCTGCAACTCCTGCAGCAGCCGATAGCCGTCACCGAGCGCGCGCGAATCCGGAGGATCAATGAATGGGAAACTCTCCGCCTCCCCCAAACCGTCCGCAGCCAAACGCAGCAACAGCGCGGCGAGATTGGTTCGCAGTACCTCGGGTTCGGTAAAGTTCGCCCGGGTCTCGAAGTCCGCTTCGGAGTATAGCCGCAGGCACAGACCGGGGCCGATGCGGCCACAGCGCCCTTTGCGCTGATCCGCGCTGGCGCGGGATACCGGTTCGATCGGCAGGCGCTGCAAACGGTTGCGCGAACTGTAACGGCTGACCCGTGCAAGCCCGGAATCGATGACCCCGCGAATGCCGGGCACCGTGATCGAGGTCTCCGCCACATTCGTCGCCAGCACGATTCGTTGACGCGACCCTTGCTTGAAGATTTTGCTCTGCTGTTCCCACGACAGACGCGAGTACAACGCAAGTACCTCGACGTCGGATTGCAGCTCGCGTTCGAGAAATTCGGCGACATCGCGAATCTCGCGCTCTCCCGGCAGAAAGACCAGCACGTCGCCCGTGCCGATGGCGCCTGGTGTGGCGGCGATTTCTTGGAAGGCTGAAAGGACCGCCGCGGGCAAATCCGGATCCTCGACATCATCCGCCGCCGCGGCGTAACGCACCTCGATCGGATGAGTGCGCCCGCTCACGGCGAGTATGGGCGCATCATCGAAGAAGCGCGATACGCGCTCGACCTCCAGCGTCGCCGACGTGACGATCAGCTTGAGATCGGGGCGACGCGGCAACACACGCTTCAGCACGCCCAAGAGCAGATCGACGTTGAGCGAGCGCTCGTGCGCCTCATCGACGATGACGGTATCGTAACGGCGCAGCTGAGGATCCGACGCCAGTTCCGCCAGCAGCAATCCATCGGTCATCAAAACCAGGCGCGTGGCATCGGATACGTGATCGGCGAAACGAACCCGAAATCCGACCCACTGCCCAACCGGCTGCGACAGCTCCTCGGCGATACGGGCCGCCAAGGCCCGCGCAGCGAGGCGGCGGGGCTGCGTATGTGCGATCAATCCCTCGCGCCCGCGTCCGAGTGCGAGGCAATACTGCGGCAGCTGAGTGCTCTTGCCGGAGCCGGTATCGCCGGCGACGATCAAGACCTGGTGATGCTCGAGAGCGTCGGCAATCTCCTCGCGCCGCGCGGAAATCGGCAATTCGGCCGCTGGTCTGAAGACCGATGGCGGGGATACGCCCGCCGGCAGCGACGCTTCATTCGGCACGTTTGACTTCCAGCCAAAGCCTCTCCTGCGCGGCAAGACTCAAACTCGCAAAGTGTTCCCCGCGCGACTGGGCCAAGGCCTCCATGGCACGAAACCGACGCTCGAATTTGGCGTTCGCCGCGCGCAGCGCCGCTTCGGCGTCGACATCGAGTTTGCGCGCCAAGTTGGCGGCCGCGAACAACAGATCGCCGATCTCTTCGGCAATCTCCTTCGACGGTACCGTATTGCCGGCGGCAGCGGCCTCGCGCACTTCCGCCAGCTCCTCCGCCACCTTATCCGCCGTCTGTCCCGCATGCTCGAAATCAAACCCGACCCGGGCAGCGCGCTTGCTGAGCTTGTAGGCACGCATCAGCGCGGGCAACGCCAGCGGCACCCCGCCCAACGCGCCGCCGATCGCCTCACCGGCAGCCGCCTCACCGGCAGCCGCCTCACCGGTAGCCGCGCGGCGCTCCTGCGCCTTGACGTCCTCCCAGGCAACGCCTTGCTCAGCCGCCGTCAGCGGACCGCCACCGCCGAACACATGCGGGTGACGCCGCACCAGCTTCTCGCAAATTACCGCGACGACCGCGTCGAAATCGAACTTGCCCGCCTCGCGCGCGATTTGCGAGTGGAATACCACTTGAAACAGCAGATCGCCGAGTTCCTCCTTGAGGTGCCGCACATCGTCTCGAGCGATGGCGTCGGCGACTTCGTACGCCTCTTCGATCGTGTAGGGCGCAATGCTGGCGAAGGTCTGCTGGCGATCCCAGGGGCAGCCGTCGGGAGCACGCAGGCGCTCCATGATGGCGAGCAACTCGCTCAAGCGCGACGTCATCGCGACCGGTCTGCTCGCGCTTGCAGCAGTCGCCTCAGGGTCATCAACATCCCGGCCGTTGCGCCCCAGATGATGCGTTCGCCATAAGGAATGTCGTAGGTCTCCAACGTGACATCGCCCAACCGACGCAGGCGCGATCTATGATTGGCGGCGTCGAGAATGAATTCCAACGGGACCTCGAAAACATCGTGGACTTCTTCGGTCGCGATGCATAATTCATAGAGTGGACTGACGAAGCCGACCGCGGGCGTCACCCGAAATCCCGTTCCCACCCAGTGATCGGGCAAGTATCCGGCAAACTCCACGTTGCTCTCGGACAAGCCAATCTCTTCATACGCCTCGCGCAGCGCGGCGTGCCATGCATCTGCGTCCTGCCGCTCGATGCGACCACCCGGAAAGCTGATCTGACCCGCGTGATCCTTGAGCGTTGCGGCACGCTGCGTGAGCAACACCGTCAGACCCGCTTCCCGCTCCACCAGCGGCACCAGCACCGCGGCAGGCACCAAGTGCGGCGGCATGGAGGCGCGTACCCGCGCCACCACCTCGGGGGACGCCCCCGCCAGCCACAGCATGTCCTCATGCGGTGCGGAGGGCAACGGCGCGAGCGACTCGCGAATGTGAATCTTGGTAAAGAGCGAATCCATCAACCGGAAGATCCAGGTCCCTTGATCCCGCCAGTGGTCAATGCCAACGGATCGAGGAGGCGGCGCAGTTCCGCGGCATTCATGTGGGTCATCTCCGCGGCGACGTCCAGTATCGGCCGCCCCTCAGCGTAAGCTTTCTTGGCGATGGCTGCGCCCCTCTCATAGCCGATGACCGGATTGAGCGCGGTCACGAGGATGGGGTTGCGTCCGAGCGTCGAGCCCAGCCGCTCCTCGTTCACGACGAACCCGGCCAGCGCGTGATCGGCCAGATTGCGGCTCGCAATGCTCAACAATTCGAGGCTCTGCAATAAATTATAGGCAATTACCGGCAGCATGACGTTGAGCTGAAAATTTCCCGACTGCCCCGCGATGGTAATCGTCGTATCATTACCGATGACCTGCGCCGCGATCATCGTCACCGCTTCCGGGATCACGGGATTCACCTTGCCCGGCATGATGCTGCTGCCCGGTTGCAGTGCCGGCAGCGCGATTTCCCCCAATCCCGCCAGGGGTCCACTGTTCATCCAGCGCAGATCGTTCGAAATCTTCATGAGACTTACGCCAACGACCTTGAGTTGTCCGGACAGTTCAACGGCAGTGTCCTGGCTGGAGAGCGCCTCGAAATAATTGTCGCTGGGAACGAACTGAAGCTGCGTGCCATTAACGAGATGACGAGCGAACAAGGCACCGAACTTGGGGTTCGCGTTGATTCCCGTTCCGACCGCGGTACCGCCCTGCGCCAACGCCAGCAATCGTGGCATCACAGATGCCAACCGTGTGCAGTCCTTGTCGATCTGCGCCCGCCATCCGCCGAGCTCCTGCGCGAGCGTGATGGGCATAGCATCCATCAAATGGGTGCGGCCAGTCTTGACGACGCGGCCGAACTCGCCCGCTCGCTGCTCGATCACCGCGCTCAAGCGGTGCAGCGCGGGCATCAGGTCCTCGTTGAGCAACAACGCCGCCGCGACATGAATCGCGGTGGGCACGACGTCATTGCTGCTTTGCCCCATGTTCACGTGATCATTCGCATGGATCGATTGGCTCGAACGCCGGCCCGCCAGAGTTGCGATGACTTCATTGGCGTTCATGTTGCTGCTGGTGCCCGAGCCCGTCTGAAATACGTCCACCGGGAACTGATCGTCATGATGGCCCTCGGCCACCTCGAGGGCAGCGGCTTGGATGGCGGCTGCGAGGCTCGGCGCCAGATCGCCCAATTCCGCGTTCGCCCCGGCCGCCGCCCACTTGATCAGACCCAAGGCACGAATGAAGGCGCGCGGCATGCGCATCCCGCTGGGTGGGAAATTTTGAATTGCGCGCTGCGTCTGGGCACCCCACAGCGCTGTCGTCGGCACGTCGAGCGCGCCCATGCTGTCATGCTCGACGCGATAGTCTACGGTGGTCATCGCGTCCTCTAACTCCGCCGGTCTCGAGCGGTTTACGGTAGTATCTTTCATATTCTACCATTTAGCGGCGGCCAGCTTGATGTCTATCCCCCCCGTCTACAGCGCCATTGACGCTCTCTCGCCGCTCGACGGCCGATATGCCGCCAAGCTCGCAGCGGTGCGCCGACTGTTCAGCGAGGCGGGACTGATGCGCGAACGCGTGCGCGTGGAATGCGCCTGGTTGTTGGCGCTGGCGCAAGGCCCTGCGGCGGCAGTCCTCGCCACGCTGCCGCAGGCTGCGCGAAACTGGCTCGAGGCCCTCGCCACCGACCCGGCGGCGAGCGACGTCGTTGCCATCAAGGCCATCGAGTCGCGCACCAAGCACGATGTCAAGGCCGTGGAATATTGGATCCGTGCCGAGTTGCAGATCCGCTCGGCAACTCCCGCGCAGGTCGAATGGGTGCATTTCGGCTGCACCTCCGAAGACATCAACAATCTGGCGTACGCGCTCATGTTGAAAGGCGCGCGCAGCAACGTGCTGCTGCCGAGGCTCGATACCATCGGCGCCCTGCTCGATTCACTCGCTCGCCGGTACGCGGCGGTCGGCATGCTGGCACGCACGCACGGACAGACGGCCACGCCCACCACGGTGGGCAAGGAAATCGCCAATGTGGCTGCGCGCCTCCAGCGCCAGCGGGCCGGTATCGAGCGCGTCGTTATTTTAGGCAAGATGAACGGCGCGGTGGGCAATTTCAATGCGCATGTCGCGGCCCTGCCGCGGATCGATTGGTCCACTTTCAGCGCGCACTTCGTCGAATCGCTGGGTGTGCAGTCGAACGCTTACACCACGCAAATCGAACCGCACGACTGGATCGCCGAATACTGCCATGCGGTCTCGCGCGCCAATACGGTGCTCCTCGACTTCGCGCGTGACATGTGGAGCTACATCGCCCTCGGCTACTTCAAGCAAAAAACCGTCGCAGACGAAGTCGGCTCCTCCACCATGCCGCACAAGGTCAATCCCATCGAATTTGAGAATGCCGAAGGCAATTTGGGGCTGGCGAACGCCCTGTTCGCACATTTTGCGGATAAGCTACCCGTGTCACGCCTGCAGCGCGACCTCACGGACTCGACCGTCCTGCGCAATCTCGGGGTTGCCATCGGCCATAGCGCCCTCGCCTTCGAATCGCTGACGGCCGGCCTGCAGAAGATCGAACTCGATGAGGCGCGAATCAGCGAGGATTTGGACCGCGCCTGGGAGGTGTTGGGCGAAGCGGTGCAGACCGTGATGCGCGCTCATGGAATCCCCCATGCCTATGATCGGCTGAAGACGTTTACCCGCGGTCGTCCCGTGGACCAGGCGGCGATGCACGAATTCATCCGCTCACTTGCGCTGCCGGCGGCCGAGAAGGAGCGGCTGCTCGAGCTGACGCCGGCGACGTACCTGGGCCTAGCGGCCGAACTGGCGCAGCGCACCCGCTGAAACTCGGTTTACACCCGTGCGTCCGAAACGTGACGCAGTTAGCACGAGGGTATGCAAGGCAAACGGTACTATCGAAATCAAAGCAAGAGGAATCGGAGCAGGTTGCCCCGCTACCTCGAATTGAGGCAATCGGCTATGGTGGGCAATCCGGACGACAAGACGAAACCGACCTTGGACAACGCACCTGCCGTCGGGAGTGAGCTTGTCGCGGGTGGAAGTACGCGCACCATTTTGAGCACCATGCCGGAGGTGCGTGAGGCGAGCCTCAAGGTAGCCAAATCTGCGCAACGCCTGCTATCCATTTTCACTCAAGATTTGGAACCGCTGATCTATGGCGAGGAACCCTTTTTGGAAGCCATCAAACGACTGGTGCTGGCGCGTTCCTACGCCAAGGTTCGCGTGTTGCTCGCGGACCCGTCGCGGGCAATGGTTGACAACAACCGCTTCCTGGCGCTGGCGCGCCGCCTGACCAGCTGCATCGATCTGCGTGCGATGAGTCCCGAATATCCGGCGAGCGCCGGCGCATTCATCATTGCGGACGACAAAGCACTGGTGTACCGATTGCAGGCAGATCGCTGGGACGGCATTTCCGATATGAACGATCCGGCCGTGGTGCGACGTTATTTGAATTTCTTCGACGAAGTCTGGCAGACCAGCATGCAAGAATCGCAGATGCGACAAATGCTGATGTAATTCTCGAGGGCGCGACGGCCGCGCGATGCCGAGGGGCGCTCGTGCCGGTATAATCGGCGCATGCGTACAGTTCCTGAAGATGCCCCCTCCACAGGGACCGTCATTGTCGGCATGTCCGGCGGCGTCGATTCGGCGGTTGCGGCGCTCCTTTTGCAACAGGCCGGCTTCTCGGTGCAGGGGCTGTTCATGTCCAACTGGGAAGACGACGACGATGCGTATTGCACCACCGCCGCCGATTTCCAGGATGCACGACGAACGTGCGAGACCCTGGATATTCCGCTGCATCGGGTGAGCTTCGCCAACGAGTATCGTGAGCGGGTATTCGCGCATTTTCTGCGTGAATATGCCGCCGGCCGCACCCCGAATCCCGATGTGCTGTGCAATCGCGAAATAAAATTCGGCGTCTGCCTGGATTACATGCATCGCCTGGGAGCATCGAGGATCGCCACCGGGCACTATGCCCGGCTGCGCCACTCGACCGCCGGCACGCAGCTGCTGAAGGCGGCAGATGGCGCGAAGGATCAGAGCTACTTTTTGCATGGCGTTGCGCCCGCGGCTCTCGCCAACACCCTGTTTCCGATCGGCGAGATGCGCAAGGACGACGTTCGCCGGCGCGCGCATGCGGCCGGTTTGACCGTATACGACAAGCCGGACAGCACCGGAATCTGCTTCATCGGCGAGCGACCCTTCGAGGAATTCTTGAGCCGCCACCTGCACAGCGCAGCCGGCCCGATTGAAACTGCCGACGGCGAACTGATAGGGGAACATCGCGGGCTCGCGCTGTACACCCTGGGTCAACGGTCCGGCTTGCGTGTGGGTGGCAGAGCAGGCGCCGCCGCGGCGCCTTGGTATGTCGCCGCCAAGGATGCACGACGTAACGCACTCATCGTGGTGCAGGATCAGGAGCACCCGCTGCTGATGTCCGACGCTTTCGAGGTCGAGCAGGCAAGTTGGCTGAGCGCGCCGCAGGCCACTGAAGGTGGTGATTTCGAATGCACCGTCAAGACGCGCTACCGTCAAGCCGACCTCGCATGCAGGGTGCGGCCGGGTACCGAGGGTCGTTTGCAGGTGTGGTTGCCGCAGCCCGCGCGGGCAGTCACGCCCGGACAGTACGCGGTCTTTTACGATGGTGACTTGTGTCTCGGCGGCGGTGTGATCTCGCAGCGCTTCAATTCGCGCGTTGCGTCCGGCGTCGCCATGGGCGTCACCCTACCGGGCGTCGCCGTGCCCGGCGCGGCTGCGCCCGGCACCGGTATGCCGAGCAGCGACACCGGTCGAGCGCGCATTCACATATAATTGATCATTTGGATGGAGGGGTCATGACGGATAGCTTCAAGGCAAGAACGACTCTCAAGGTGGGGACTCAGCAATTTGATATCTGCAGCTTGAGCGCGCTCAAAGCGCACAACGTCGACCGCCTGCCTTTTTCATTGAAAATTCTGTTGGAAAACCTGTTGCGCTTCGAAGACGGCGTCAATGTCAGCCGCAGCGACATCGAAGCGTTGCTGCACTGGGATCCCAAAGCGCAGCCCCACCATGAAATCGCCTTTACGCCCGCGCGAGTGATCATGCAGGACTTTACCGGCGTGCCGTGCATCGTGGATCTGGCGGCGATGAGGGAGGCGATCGTGCGTCTCGGCGGCGATCCGCAGCGGGTGAATCCGCTGGCGCCGGCAGAGTTGGTCATCGATCACTCGGTGCAAGTCGATGAATACGGCGCGGCGAATTCGCTGCAGCACAACAATGAGATCGAATTCAAACGCAACGGCGAGCGCTATATGTTCCTGCGGTGGGGGCAGACCGCGTTCAGTAATTTCAAAGTGGTGCCGCCCAATACCGGCATCGTGCACCAAGTGAATATTGAACGCTTGGCGCGCGTTATTTTTTCGGACGATGCCGGCGGCAAGACGCTTGCCTACCCCGACACATTGGTGGGAACCGACTCGCATACCACCATGGTCAACGCGCTGGGCGTGCTCGGCTGGGGCGTCGGCGGGATCGAGGCGGAAGCCGCGATGCTGGGGCAGCCGGTTACGATGCTGATACCGCAGGTCATCGGCTTCAAGCTCACCGGCAGCTTGGCCGCAGGCACCACTGCAACCGATTTGGTGCTGACGGTCACGGAGATTCTGCGGAAATTCGGCGTCGTCGATAAATTCGTGGAATTCTTCGGCGATGGCCTCAAAGGCCTGCCGCTCGCCGACCGCGCCACCATTGCCAACATGTCGCCGGAATTCGGTTCGACCTGCGCAATCTTCCCCATCGATGAGGAAACCATACGCTATCTGGAGCTCACCGGCCGCCATCCGTCGCAAATTGCGCTGGTCGAGGCGTATGCAAGAGCGCAGGGCCTGTGGCGGCACAACGGTGCGCCGGCAGCGGACTACACCGATGTCGTGGAACTCGATCTTTCCAAGGTCGAACCCTCGCTTGCAGGACCAAAGCGCCCGCAGGACCGCGTGCCGCTGCGTTCGGCCAAGACCGCCTATCAGAGCAGCGTGAAGAAAATGGCCGAAGAACGAGCCCAGAAGAATCCCGCGGCGACCGGTACGGCCGCCGCCCAGTTGGGCGAGCGGAGTTTCGAGATCAAGGACGGCGCGGTGCTCATCGCGGCGATCACCAGCTGCACGAATACCTCGAACCCCGCCGTGCTGGTTGCCGCCGGATTGCTGGCACGAAATGCGCACGCCTTGGGGCTCACTTCCAAGCCCTGGGTCAAGACCTCTCTCGCACCCGGATCGCGCGTGGTCACCGACTATCTGCACAAGGCGGGACTGCTGAAAGATTTGGAGGCGTTGGGTTTTTTCACCGTCGGCTACGGCTGCACCACGTGCATCGGCAACTCAGGGCCCCTCAAGCCCGCGATTTCAGAAGCCGTCAGAGCCGGCGATGTCGTCGCGTGCTCCGTGCTCTCGGGGAATCGCAATTTTGAAGGACGCGTGCATCCGGAAATCAAGATGAATTTTCTCGCCTCGCCGCCGCTGGTCGTTGCGTACGCGCTGGCGGGGAGCCTCAATGTCGACATTACCACCGAGCCGTTGGGAAGCGGCAAGAATGGCAAGCCGGTTTATCTCAAGGACATCTGGCCGAGTGCCGCGGACGTAGCCAAGGCGGTGGCCGCCTCGGTCGACTCAGCCATGTTCACGAAGGGTTACGCCAACGTGTTCCTGGGCGATGCCAATTGGCGCAGCATCCAGACGCCGGCCGGAAAGATCTACGCGTGGGACGGCAAATCGACGTATGTCAAGAATCCGCCTTACTTCGACGGCATTACCATGACGCCGGCGGCAGTCGGCGACATCAAAGGCGCGCGTGCGCTCGCCGCACTCGGCGACTCGGTGACGACCGATCACATCTCTCCCGCCGGCAATATCTCAAAATCCAGTCCGGCGGCAAAATACCTGATCGCACAGGGCGTTCAGGCCGCCGACTTCAATTCCTACGGCGCGCGGCGGGGCAACCACGAAGTGATGATGCGCGGCACGTTCGCCAACATCCGTTTGCGCAACCTGCTGCTGCCCGGCACGGAGGGCGGCGTCACGGTGCACATTCCGAGCGGCGAATCGATGTCGATATTCGATGCCGCCATGAAATATAAAGCCGATGCCACGCCGCTCGTGATCCTGGCGGGCAAGGAATACGGCACCGGCAGTTCACGCGACTGGGCCGCCAAGGGCACGATGTTATTGGGAGTCAAGGCTGTCATTGCAGAGAGCTTCGAGCGAATTCACCGCTCCAACCTCATTGGTATGGGCGTTCTGCCGCTGCAATACAAGGACGGTGACAGCGCGCACAGTCTGGGTTTGAGCGGCGGGGAAACCTTCGACATCGTCGCACTGGATCGGGGCGCGGCGAAATTCGTCAAAGTGATCGCCAAGGCGGAAGGGGGCAAGACGACGCAATTCGAAGCGCGCGTACGCATCGACACTCCGAAGGAACTCGATTACTACCAACACGGCGGAATACTGCACTACGTGCTGCGGCAACTCGCGGCCGCGAACAAGGCGGCCTAATCCCTCTGACTTGCCGGCGGCACGCGAGTTGCAGCCGGGACGCTTCCCGCCTCGACCAGCACCATGGTGCTCGGATCGAGGTGCGTGTGGATGGCGTTATTGACCTGCACGCGCGTCAGCGCCTTGAGCGCCTCCGGGTAGTCGTCCAACCAGTGCACGTCATAGCCGCGCTGCACCGCGTTCAGGATGGCGCTCGCGAGTCCGCCCGTATTCGATAGGCCGACCAGGTAGCCGCCGATGAGCCCTTGCTTGCGGGCGCTGAGCTCGGCGTCGGTGACGCCCTCTTGCCACCATTTGTCGAGCACACGGCGCGTCGATGCCAGGCCCTTGTCGAGCAGGGACGGCGCGAAGCTCGCCATGATGTCCCACGCACCGTCGGCAATACTGTCTTCCGTCATCGCCGCCCCGATGTTGTAGGTGAGGCCTTCCTTGTCGCGCACGGTGCCCATCAAGCGGCCCGTAAAGCCCCGGCCGAGAATCGCCGTGCCCACACGCAGGGGCAGCGAGTCCGGGTCGCGATAGCGCAAGCCCGTCGCCTGTCCGAGAAGCACCGACACGCTGGGTTTATCGTTGAGCGGCACGGGAATCTCGCGCGGACCGGAGGAAACCGCGGGCCTTGCGGGATAGACATAGTCTTGGCCGCCCGTCCAGCCCGCGAAATCCTTGGCGATTTCGGCTTCGGTCTCCGAGACTGGCACATCCCCGACCAGGACCAGCGTCAGATGTGCGGGCCCAAAGTACTTGGCATGGAACGTCTTCACCTCATCGAGGGTGGCCGACTTGGCCGCCGTCAAGTATTCGGCAATCGAATGCGGATGATTCGGGTGACCTTCCGGAAATATCGAACGGGAAAACGCCTCTTGGGCGCGCCCTTCGGTGTTTTGCAGCGATGCCTGCAAGGAGCCGATGAACTGCTGTTTTGCCTTGGCAAACTCGGTCGCCAGGAATGCCGGATTTCGCAGCTCCGCGGCGACCAACCCAAGCACCAGCGGCAAATCCTTCTTCAGGCATTTGGCGTGAATTTCCAAGCTTTGCGCGCCGACGCCGAAGGAGATTTCCGCACCGACGTTGTCGAGTTGCTCCGCAATGGCGAATTTGTCGAGTGTCTTGGTGCCGCGGTCCAACAACATTCCGGTGAGCGTGGGAATGGCGATATTGGCGGATCCGGACATCGCATCGCCCGCCGGCAATGAGCCCAGAATGACCACCACCTGCTTGACATGGGTTTGATAGGTGATGAGATCGATACCCGCGGTATTCGAGCGGTGGCTGTTGTCGGCCATGTTCGCCCACGCACTCACGCTCGCCAGCAGGCACGCCGCCAACACCGACTGTTTCACTAGGTAGTGTCTCATCACGATCCTGTCTCCGCTGCCGATGGCGTGGGAACGAACCACCCCGTCGTGCTCTGATCCTCGTTGAGGTACTGCTTGGCGACTCGCTGCACGTCGGCGGGCGTCACTTGCTCGACCTTCTGCGGAAATGTCACATACAAAGTCCAGTCACCGACTGCGATCCATTCGTTGATCTCGGCCGCCACCGCCGCGGTGCCATCCCGCTTATAGGCATCGGCGGCGAGAAATTGCTGTTTGACCCGGGCGACCTCGGCCGCCGTCACCCCGTTGCTCTTGATCTTGGCGATCTCCGCAAGCAATGCTTGTTCCACCTGGTCGTGAGTCGCACCCGGCGCGAGAGACGCGTACACGGTGTGCAGCGACAGATCGCGGTGCAGATCGTTGCCGGCGCCTGCATTCAACGCCAGCCCCGAGTCGACGAGCGCGCGGTACAGCCGCGCGTTCTTGCCCGAGCTCAGAATGGCGTCGAGCATTTCGAGCGCCGGCTGATCGGCATCACGGCCATTCGGCACCTTATGCGCAATCATCACCGTACCCAGTTCACCGGGGCGTTTGACAATGACGCGGCGCGCACCGGTCTGCGCAGGCTCCTCCGTGTAAACGGTCGGGATGGGCTGCGGCGAGTGTGGATACGCACCGTAATATTTCTTCACCAAACCGAGTGCGGCAGCCGGCTCGATGTCACCGACCACCGTGATGGTGGCGTTGTTCGGCCAGTAAAACGTGTCGTAGAACTCATGCAATTTCGCGATCGGCACGTGCTCGATATCGCTCTTCCAGCCAATCGTCGGATGGTGGTAGGGCAGCGCCACGTAGGCGGCGGCGGTGACCTCTTCCATCAACACGCTGTCGGGATCGTTTTTGCCGCGCTCGAATTCATTGCGCACGACCGTCATTTCCGACTGTCTATCGGCCTCGCGCAACCAGAGATGGCGCATGCGATCGGCTTCGATCGCGATATAACCCTCCAAGCTCTCACGGCCGATGGTGGCGAAGTAAACGGTGCGATCGACCGAGGTCGTGGCATTGAACTGCCCGCCGACGCGTTCCAAAAACTGCTTGATGCTATTGCCCTTGGGATCGTTGTAGTTGTCGCTGCCTTTGAACATCAGATGTTCCAGAATGTGCGTCGCCCCGGTGGCGCCGGTCACCTCGTTGTACGATCCGACCCGATAGGTCACCTGAAAAGTGACGACGGGCGCTGAATGGTCGGCGGCCAGCAAGACGGTGAGGCCGTTGGC
>Ga0181521_10003535_pt1 | contig 18341 bp, 11 predicted proteins | sample PEATcosm2014_Bin_32_FD_119764 | JGI IMG/M metagenome (GOLD analysis project Ga0181521, IMG submission 119764) | Peatland microbial communities from MTU Mesocosm Facility, Houghton, MI, USA - PEATcosm2014_Bin02_60_metaG | ecosystem: Environmental > Terrestrial > Soil > Wetlands > Peat | place... | reverse complement strand
GTCGTCATGCCAGGGCACATTGGGACATCGATCCCGCTCAATTCGCGCAAGATCCAAAGTGGCGCCGAGGGCGATGCGATGGACGGCGCGCAGCTCGCCTGGGCGCGGGCGCGGCTGGCCTCGACCGGCCGGGACGCGTCCACCGTGTCTGACGCCGCGCTCCGCGCCATGGTCGCAGAACGCGAGCAGCGCTTTGTCGAGGACGCGCCGACAAGTGCGGCGGACGCCGCGACAATCATCCTCAATGGGGTAAAGGCGGACCGCTGGCGCATTCTTGTCGGAAAGGACGCCGAGGCAATCGATGAACGGGTGCGCCGCTCTCCCGAGCAGGCCTACGAGGTCGATTTCTTCGAAAGCTTCGCCCGGGAGGTCGGTTGGCGCCTGCCGGTGTAGCGCCGCTTATCAATGAAATCACCCTAGATGACCGACGCCGAAGCAGCGTGTCGTTTGCTGTATGTCCAATGGAACACAGCGGCCGTTCGGATATGGGTTGAGCGGACGCAAAGCGGACAAGGCTTGCTCGCTACGGAATTCAACAGCGATGCCGCAACGGACGCGCTCCCGACCGGCCTTTACATTCCCAAATACGCGCGCCGGACCCGGTCATCCGCAGTGAGTGTCCGGTGTGTACCTTCGAGGATTACCTGACCGGTCTCGAGCACATAGCCGTAGTCGCAGCTCTCCAGCGCCTCGGCGACGCGCTGCTCGACCAGGATCAGCGTCACCCCGTCCTCGCGGTGCAGCGCCGCGATGCGGTCGAAGATTAGATCGGCAATCGCCGGCGCCAGTCCCATCGACGGCTCGTCGAGCAGCAAGAGCCGCGGCGACGAGGCGATGCCGCGGCCGATCGCCAGCATCTGCTGCTCGCCGCCCGACAATGTCCCCGCGAGCTGTGAGCGGCGCTCCGCCAGAACCGGGAACAGCGTGAAGATGCGCTCGATGTTGCGCGCCCAGTCGGTACGTCCGCGCGTCGAATAGGCGCCCATCTCGAGATTTTCGAACACCGTCATCGCTGCGAATACCTGGCGACCTTCCGGCACATGGGCAATGCCGAGATGCACGCGCTCGTGTGGGGGGATCGCGAGGAGATTTTGCCCCTCATAGGTGATCGCGCCGGACCCAGCCGGAACCACCCCGGAAATGGCCTTGAACAATGTCGTCTTGCCAGCGCCGTTGGGGCCGACGATCGCGACGAATTGTCCCTCTTCGACCGAGATCGAAACCCCGCGCAGCGCAGCGAGCCCGCCGTAACTGACCGAAAGCCCTTCTATCGCCAGCATCATCGCCGATTTCATTCCGCCTCGGAATCAACCGGTGCAGCATAGAGGTCGCGCCGAGACCCGCCCACCGTCAATCGCCGCTGGAAATAGGCATGGAAAATCCATGACATTTCCCGCTCCGCGCCCGTATCGTCGCGCCATGCCGTTCTCGCTCGTTGATTTTCTGCAGGCGCTGGCCGCCGGCGTCCTGGTCGGCAGCGCCTATGCCCTGATGTGCGTCGGCCTCGGCATCATCTTCGGCGCGATGCGGGTGATCAATTTCGCCCAGGGCGATTTCCTGATGCTCGGCATGTACGCCGCCTTCTATCTGGCGACGGGAGCCGGGCTTTCGGCGTTTTTCGGACCCAGCGTCGGGCCGATCGTCGCCGCGTTTCTGGCGGGGCCGATCGTGTTTGCTTTCGGCTGGCTGCTGCATCGCTTCATTGTCTCGCGCGTCACCGGCGCGGGCGCCGCCCTGACCACGGGAGACGGTGCCTACGGGCAGATTCTCACCACGCTCGGGATCTCGCTGATCCTGCAGAATGGCGGGCTGATTGTGTTCGGCTCGACTCCGACCGGCATCCGCACCCCGCTGTCGCGGTCCTCGTGGGAGATCGGCGAGGTGATGCTTAACCAAGGGCGCTGCGTGTGCTTCCTGGTCTCGGTGGGGCTCGCGGCGGCGGTGTATCTGTTCCTCGGCCATACGAGGCAAGGCAAAGGGTTGCGCGCCGCCGCCGACAACAGTCAGGCCGCGCTCTATATGGGCATCGACGTCGACCGCGCCCACCGCATTGCCTGGAGCCTTGGAGTCGGGATCACCGCGGTCGCCGGCGGCCTCCTCGCCGGCTCGCAATCGTTTCAGCCCTATACCGGGTTCGATTTCGTGATCGTCATGTATGCGGGAGTCGTGCTCGGCGGGCTCGGCAGCATCCTCGGGGCGTTTTGGGGCGGGCTGGTGATCGGCATCGTCCAGCAGATGTCTACCCTGGTCCTGCCCTACCAGTTGCAGAACACCGCGATCTTCGTCGTCTTCCTGCTGATCATCTTCCTGCGGCCGCAGGGCATGTTCGGCCGGCTCAGCGAACGCACGTGACGTTCGCGCTCCCGGTCAAGCGCCAGCTCTGGGCGATCTTCGCCTTTGCCGTCGCGGTGCTCGCGCTGTCGGCGGTGCTGGGCAGCGATTATTTCGAGCTCGTCCTCACTCAGGTTCTGCTGTGGGCGATGCTGTCGGTTGCGTGGAACATATTGTGCGGCTACAGCGGTTATTTCTCGTTTGGTCATGCGGCCTTCTGGGGGCTCGGCGCCTATACGGTAGCGCTCGGCATGCTGCATTTCGACCTGTCGCCGTGGATAACCATCCCGGCGGGCGCGGTCGTCGGCGGGCTGGCCGGCGCGCTGATCGGGTTTCCGACCTTTCGCCTCCGCGGGCATTACTTCGCGCTCGCGATGCTCGCCTATCCGCTCGCGACGCTCTACGTCTTTCAGTGGCTGGGTTATCAGGAAATCCCGCTGCCGATGAAGCGGGAGGCGCCGATCCTCTATATGCAATTCACCAATCCGCGGGCCTACGTCGCGCTGGCGTTGGGCATGCTCGTCATCTCGTTGCTGATGTCGTTGTGGATCGAGAATTCGCGATTTGGCATGTCGCTGTTCGCGATCAAGCAGAACGAGCCAGCGGCCGAGGCGGCCGGCATCAACACCTGGCGCTGGAAGATGCTGGCGCTGATGTTGAGCGGCGCGCTGGCGGCGATGGCGGGCGGGCTCTACGCGGTGGTGCTGCTGGTGGTGACGCCGGAGGCCGTGTTCGGGATGCTGGTATCGGCGCAGGCGCTGATCCTCGCACTGTTCGGCGGGGTCGGCACGCTGTGGGGGCCGGTGATCGGCGCGGTGGTGCTGGTGCCGTTGGCGGAAGGGCTCAACGCCAAGCTGGGCAATGTGCTGCCGGGAATCCAGGGCGTCGTCTACGGCGTGGCGATCATCGCGATCATCCTCAGCGCTCCCGAAGGCGTCTACTGGAAGGTGCGCGACCGCTGGGAGGCGCGACAGTCGAAGCGGCGGAAGGAGCCGGGCGCGTCGCCTCCCGCCGTCACGACCGTGCCGGCGCTGCCGCGCGCGCAGCGCGCTCCCGTCGGCGCCGACCTTCTTGTCCTGCGCGATGTCAGTATTTCCTTCGGCGGGCTGCAGGCGCTCGATGGGATCGACCTCGCGGTCCCGGAGGGAGGGCTGTACGGCATTATCGGCCCCAACGGCGCCGGCAAGACGACCTTATTCAACGTCATCAACGGTTTTCTCGCGCCGCAGCGCGGCACCATCAGTTTCGCGGGGGAGCCGCTCATCGGATTACGGCCGAGCCAGGTGTGCCGGCGTGGGATCGGCCGCACCTTTCAGGTGGTGCGCGCCTTTCCGCGCATGACCGTGTTGGAAAACGTCATCGTCGGCGCCTTTGTTGGCGCGGCCGACGATTCCGCCGCGCGGCGCATGGCGGTGAACGCGCTCGATCGGGTCGGGCTCAGCGCCCGCGCCAACGCCGTCGCCGGACGACTGACGACGCGCGAGCTGCGGCTGATGGAGTTGGCGCGCGCTCTTGCCCCGCAACCGCGGTTGATGCTGCTCGATGAGACGCTCGCGGGTCTCGGCCACGATGATCTCGACGGCATCCTCGGTGCGATCCGTCAGCTGTGTGCCGACGGGGTCACGGTCCTTATCATCGAGCATACGATGCAGGCGATGGTTCAGTTGGTCGACCATTTCGACGTCATCGATCACGGTCGGCTGATTGCCAGCGGCGCACCGGACGTGGTGGTCCATAATCACGAGGTGATCGAGGCGTATCTCGGCAAGAAATGGGCCCAGCAGGTTAACGAAGCCGCGAAATGACGCCGGTTTGGCAGGAAGGAAGACGCATGACCAAGATACTGACGAGACGCGCCATCACGAAGGGCCTGGCGCTGTCGGCCGGCGCGCTGGCCCTGCCCTCGATCGGACGGGCCCAGGCTAAATCGGTCAAGATCGCGATGATCGCGCCAATGTCCGGGCCGTGGGCGCGGCAGGGTCAGCTGTTGCGGATGGGCGCCGAGATCCTGGCCGACGACATCAACTCGGGCGGCGGCATCAAGGCCTTGGGCGGCGCCAAGCTCGAGATCGTCTACGCCGATGCCGGCGACAGCACCGAGAAGGCCAAGAACGCGGCGCAGCGGCTGTTGTCCGATGAGCCGGAATTGGCCGGCGGCACCGGCGCCTGGCTCAGCTCTTTCACCCTCGCGGTGACCGAGGTGACCGAGCGCGCGCAGCTCCCGTGGCTGACGTTGTCCTATTCCGACGCGATCACCAATCGCGGCTTCAAGTTCGTCTTCCAGACGTCGCCGACGGCTGAGCATCAGGCGGCGGAGACGCTGCCGACCGCGCTCGAGTTGGCGCAAACCGCCACCGGCAAGAAGCCGGCGACGATCGGCATCATCCAGGACAATACGGCCTCGCCGGTCAGCTTCGCGAAGCCGCTGCGGGACGGTGGACTCGATAAGCTGGGACTGAAGCTCGTGGTCGACCAGATCTTTACCCCGCCGCTCTCAGACGCGACGCCGCTGATCGAGAAGGTTCGCTCGGGCAAGCCCGACTTCCTGCTGCTGCTGACCTCGGCGATGCCCGATTGCAAGCTGGTGCTGGAAAAACTCGACGAGTTTAAGCTCTCGCACGGCAAGGTACCGTTGGTCGGTAACGGTGCGCCGTTCGGGTCGCCCGAATTGTTGAAGACGATCGGCCCCGAACTGCTCGAAGGGCTGCTGTTCAGCGTCGCCAACTGGCCGATCAAGGGCCAGGAAGAGTTCATCGAGCGCTTCAAGAAGAAGACCGGCGAACCGTTCCTGACCCAGGACGCGCTGTGCGGTTACGGAGAACCGGCGATCCTGGTCCAGGCTATTGAAACCGCCGGCTCGGCCGACCGGCTCAAGGTGGCAGAGGCGATCCGTGGGATGAACCTCACCACCGGCAGGGCCGCGCAATGCTTCCCGGGGCCGATCAAGTTCGACGAAAAGGGTCGGCGGATCGATGTGCCGATGATCTTCGCCCAATGGCAGAAGGGTGTCCCGCTCACCGTCTACCCGACCGAGCTCGCGCTCGCGAAGCCATTCTGGCCCTCGGTCTAATTGAAGATCGGTTGAGCCACTAAAAAGGCGTCTCCTGGAGGGATTTGCAGCTATCCGAGTGGGTCGGATCACCAAACGGTTGTCAGCAGTACGATGCTGGCAGGCGTTCCAGCGACCACCCGCCATCAAGCCCTACGGTTATCTCCCTTCATCACGCCAGAGCCGACTATCCGCATAGGCATGGACCGCCCATTTGGGCGATTCCCAGTTCGCTGATCGGTTGACCGCCGCAAACGCAACGTGGACCTTAGCTCGGCGATCGACGACCTCACAAAGGCACACAAATCCATGACGCGCGTTCACGGCCTGTCGCACAGCTCGCATTGGGGCGCCTTTTCGGTTCTGGTGCGAGATCGCGATATCGAAGTGGTGCCGCATCCGCGCGACCCCGATCCCTCGCGCCTGCTCGGCAACCTCCCAGCCTCGGTATCGCACAAGGCGCGGATAGCCCAGCCGATGGCCCGCCGCGGCTGGCTCGAGAACGGCCCGGGACCGGACGCTAGACGTGGCGCCGACAAATTTGTGGCGCTGTCTTGGCGCGAGGCTCTCGACCATGCTGCTGCGGAACTGCGCCGGATTTACGCGATGCATGGGCCGCGTGCGGTGTTCGGCGGATCCTATGGCTGGGCCAGTGCCGGGCGATTTCACGACGCCCAACACCAGATCCATCGCTTCTTGAACCTCGCCGGCGGCTATGTCCGTTCGGTGAACAGCTACAGTTCGGGCGCGGCGGCGGTGATCCTGCCGCATGTCATCGGGCCACAGGCAGCCGTCGCCGGCAATAACGTCAGCTGGGCCGAGTTGGTGTCCGAAAGCGCGGTGGTGCTTGCTTTCGGCGGCATGGCGCTGAAAAACAACGACGTCGGCGGTGGCGGTACGAGTCAGCACATTGCCCGCGCCAACCTAGAGGCGGCGCGGAAACGCGGCTGCGAGTTCCATCTGATCGGACCCCTGCGCGACGACTTGCCGGCTTCGGCGGAGGCGGTCTGGTACCCCATCCGCCCCGGCACCGACGTCGCGCTGATGCTCGGCCTCGCCCATACGCTGGTGAGCCAGGGATTGCACGATGGCGCCTTCCTTGATCGGTTCTGCGCCGGTTGGACCATATTTGAGGCGTATCTCCTCGGCCGCAGCGACGGTCAACCGAAGGACGCTGCGTGGGCCGCCGATATTTGCGGTCTGGCCGCTGATGAGATCGTCGGGCTCGCGCGGCTTTGCGCCGGCCGGCGCACGCTGATCACCTGCTCGCAATCCCTGCAGCGCGCCGAGCATGGGGAGCAGCCCATATGGATGGGCGTAGTGCTGGCTGCGGCGCTGGGCCAGATCGGGCTCAAGGGCGGCGGCTTTGCCTACGCGCTGGGCTCAACCTCGAATACAGGCAAACCCCCGCTGGCCGTGCCATTGCCCACGGTGCCGACCGGGAGCAACAGCATCGCCGACTTTATCCCGGTCGCTCGCATCGCTGACATGTTGCTGCATCCCGGTGAGGAATTCGATTACGACGGGCAGCGGCTTAGGTATCCGGACATCAAGCTGCTCTACTGGGCCGGCGGCAACCCTTTTCATCATCACCAGGATCTTGGCCGGTTGCGTCTTGCCTTCTGCCGACCGGATACGGTGATCGTGCACGACTCGGCCTGGACAGCAACCGCGCGCCACGCCGATATCGTTCTGCCGGCGACCATTACCCTCGAGCGTGAAGATATCGGCGCCACCGCCGGCGACCCGCTGATGGTTGCCATGCATCGCGCCGTCACGCCCTATGGCGAGGCACGTGACGACTACGATATTTTTACCGGGCTGGCGGAACGTCTCGGGATCGCGGAGGACTTCACCGAAGGCCGCAGCGCCCGTCAATGGCTCGAACACCTTTACGAGCCGACGCGTTGTGCCTTGGCGGAGCGTGGCATCAATGCCCCGGAATTCGCCCAATTCTGGGAAGACGGGGAGCTGACCCTTCCCACGCAGGCTTGGGATGGCGGCATTGTCCGCGAGTTCCGTCGCAACCCCGAAGCGGCGCCACTGCCAACGCCGAGCGGAAGGATCGAGATTGCTTCCACGAAGATCGCCGGCTTCGGCTATGCCGACTGCCCGGGGCATCCGACCTGGCTGGCGCCGACCGATGGCGTGGGGTCACCCGTGATGGAGCGCTTTCCGTTGCAGCTGGTGGCAAATCAGCCGGCCACTCGGCTTCACAGCCAATTGGATTTCGGCGCCTGCAGCCTCGCCTCAAAGGTGAAAGGCCGCGAGCCGGTGCGCCTGCATCCTCACGATGCGGCCGCGCGGGGCATTCGCGACGGCGACATTGTGCGGCTCTACAACGACCGAGGCGCCTGCCTTGCCGGTGCGGTACTGAGCGAGGCGTTGCGTCCCGGTGTCGTTCAGCTCGCGACCGGGGCTTGGTACGACCCGGCGGACCCCACCGCGAATCAACCCACCTGTGTTCACGGCAACCCGAATGTGCTAACTCGCGATGCCGGCACGTCTCGGCTTGCCCAGGGCTGTACTGGACAGCTTACCCTCATCGAGATCGAGCGCTTCAACGGCCCCATGGCGTCCATCGCTGCGTTCGATCCGCCGCTCTGATAACTCACGGACTTTCCTGAGCAGCGCTGGCAATTGGCAGCCTTCCCCCGACCCCGCGGTTCGCCTCCACCATCCTGAATGGCGCCTATCGCCAAGACAGCGGTCATCCCGCTGCCCCGATTGGTCGGCCCAAATACTGGCAGCAAGGACGCGCCGCGAAGGCGAAGCCGCGGGTCAACGGCTTGTACCGTTACCGTTCCGCCAAGACGGACTGCGACGCCTGCCCCCTCAAGCCGCGATGCTGCCCGACCCAGCCGCAGCGCAAGGTGCTGCGCTCGATCCACGAAGGGGCGCGCGACATGGCCCGCGACATCGCCAAAACCGACTTCTTCAACGGAATCGCCCCAAATGCGTCATTCGAGAGTAGACCGTTTGAACCGCCCAGTCCGATGGTTAGCGAGCCGTCGCGCCTCGGCGGGCGAAGCGGCCATTCGCTTGACCGGCTACCGCGCTACTGGGTGCGCACGGCAACGGAGGTGGCGCCACGCAGGGTGCCGCCGCTGTCGGTGAAGGTGACGAACACACGATTGACGGCCGGCGAGTCGGGCACGGCGGCGCTACCGGTGACGAAGATGCCGAAGGTCGGGGTCGCGTTAGCGGCGATCGCGGTCGTCACGCTGGCGGCTGGGGTGGCGAGGCAGGCGCCGCTCGTCGGATTAGTCTGGCACAGCGTGAGCGTCACCGGCAGGATGGCGGTACCGGTGTTGGCGCTCGCGGTGATCGTCGCGGCGATGCCGAGATTGACCGTCGCGACCGCGAAATCGCCGGTTCCGGTCGCGCCGGGGATGTCGACAAAGCCAGGGTCGCCGCTCGCCGCCAATGCGACGATATCGGGGACCGGGGTCGTCGACATCACAAGATCGATCGTATCGACGCCGACGACCACCGCGGCCGGGGCCGCGCCGGCACAGCCGAAGTCAAGCGGCATCCCGAGGGCGTCGAACGCGGTCGTGCCCTGGAAGGAGACGAGGAAGCTCTGCACGCCATTGTCGTTCGGGATCGTCACCGGCGTGTTGGCCGTTCCGGTCAGCGCATTGGTCGTCGGATTGGTCGTCTGGTAACCCATCGTCAAGCCGGAGGGAGCGGTGACCGGCAGCGCGATCTGGCAATTGCCGAGCGCCGCCTGCCCGGTATTGATCACGCTGGCGAAGATCGTCGCCGGGTGGCCCAGCTGGACCGAGCGCGAATCGGGCAGCACCGCGGCCAGGGTCGTCACCGGGCTGATGGCAAACACCTGCACGCGATCGTTCTGGCCGTCGCCGATGAAGAGCCGGGCGTGCGCCGGATCGATGGCTAAACCCTGAGGACCGGCGAATTGGGTATTGGCCGGCCCGGCCGATCCGGTTGTGCCGAGGGTCAGGACGTAGTTGTAGGTCATGGCGTCGAAGACCTGCACGCGGTCATTGGCGCCCGCATAGGCGACCAGCACGAGATTGCTGATCGGATCGAAGGCGGCGCTGACCGGCAGGGCAAAATGGCCGGTGTCGGTGCCGGTAACGCCGGTCACGCCGGTCACGCCGATCGTGGCGTCATAGGCGAGGCTGGTCGCGTCGAACAGCTGAACCCGGGCGTTGCCGCCATCGGCGACCATGATCTGCTTGGTGCTGGGATTGAGTTCGGCGTCGGTCGGCTGGTCGAAATGCGCGTTGTCGCTGCCGGCGACGGCGGATGTACCGAGCGTTGCGAGATAAGCCAGGCTGCCGGTGTTGAAGATCTGGATCCGCTGATTGCCGGTATCGGCGACATAGAGCTGGCCGGTCGTCGGGTTGACATGAATTCCCGTCGGCAGATCGAAATGCCCGTTATCGGCGCCGGTTTCACCGGTCGCGCCGAGGGTCGCGACGTAGGCGAAGCTCGTGGCGGCGAAGATCTGGATGCGCTGATTGCCGGTATCGGCGACAAAGATACGGCCGGTCGCCGGATCGAAGCCGACACCGGCGGGCTGGGCGAGATGGTTGTTGTCGGTGCCGGCGACCCCGGAAACGCCGATCGTCGCGATCACCGCGAGGCTGCCGGTGTCGATCACCTGAACCCGGTCGTTCCCGGTGTCCGCGACGAACAGATGGCCGTTGACGGTGTCGACGGCGCCCGTGACCGGGTGGTTGAAATGCGCGTCATCGGTGGCGGCGCTGCCGGTCACCCCCAGCGTATTCTGATAGAGGTAGACTTGGCCCGCGGTCGAGACGGCGCCGACAATCTGCGTCAGCGCCGCGGAGGTGCTGGCGGCAAAGCCCGCGCCGCCGCCATAGACCGCGGTGATCGAATGGCTGCCGTTGGTCAGCGCCGCGGTGCTAAAGCTCGCGATCCCCGAGGACAGGGTGCCCGACCCCAGCGTCGCCGCCCCGTCCATAAAGGTGACGCTGCCGACCGGCACGCCGCCCGCGCTGCTGACGAAGGCGGTAAAGGTCACCGATTGACCCACGGTGCTCGGATTGAGCGAGGAGGTCACGGTCGTTACCGTAGCCGCCGCCACGACCGCGTTGACGATCTGCGTCAGCGCCGCGGAGGTGCTGGTGGCAAAATTGGTGTTGCCGCCATAGACCGCGGTGATCGAATGGCTGCCGTTGGTCAGCGCCGCGGTGCTAAAGCTCGCGATCCCCGAGGACAGGGTGCCGGACCCCAGCGTCGCCACCCCGTCCATAAAGGTGACGCTGCCGACCGGCACGCCGTCCGAACTGCTGACGAAGGCGGTAAAGGTCACCAATTGACCCACGGTGCTCGGATTGAGCGAGGAAGTCACACTGACCGCGGTCGCGACCAGGCTGACATTCTGGGTCAGCACGGTGGAGGTGCTGGCGGCGAAACTGCTGTCGCCGCTGTAGCTCGCCGTAATCGAATGGTTGCCCGGGCTCAGCGTCGTGGTCGTGTAGCTCGCCGTGCCGGAGACCACGTTGAAGGTGCCGAGCGGCGTCAAGCCATCCAAGAAGGTCACCGTGCCGCCAAAACCCGAAACGCTCGCCGTAAAGGTCACCGACTGACCGGGCGCGCTCGGGTTGAGCGAGGACGCCAGCGTGGTCGTGGTCGGCGCCACGCCGACCGATTGCGTCAACGTCGCCGAGGTGCTGGCGGCATAGTTGTTGTCGCCGCTGTAGCTCGCGGTGATCGAATGGTTGCCGACGCTGAGCAGCGACGTCGTCAACGCGGCGACACCAGCCGAAAGCGATGCGCTGCCGAGCGCGTTCGCCCCGTCGAAGAACGTCACCGAGCCGGTCGGCGTACCCGCCGAGACCGAGACAGTCGCCGTAAAGGTCACGCTCGCGCCCAACCCGCTCGGGTTCGGCGCAGCGCCGAGGCCGGTCGTCGTCGCGGCGATAAGTTCATCCACGACGCCGGTGCCGTTGTTTGGGTCGGCGACATAAATATTGCCTCGGCTGTCGACCGTGACGCCGCTCGGTTCAAACAGGGCGCCGAGGCGAGGGATGACGGTAGAGTAGCCGCCGGCCGCCGGGATCTCGGCCACCTGTGCCAGGGAGAGATCGCTGAAGAATACGTTGCCTTCGGCATCGAGCCCGATACCGAAGGGCTGTTGGATGTTGGGGTTGCCACTGGCCAGGTTGATGAGCGTGGCATAGCCGCCCGCGGCGGTGGCCTCCTGGATGCCGTCGACCTGATCGGCGGTGAAGACATTGCCGTGGGCGTCGACAGCAACGCCGCCGAGATCGACAAAACTGAGGCTCAACGTGATCCGCGTGCTGTAGCCGTCAGCTGCCAGAAGCTCGTAGAGATGGTTGGTGACGTTGTCGGCGACGAAGAGGTTTTCGTTCGAATCGACGGCGATGCCGGTGGGAAGGGTGAACCCGCTGGCAATCAGGTTGACCGTGACATACCCGCTGGCCACGGTGATCTCCTTCACCGTGCCGTTGCCGCCATCGGCGACGAAGAGATTGCCCCCGGCATCGATGGCAATGGCGCTGGGCGTGTTGAAATTACCGTTGAGGGTGGCGATCGGCACAGTCGTGGCGTAGCCGGGCGCGAGGATCCCGCAACAGGACTGAGATGGCATCGAGCAGCAATGTTCCGTCGGATTGCAATTTCGCGAGTTTTCGTCGGCCTCGATTTTTCGACTTTTTCAACAAAATCCGCGCAAAGGCGACAGCCGAAGTGCTAGCCGGCGCGGTGGCGCCGAATCGGCGGGATCGGCTGGTGCCTGACGGTGCACGCCTAGGGGTACAATTCGCTTGACATTTGTACCTATTTTGTTCTACGATACCGGCATCGAATTCAGGTCATGAGGCGCTGTCGGATTGGTGGGATCGGGAGGGAATTTTGCTGCTGATTTGCTGCAGATAACAGCAAATAGCAGCAAACGGTCGAGGCTCCGGCCGCCTGCAAATTTCTAGCAGATGCAGGCGGGCAGGGGCGAGAGCGATGGGCGCGATGGCCCGAGGAACAGTCGGCCGCACCGCCTGTTAATTCGCTCGGTAACAGGCGGATAACAGGAGGTGGACCTCCTGTTAAAAGACGAGGACCCGGCTGCGCCGTATTCCGCCGGAAGCGGGCCGCGCTGCCGCCGCCCCTCGGTCTGCGATCAGTAGCTCGGCTTGACCGGGAACGGGGTCAGCTGGATTTCGTGGCTCCAGCACGAGGGGTCCTGGGTGTGCAGGTACCAGAACGCGTCGGCGATCTTGGTCGGGTTGATGATCTCGGCGGTCCGGTTGGCGTTGCGCGGCAGCAGCCTAGTGCCCGGCGAGTCGATGGTGCCGTCGATCACCACGTTGGCGACGTGCACGCCGAACTCGGAGTATTCCTCGGTGAGCACCTGCGCCAGGGTGCGCATCATCACCCTTGGGTAGTAGAGCGACTGCCCGGTGTAGCGTTTCTTGCCGCGCAAAGAACTCGAATTGTTGGAGAAGAAAAACGACCCTTCGCCTTTCTTGCGCATCGCCGGCAGCACCTCTTGGGCGACGAGAAACGGGCCGCGAATGGCGACGTGGATCGCGGTATCGAGGATCGACACCGGCACGTGCTCGAAGAGCTCCTTGTCGGCAGGCAGTTCTCGGCCGTCCAGGTAGCCGGCGTTGTAGATCAGCACGTCCGGGTCGCCGGCCTCGGCGCGGATCTTGGCGAAGGCGTTGGAGATCGACTCCTGTTGGCTGAGGTCGAGCTCCACGACCATGCCCTCGCCGCCCTGCTCCTTGATCGCCGCCGCCAGCCCCGCGGCATTGGCGGCGGTGCGGGTGGTCACCACGGTGAAGAACCCCTCCTGCGCGAATTTCTGCGCCACCGCGCCGCCGACCCCCCAGCGCACGCCGACCGGGACCACGTTGGCGTCGACGTCGTGACCGTGCAGCAGATTCGTCATCCGGCCGTCCGACTGCCATTTCGAGGTGGCGCCGATCACCACCGCGACTTTCTTGCCCTTGGTGTTCGTTTTCATTGGGGAATCTCCTTTGTCCGGTCCCAGCCCCACCATGCGCACAGCGCCTCGCCCATGACGAGGTCGAGGTCATGACCCGTGAGCCACGGCAGCTCCTCGGTGAACATCGTCACGCATTGCCGCCAGGAGCAAGGCATCTTGGTGATGTCGGTGCCCCAGAACATCCGGTGCGGGCCAAACGCGTCGTAGATCTGCCTGAGGTACGTATGCATCGCCGAAAACGGATAGGCCTCGCTCGAGTAGCCGGGCGCGCCGGTCGCCTTGACCGCGACATTGGGCAGTCTCGCCAACGCCACAAGCTCCGGGATGTGGGTCATCGAAGCGGCGTCCTTCAGCGTCGTCGTGCCGCCGCGGCCGCCCAGATGATCGATCGTCAGGCGCAGCCCCGGGTGGCGCTCGGCGATCCGGCCGAGCACCGCGAGCGAGTCGGTCGCCAGCGCGGCGATCGGCACGCCGGCCTGTTCGGCCGCCACGAACAGCCACTCGTACTCGCCATCATGCAGGCGCTGCTTCGCCGGATCGGTGAGGAAGCCATAGCGCAGGCCGAGCATGCCCGGCTGCTGTCTCCAGCCCGCGACGCGGTCGCGCGATTCCGGCCGGTCGAGCGGTACCGAGCCCATGATCGCGAACCGGCCGGGGTAGTCGCGCACCGCCTTGAAGGCCATCTCGGTCGATCCCGGGTCCCAGCCCGGCGGATGAATGACCGCAGCATCGACGCCGCCTTCGTCCATCAACGCGATCGCCTCCTCCGGGGTGAAATGCGTCACCTGGATATGCGAGGCATTGCTGGGCAGCCCGCTTCCCCAGGTGTGGATTTGCGCGTCGACGATCTGCATCGCTGCTCTCCGAACTCGAGCCGGAATGCTAGCGGCAATACCCCTCACCCCGCCAGCAGCTCCTTCACCGCGTCGTCGATGAATTTGGCGTCTTCCAGGTTGAACACCGGGTTGCCGGCGCGGTGGCCCCAGATCGAGGGGATCGGCCTGAGTTCGGCATTCTGCATGCGGGCGACCTCGCGGCGATTGTCCTCGACCGTGAAGTAGAGGTCGGTTTCGCACGGCATCACCATCGCCTTGGCCTTGATCGCGCCGAGCGCCGCGGCGAAATCGCCGCCATACAGCTCATTGGCGCTGATATCGGCGTGCTGCCAAGTCCACAGCATCGCCAGCAGGTCGTTGGCGTCGCGCCGCCGGAAACCGGCCTCCCAGCTGCCGACCAGAAAATCCTCCAGCGACGAAAAGCCGAGCTTTCGCCATGTCTCTTCGCGATAGAACGCCTGGCTCAACCCCCACCCGGCATAGACCCGGCCCATCGCCTGAAAGCCGCGCACCGGCGGGGTCGCGAACCAGCAATCCTGCCACGCCGGGTCGGCGGTCAGCGCCGCCTTGACGCCTTCGAGAAAGACGAAATTGTGCGGTGAGGTCTTGGTCGAGCCGCAGATCGGCGCGATGCGCTCGACCCGGTCGGGGAAGAGGGCGCCCCAGTGAAACGCCTGCTGGGCGCCCATCGAGAACCCGTAAACGAGATGGATCCGTTCGATGCCGAACACTTCCGCGAGCAGGCGCTGCTGCACCCGCACGTTGTCGGTCATCGTGAAATGCGGGTAGCGGCCTCGATCGAACGGCGGCGGTGTGTTGCTGGGGCTCGACGACAGGCCGTTGCCGAACTTGTTGATGATAACGATGAAGTAGCGGCTCGGATCGAGCGCCTTGCCCTCCGCGATCGCCCATTCGAGATCGGTGTGCTGGGCGCCATACGAGGTCGGGTAGACGATCGCGTTCGACTTCGCGGCGTTGAGCGTGCCGTAGGTCTTATAGGCAAGGCGCGCCTGGCGGTAGGTCAGTCCGGACTGCAGAACGACGTCGCCGGCCTCGAAGACGCTGTAATCCGCCATGACGGGCTTAGCCTTTCCAGCCGTGTTGGGCGCGCCAACTATACTGGCATGCGGCTTGCGCGCCCGGGTGCATAAACATCACGGGAGGCAGCTTGATGTCGCACGACCTCGCGCAGCAGGCGGCCGACAAGGGCATCGCCTATTTTCTCATCTCGTTTGTCGATCTGTTCGGGGTGATGCGGGCCAAGCTGGTGCCAGCCGCGGCGATCGGCGCGATGCAGCGCACCGGCGCGGCGTTCGGCGGATTCGCGGCCCATTTCGACATGACGGCGGCCGACCCCGACATCTTCGCGATCCCCGACCCGGATACCCTGACCGTCCTGCCGTGGCAGCCCGATATCGGCTGGCTGATGGGCGACATCGTCTTCAATGGCGCGCCGCTCGAGCAGGCCCCGCGCCAGGTGCTGAAGCGTCAGCTCGCAGCCGCTGCTTCCCGCGGCTACCGGCTCAAGACCGGCGTCGAGGCCGAGTTCTTCCTGGTCAACGCCGATGGCAGCGCGATCGCCGACCCGGCCGACCGCCAGGCGAAGCCGTGCTACGACCCGGTGCCGCTGATGCGCCGCATCGAGCCGATCCGCGCGATCGCCGACGCGATGCTCGACCTCGGTTGGGGTCCCTATCAAGTCGACCACGAGGACGCCAACGGCCAGTTCGAGATGAACTGGGCCTACGCCGACGCGCTGGTCACCGCCGACCGGCATGTGTTCTTCAAATTCATGGCCAAGCAGCTCGCCGAGCGGCACGGGCTGCGCGCCACCTTCATGCCCAAGCCATTCGCCGATCTGACCGGCAATGGCTGTCACGCCCATGTCTCGCTGTGGGACGAGGCGGGCAGCAACAATCTTTTCCACGACGTGGCCGGCGAGGCCGGGCTGTCGGTGCTCGCCTATGCGTTTCTCGGCGGGGTGCTGGCGGCGGCCGAGCCGCTGACCGCGCTCTTCAACCCGACCGTCAACAGTTACAAGCGCATCAACGCGCGGCCGACCGTTTCCGGCGCGACCTGGTCGCCCAACACGGTGACCTATGGCGGCAACAACCGCACCCATATGGTGCGCATCCCCGAGCCCGGGCGGTTTGAGCTGCGGCTCGCCGACGGCGCGGCCAACCCCTATCTGCTTCAGGCCGGCATCCTTGCCGCCGGGCTCGATGGGGTGGCGGGCCGACGCGACCCCGGCAAGAGGCTCGATATCAACATGTACGAGCCGGGCATGGCGGCAAGTGGCGCGCGTCGCCTGCCGCTCAACCTGCTCGACGCGCTGCGCGCGCTGGACGCCAGCGCGATGTTGCGCGAAGCGCTCGGCGCGCCGTTCGTAGAATCCTACGTGAAGCTGCGCATGGCCGAATGGCGCGACTACATGTCCTTCCTGACCGAGTGGGAGCGCGAGCGCACCCTCGACGTCTAATCGGCCCCCGGGGTTCCGCGAACCGCGAGATCCCAATCAAGGTCCTCGACCGCCTCGCGTTGCACGACGGTCGGGTGCGAGGCCACCGCGAGCTTCTCGAACCGCGGCGCCAGCAGCTTGACCGTTGCCCAATAGCCGGCCCCGGTTGCCACTACCGTGACGAGGACCTGAATCCATCCCTTGGGGATGACAAACATATAGGCAAGGAAGCCGAGCAGGGTCCAAACCACCGCGACCGGATTGAGCCCCCTCCAGTACCAATAGGAGCCCTTGGGCTCGAACAGCGCGACGAGGTCGATCTGCATGCGCTTGACGAATAGATAGTCGGCGATCAGCACCCCGCCGATGGGCGAGAACACATTGCCGAGCATGCCGACATAGGTGGTGTAACCCTTGACGACGTCCGGAGTCGCCGACAGCGCGATGCCAAGCACGCTGATGATCACCGTCGTCCAGAAGCGACCGAGCCCCTCGAACATGTTCGAGAGCGACAGCCCACCAGTGTACAGGTTGAGGACGTTGATCGTCCAATTGTCGAGCGCGATGACGATCAGGAACATCAAAAGCGCGAACCAACCGGTGCTGAGGCCGGAGACGATCTCGAACACGTTGGCGGTTTTGCCGAGCGTCGCCGCGGCGCCATAGGCGCCGATCAGCGCGGCGAACAACCCGCCGCCGACCTTGCCGATCAGCGTGCCCAGCCACATGTCCTTCCGCGAGCGGGTGTAGCGGCAGAAATCTGCCGAGTCGGTCACCATGGTCAGCGAGCCGGCCGCGGTCACGTTCATCCAGGTAACGAACAATAGCCAGTTGCCCTCCGGCTTTCCGGGGTAGGCCAGTACTTCGGAGATCGAAAAATGCGGCAGGCCGCTCGTCGCCATCAGCACGACGACATAGGTCAGGATCACGATCTTGAACGGCAGCGCGGTGCGCGAGAGGTGCTTCAGCGACCCGTAGCCGATAATCGCGACCACCGCCTGCAGCACAGCGAAGGTGACGCTGACCGCGACCAGCGAATGCGGCGTCCCGGTCCAGCGGTCGAGGATGGCGACGACAGCGAGTGATCCGGCGACCGTCTGATAGGCGAACCAATAGGTCGAGGCGATCGTTCGCAGGAACGAGGGGACCCATTTCGCGCCGCGCAAGCCATATGCCATCCGGGTCGACACCTGACCCGGCAGGCCGTAATCGACGCCGACCGTCGCCATGATCGTATAAGCGATTGTCGCGAGCAGAACGCCCGAGGTGATCGCGCCGACCGCGCCCAGAAATGACAGGCCAGACACCACCGCGAGCCCGCCGACCAGCATCGAGCCCGGGTTAAGCGCAAACCCGAAAATGATCGAAAAAATATCGTGCCAGCGCACCGTCTTCAGCTCCGTCGGCACCGGTTCGATGCCGAATTGCTCGACATGCTTCGGTTGATGGTAGCGCTGCCTGATCTTTTCCTCGATTTCGACCGTCGTATGCATAGCCGTCTCCGGCGGTGGGGGATGAATACCCATCCGGAGCAATTACTATGCCATAAGTACTAATGACTAAATTTTGGGCGATGATTTAAACAGAAGTTTTTAGTGCCCAAAGCCGAAAGGCGAGTCGGATCAAGGTAGTAGGCGTTTGGGGCAGCGATTTGTACCCATGTTTATGATGTGAAAGTCGCTTTACAGGCGGGTTCATCCG
>Ga0181521_10003532_pt1 | contig 18347 bp, 9 predicted proteins | sample PEATcosm2014_Bin_32_FD_119764 | JGI IMG/M metagenome (GOLD analysis project Ga0181521, IMG submission 119764) | Peatland microbial communities from MTU Mesocosm Facility, Houghton, MI, USA - PEATcosm2014_Bin02_60_metaG | ecosystem: Environmental > Terrestrial > Soil > Wetlands > Peat | place... | reverse complement strand
GAACTGTTCGCCGTTCTCCCACAGCAGGTCGTAGACGGACAGCAGATGCTCAGCCGGGACGTGCAGTTCCCAGCCGAGCTCACCGACGTAGTTGACCCTGAGCGCGATCGCCCGCGTGTAGCCGATATCGATCGTCCGCACTGCGAGCCAGGGAAAGGACTCATTGTCCAGCCTCGCGGCGGTCAGCAGCGCGAGCAGCTCGCGCGACCGCGGGCCGACGACGATCAACGAGCCGAAGCGTGCCGATAGGTTCTCGATCCGTACCGTCCGCCCGTCGGCCGGCAGATGCTCGCGCAGCCAGTGCTCGTCGTGGCGCTCGCCGGCCGCGGCGCTGATCAGCCAGTACCGATCGGCCCCCAGGTTCGTCACCGTCATCTCGCTGACGATGCCGCCGCCGGGCGCGCAGAAATAGTTGAGGGCGGTGCGTCCTGGGCGCGGCACCGTCCCGGCGACCATGTGGTCGATCCACGCCGCAGCCCCGGAGCCCGTCACCTCGAATTTCGTGAAGCCGGGCAGGTCGAGTACCGCGACCCGCTCGGCGACCGCCTGGCATTCGCGCGCGATCGCCGCGTGCCACGCGGGGCGGCGGAACGACGCGACAGGCTCGACCGGGTCGCCGGCCTGCGGGAAGTACACGGCCCGCTCCCAGCCACCGCGAGCGCCGAACGCCGCACCTTTGTCCTTGAGACGCTGGTAGCAGGGCGAGGACTTCGCCGGCCGTCCGGCGGGACGTTCTTCCGCCGGGTAGCCGATGGCGTACTCATACTGGTATGTCTCGATCGCCTTGGCGAGCGCATAGCGATGGTTCGCATGCTCGAGATAGCGCCGCGAATCGAACGCCCACATGTCCCACTCCGGCTGACCGTTCGCGACCCACTCGGCGATGCTCTTGCCGGCGCCACCGGCCTGGGCTATGCCGAAAGTGAAGGCGCAGCAGTGGAAGAAGCCCGGCAGTCCGGGCGCCGGGCCCATCAGCGGGTTGCCGTCCGGCGCGTAGGGAATCGGGCCGTTGACCACGCTCCTCACGCCGACGGAGCCGAGGATCGGGACCCGCGCGCAGGCCGCCTCGATGTATTTCTCGAGGCGCCCGACGTCGTCGTCGAACAGCTGGTTGGCGAACTCCTCGGGAATTCCGTCGAGCCACTGCGCGGTCGCCTGCCACTCGTAGGGCCCGAGCAGCAAACCCTGGCGCTCCTGGCGCAGGTAGTAGCTCACATCAGGGTCCCTGAGCAGCGGCAGGCGCGCCGCGCCGCGCGCCACGAGTTCAGGGATGTCCTCGGTCACCAGGTACTGGTGTGCCAGCGTCACGATCGGCAGGTACTCGCCGACCATCGCCGCCACCTCGCCGCCGCGGTAGCCGGCCGCATTGATCAGGCTCTGTGCGCGAATGGTGCCGCGGTTCGTGGTCACGGACCATTCGCCCGATGGCAGCCGCGCGATCGCGGTGACCTTCGTGTTGCGGTGGATCTGCGCACCCTTGTCGCGCGCGCCCTTGGCGAGCGCCTGCGTCATCTGCGCCGGATCGATGTCGCCGTCATAGGGGTCGTAGAGGCCCGCGCGGATGCCGTCGGGCTTGAGAAACGGATAGCGCGCGACGATCTCCGCCGGGCTTAGCAGCTCGAACTCGGTCCCCTGCGCGCGCGCCTGTGAGATCACGTGGCGGAACTCGTCGACCCGATCCGCCGTGTGCGCGAGCCGAATGCTGCCAGTGACATGGTAATTGATGTCATAGCCAACGCGACCGGCGAGTTCGGCAAAGAGCCGCGTGGTGTAGCGCTGGAGCTTCAGCAGGTTCCACGAGGTGGAGAAATTCGGCACGTTGCCGGCCGCGTGCCACGTCGAGCCGGCCGTCAGCTCGTCGCGTTCGACAAGCACGCAGTCGGTGACGCCAAGTAGCGTCAGATGATAGAGCGCGCTGCAGCCGACTGCGCCGCCGCCGATCACCACCACCTGTGCGTGAGTCTTCATATCGCACCATACCCCGTCACTGCCGACGGTTCCGTTCCCGGCTCGGCCGGCCCGCGACCTGCGGCGGCCTCGCCACGGGATCTTGCCGGCCGGTCCCGGCTCAGCACTTGATCCGGTCGTTTTTGGGGTCGTACCACGCCTGCAGCTGAACGCGCGCGGCGTGGCGCGCGCAGGCCACCTCGACCTCCCAGCGCCCCGACTCCAGCCAGTCGCGGCTGACGCCCGGTTGCGCGTGCACGTATCCCATGCCGAGCGACTTGCCGAGGCGGTGGCCCCACGCGCCCGACTTGATCGAGCCGACGATCGCCCCGTCGCGGACGATCGGCTCTTCGTGGTAGAGAAGCGGCGCAGTCGCCGAGTCGTCCTCGAGCATCACCTGCACGAGCCGCTTCGGGACAACGGCGCGGGACCGCTGCTCGCTCAGCGCGTCGCGGCCCAGGAACCCGCCCGGCTTGTCCCAGGCGACCGTGAAGCCCAGCCCGGCCTCGAGCGGCGTGTCCTCGTCCGCGATGTCGTGACTCCAGTGCCGGTAGCCCTTCTCCACCCGGCAGGCCGCCATCGCGTGATAGCCGGCGTGCGCGAGCCCGAGCGGCCGGCCCGCCTCCAGCAGCCGCTCATAGACGTCGGCACAGAACTCCGCCGACACGTACAGCTCCCAGCCAAGCTCACCGACGTAGGTGATCCGGCTCGCCCGCGCGCGCGCATATCCAATTTCCAGCTCCCGCGAGTGGCCAAACGGATGCGCCGCGTTCGACAGATCAGCGCCCGACAGCTGCTCGAGGAGTTCCCGGCTCTTCGGGCCCATCACGCCCAGCATCGCGATCCCGCCCGTAACGTCCGCGACCGTGCAACGCGCGCCGTCCACGGCCGCGATCCGGCTCCTGAGCCAGGCAAGATCCCGTGTCTGGCAGATCGCGGAGGTCACGACCATGAACTCCTGGTCCGCGAGCCGCGTGATCGTCAGGTCAGCCTCTATTCCGCCGCGGCTATTGAGCCACTGAGTGTAGACAACGCGTCCGACTGGCACGTCGACATTGGCGGTCGACAGGTGGTTGAGGATTTGGCAGGCGTCGGGCCCCTGCACCAGAAACTTCGCGAAGCTCGCCTGGTCGAACAGCGCCACGCGGTCGCGCACCGCAAGGCACTCGTCGCGGCAGGCGTCAAACCAGTTCTGCCGGCCGTAAGAGTACTCATAGCGCGGCGTCGATCCGGGGGCCGCGAACCAGTTCGGCCGCTCCCAGCCTGCAGTCTCCCCCATGCACGCGCCGGCAGCCACCAGCCGGTCGTGCAGCGGCGAGCGCCGCGCGCCGCGCGCCGTCCGGTACTGGTAGTAGGGCCAGTGCATCGCATAGAGCAGGCCCAGGGTCTCGACCGTGCGGTCATGAAGGTACTTCCGGTTCGACTGGAACGGAATCACGCGCCGGATATCGATATCGGCCAGATCCATCGGCGGCCGCCGGTCGCGGATCCAGTCGGCGAGCACCTTGCCCACACCGGGACCTCCGGCGATACCAGTCGAATTGAAGCCACAGGCGACGAACAAGTCGCGGACTTCGGGTGTTTCGCCGATGTAGTAGCGGTCGTCGGGCGTAAAGCTCTCGGGTCCGTTGAAGAACAGCTGGATCCCGCTGTCGGCGAGCACCGGCACCCGCCGCACCGCGGCCGTCATGATCGGCTCGAAGTGCTCATAGTCCTCAGGGAGCGTGTCGAAGCAGAAGTCCTTCGGAATACCCTTCATGCCCCACGGCTTCGCCACCGGCTCGAAGCAGCCGACCAGGAGTTTGCCGGCATCCTCTTTGTAGTAGGCACACTCGTCCGGCACGCGCAGCACGGGCAGCCCCGACGGCAGCTCCGCGATCGGTTCGGTCACAATGTAGAAGTGCTCGGCGGCATGCAGTGGCAGCGCGACCCCCGCGGCGGTCGCGAGCCCGTGCGACCACATGCCGGCGGCGAGCACCACCGTGTCCGCGGCAACGAAACCCTCGGCAGTCTCGACGCCGACCGCGCGCCCGTTCGACACCCGGACCCGCTCCACCGGAACGTTCTCGAAGATCCGCGCGCCACGCATCTTGGCGCCCTTCGCGAGCGCGTTGGCCACATCGATCGGATTGATCTGGCCGTCCTTGGGCAGGAAGATTCCGCCGACGACATCGTCGACATTGAGCAACGGCCAGCGCGCCTTGATCTCGGCGGGCGACAGCTCGTCGATCTGCAGGCCGAAGGTCTTGCCCATCGAGGCTCCGCGCCTCAGCTCCTCGAGGCGCGCGGCGGTCTTGGCGACGCTGACGGAACCGTTCTGCTTGAAGCCGGTCGCCTGGCCGGTCTCCGCCTCGAGCGAGCGGTACAGGTCGGCGCTGTACTTGGCGAGCTCGGTGAGGTTGCGGGTCGCCCGCAGCTGCCCGACGAGGCCGGCGGCGTGCCAGGTCGTGCCGCACGTCAGCTGGCGCCGCTCGAGCAGCACGACGTCGGTGACGCCAATCTTGGTCAGGTGGTAGGCAATGGAACACCCGGCGATGCCACCGCCGATGATGACTGCGCTCGCGTGGCTAGGAATTTCCATGCATCCATACCTCGTGCAAGTGTCTGTCCTCAGCTCAGCCGCATCAGTAGCGGGGCGGCGCGATGACCCACAGCGCCACGGAACTGTCCGTGCCGGGATTGACTGCGCTGAACGATTCGCCGCGGCCGATGCGGAAACTGTCACCCGTCCGCAGCAGAAACTTCCGGGCGCCCACGTGCAGCTGCAGCTGGCCGGCGATCACGTAGCCCGACTGCTCGGCCATCCGCGACACCTGCTCCTCCCCGCTCCTCGCCCCGGGGGCAAAGGTACTGAGTATGAGTTCCGCCTCCCCGGTCAGCGTCGGCGACAGCAGCTCTTCCTCGATTCCGACGCCGGGAAAGTTGAGACGCCGGCGATTCTCACGGCGCACGATGTAGCCGTGCTCGGCCGGGACGCGAGCGTCATAGCCCTGAAAGAACCAGCCGATCTGCACGTCGAGCGCGTCGCTGATCGCCTTCAGTGTGGAGATCGAGACTTCAGAGCGATCGCGCTCGATCTGGCTGACGTAGCCGATGGACCGGCCGATGAGCTTTCCGAGCTGGGCGAGCGTGAGCCCCCGCGCCTCGCGCAGATCGCGGATCTGCTCGCCCAGCGGGCTCAGCTTCGTGCGCGGCGGGGTGCTGGGCCGGGATGCACGGGCCGGTGCGCGGCGGGCGGGCGGACGCGGCGCAGAGCGGTGCCGTTGGTAAGCCATAGGCGGTTAGCAACTGTCCGCGCGGCAAATGCGTCGCGGCGGCTGATTTCGCACGATAGCAGGCAGCGCGGTTATTTTCACGTCTGTGAATTTTCTACGCGGCATTTCATCAGCGTATTATAAATCTACCCGAACGATCACGCGTGCCGCGCGCGCGGCGGGCCCAGGCTGGCCCGAGACGGGTTGGCCGGTATAGGCTTGGGCCGCGGTGCCGAAGCGGCTGGAAGGGCGCCGTGCGGCGCAGCAATGGTCACGGAGCCAGGTCATGCCGACGTTGCCGCGGGTCATGAAGGCGGTGCTGCTGACCGGGTTCGGCGGTTTCGACCGGCTCGACTGGCGGGCGGACGTCCCGGTACCCGCCCCTTCAGCCGGCGAGGTGCTGATCCGTGTCGGTGCCGCGGGCATTAACAACACTGACATCAACACCCGGATCGGCTGGTACTCGCGGCAAGTTAACGAGCCCACCACGGCGGCTGCGGGCGCGGATGGCTGTGCTGCCCCACGGACCGGCCATACGGGCTGGAGCGGGTCCGTGCCACAGTTCCCGCGGATCCAGGGGGCCGACGCCTGCGGCGTCATCGTTGCAGTCGGAGCGCAGGTTGACGTGGTGCGGATCGGCGAACGCGTGCTGGTGGAACCGGCATTCCGCGCCGCCGGGGAGCCCGACCACTATCACGTCGCCTACTTCGGCTCGGAGCGCGACGGCGCCTTCGCGGAATTCACCTGCGTTCCGGCCGCATTCGCCCACCGGATCAAGAGCCCACTCACCGACGTCGAACTCGCTTCCTTCCCGTGCGCCTATTCCGCCGCCGAGAACATGCTGACCCGTTCCGCCGTCATCGCGGGCGAGACGGTCCTCGTGACCGGCGCTTCGGGAGGCGTCGGATCGGCGGCGGTGCAACTCGCCCGCCGCCGGCGCGCCACGGTCGTCGCCGTCGCGGCCGCGCCCAAGACTTCGCAGGTTGCGGCGCTCGGCGCCGCGCGCGTGGTGCCGCGCGAGGCCGACCTGGTCGCCACGCTTGGCCCGGAGTCGGTCGACGCGGTCGTGGACGTGGCCGGTGGGCCGCACTTTCCGCAGCTCCTCACACTACTTAAGAGAGGCGGCCGCTACGCCACGGCCGGCGCAATCGCCGGACCAATCGTCGAGCTCGACTTGCGGACGCTGTACCTCAAGGACCTGCGACTGCTCGGCTGCACGGTTCTCGGGGCCGAGGTATTCACCAATCTCGTGCGCTACATCGAGCGCGGCGAGATCAAGCCGCTCGTCGCGAAAACCTATCCCCTGAGCGAGATCGTTGCCGCGCAGCAGGACTTCCTCAGCAAACGGCACGTTGGCAAGATCGTGCTGCTGCCGTCAGCCTAGAACGCGCACGGCATGCCCGGGATCGACGCTCGCCGCGGCAATAGGGGTTTGCCTCCCCCATGTCCTGGACGGTCTTGCAGTAAATTGCACGCTTGTGAGGCGGCGCGGCGCCACCGGCGGCCGACACCGGAACGCCCGATCGCGGGCGCCGGCCGCCGCGGCGACGCAGGACCGCTGGATACCCCGCCGGCCGATGCGGCCGCGACGTGTGCGAGGACCCATAAGCAATGAAAACGCATGCCCAAGTCGTCGTGATCGGGGGAGGTGTCGTCGGCTGCAGCGTTCTGTATCACCTGACGAAGTTTGGCTGGCGTGACGTCGTGCTGTGCGAACGCAAGGAGCTGACGGCCGGATCCACCTGGCATGCGGCCGGGGCATTCCACGCACTCAACAGCGATGCGGCGATGTCCCGGCTGCAGGCATATACCGTCGGCCTCTATCCTGAAGTGCAGAAGGTGTCCGGCCAGGACATCGGCCTGCACTACACCGGGGGGCTCGCGGTCGCGGCGACCAGGGAACGGTGGGATCTGTTGCGGGCCGACGTCGCGCGCCACAAGACGCTCGGGCTCGATACGCGGCTCGTCGGCCCCGCCGAGATCCGCGCTCTGTGCCCGATCATGGACACCCGGGACGTGTTCGGCGCGATGTACGACCCGATGGAGGGCCATCTCGATCCGTCCGGCGCCACGCTGGCGTTTGCGAAGGCGGCACGCCTGAACGGGGCCGAGATTTACCGCCACACGCGCGTGCTCGAGCTGAAGCCGACCGGCAAGGGCAGCTGGCTGGTGGTCACCGAGCAGGGAAATATCCAGGCCGAGCACGTCGTCAACGCGGGGGGACTCTGGGCGCGCGAGGTGGGCCACCTGGTCGGCGTCGAGCTGCCGCTGATCCCGATGGAGCACCACTACCTGATCACGGAGGATCTGCCGGAGCTCAAGACGGCCACCAAGGAGCTGCCGGTCGTCGTCGATCTCGACGGTGAGATGTACATGCGCCAGGAGCGGATGGGAGTGCTGCTCGGCGTATACGAGACGCCCGCCACCCCATGGGCGGTTAACGGCACGCCCTGGGAGTATGGCGACAGCGAGCTCCTGCCCCCCGAGCTCGAGCGGCTGACGCAAGCGCTCGAAAAGGGCTTTACGCGGTTCCCGACGCTGAATGCGGCCGGAATTCGCAAGATCGTCAACGGACCGTTCACGTTCACGCCGGATGGCAACCCGCTGGTCGGTCCCGTGCCCGGTGTCCCGAACTACTGGGCCGCGTGCGGCGTGATGGCGGGCTTGTGCCAGGGCGGTGGCGTCGGGCTCGTGCTCGCGACGTGGATGACGACCGGCGAGCCGGACGGCGACGCCTACGCGCTCGACGTGGCGCGCTTCGGCCCCTATGCGACCAAGGCGTACGTGCTCGACAAGGCTGGCGAGTTCTACTCGCGCCGATTCCGAATCGCCTATCCGAACGAGTACTGGCCAGCCGGGCGGCCCGCGAAGACTTCGGCGCTCTACGGCCGGCTGCGCTCGCGCAACGCCGTCCATGGCGTCAGCTACGGACTTGAGTACCCGCTCTACTTCGCGCCCGCAGGCGAACGAGCCGAGGAGACACCGAGCCTTCGGCGCTCGAACGCTTTCGGGCCGGTCGGGGTCGAGTGCCGTGCGGCACGGAGCACCGCTGGGGTGCTGGATGCGAGTTCCTTCAGCAAGTACGAGTTCGCAGGTCCCGGCGCCGAGGCGGCGCTCGACCGGATTCTCGCCGGGCGGCTCCCGGCACTCGGACGTGTGAGGCTCACGCCGATGCTCGCGAAGAGTGGCCGGCTGATGGGGGACCTGACGACGATCCGCGTCGCGCCTGACCGGTTCCTGGTGTTCGGCTCTGGGTACTTGCAGTCCTGGCACATGCGCTGGTTCAACGAGCACCTGCCCGCCAGTGGCGTCACCGCCCGCAATCTCTCCGATGACTGGGGCGGTATTGCGATCTTTGGACCCAAGTCCCGCGAGGCGCTTGCCCGGGTGACGGCTGAGGACGTGAGCCACGCGGCGTTCCCGTTCATGACGGCGCGGATGATGGACGTCGGGCTCTGCAATGCACTCGTCGCGCGCATGTCGGTGACTGGTGAGCTGGGGTTTGAGATCCACGCGCCCCAGGTGTATCTCGGCGCGATCTACGACCGGCTGATGCACGCGACGCAGGATCTCGGCGTCCTCGACGTCGGGATGTACGCGCTGCTGTCGCTGCGCATCGAGAAGGCGTTCGGAATCTGGACGCGGGAGCTCTCGCGCGACTACACGCCCATGGAGAGCGGCCTCGCCCGCTTCATCGCCTACGAGAAGCCCTCCTTCATCGGCCGGGAGGCGGCTCTCAAGGACCGGGATACGCCGCCGGCGCGGCAGCTCGTGCTGCTCGATGTCGACGCCGTCGATGCCGACGCGAGCTTCTACGAGCCGGTCTGGAGGGGCGAGGAGCGCGTCGGGTTCATCACGTCCTCTGCTTACGGCCACACCTGTGGCCGGAGTCTTGCGATGGGCTACGTGTCGGCCCAGGCTGCGAAGGCCGGCACGGTGCTCGAGGTCACGATCGTCGGCGACCGTCGCCCGTGCCGGGTGCTCGCCGAACCCCCGGTCGACCCCGGGGGCGCGCGCATGCGCGCCTGAATCGGCCGGTCGAGACACGAGGAGCAGGTCCATGTCAGAGGACAGTCCGACGGTACGCCGCGCGCGGCCGAGCGGCCGTGAGGCGCGCCAGAAGGCGAGAGCGGCACGGCCGACGGCGCCCGCGTACATCACCCGCGAACTCCCACCCTATGAGTTTCTGTCGCCCGACGGACTCGAGGCCATCGAACGCCATGCCGACCTGCTGCTCGAGGAGATCGGCCTCGAGATCCGCGGCGACGCCGAGGCGATCCGGCTGTGGCGGGAGGCGGGCGCGAAGATCGTCGGCGACTGGCGCATCCACGTGCCCGTGGGGCTGGCCCGCGAGATCGTGCGGCGCTCGGCGCCGCGCGAGTTCACCCAGCATGCGCGCAATCCCGCGCGCAGCATCCAGATCGGCGGCAGCCACACGGTCTTCGCGCCGGCCTACGGCCCGCCGTTCGTCTCCGACCTCGACCGGGGGCGCCGCTACGGCACGCTCGAGGACTTCCATAACTTCGTCAAGCTTGCATATCTCTCACCCTGGCTGCACCACTCGGGCGGAACCGTCTGCGAGCCGGTGGATATCCCGGTCAACAAGCGGCACTTCGACATGGTGTATGCGCACATGCGCTACTCGGACAAGCCATTCATGGGTTCGGTCACGACGGCTGTGCGCGCGGCGGATTCGATCGAGATGTGCCGGCTTCTGTTCGGACCGGAGTTCGTCGCGAGCAATTGCGTGATCCTTGGCAACGTCAACGTCAACTCGCCGCTCGTGCTCGACGGCGAGGCGAGCCGGGTGATCCGGACCTACGCGGCCGCGAACCAGGCGCCGGTGTGCGTGCCGTTCATCTTGGGCGGTGCGATGGGACCGGTCACGACGGCCGGGGCGCTCGCCCAGTGCTTCGCCGAGGCGATGTTCTGCGTCGCGCTCGCGCAGCTCGAGCGGCCCGGCTCTCCGGCCATACTCGGCAACTTCCTGTCCTCGATGTCGCTGCGGAGTGGTGCGCCGACCTTCGGCACTCCGGAACCCGCGCTCGCCTACTTCGCAATCGGCCAGCTGGCGCGGCGCCTCGGCGTGCCGCTGCGCTGCGGCGGGAATCTGTGTGCCTCGAAGGTCGCTGACGCACAGGCTGCGTCCGAAAGCGCAAACTCGCTGTGGCCCGCATTCCTCGGCGGCGCAAATTTCATCCTGCACGCGGCCGGCTGGCTCGAGGCGGGCCTTGCGATGTCCTACGAGAAATTCGTCATGGATGTCGACCAGCTGGGCGGGTTTCACACCCTCGGCAAGGGCATCAGTCTCGATGACAACGGCTTCGCGCTCGATGCCTTCCGCGAGATCGGGCCGGGCAAGCACTACCTCGGCTCCGCGCACACGCTGGCGAATTACGAGCACGCGTTCCACGACTTCGAGCTCGCCGACAACAACTCCTTCGAGCAGTGGAGCGCCGAGGGGTCACGCGACCAGCTCGCGCGCGCCAACCAGCGCTGGAAGGCGCTGCTCGAGTCCTACGAGGCCCCGCCGCTCGATGCCTCGATAGACGAGGCGCTCACCGACTACATCGCCCGGCGCAAGCGCGGAATGCCGGACGACATCGGCTGAGCCGCGACAGGCTGAATGCGTGCCCGCACGCCGTCGGCCGGGCGCCGCCGGAGGCTCACCGGCTCCCGCCGTCCCGGCCGGTCAGCGACCGGTCACCGCGACCTCAGGTCCGCAGGTAGCTCGCGCCGTTCACGTCAATGAGGCTGCCGGTCATCGCCGGCGGGGCGTCGAGCGCGCAGTACACGGCCACCGCGGCGACCTCGTCCGGCGTCGTGACGCGATTGAGCGGGTGCTGCGCGAGGATCTCCGGGCCGCCCGGCCCCGCCAGGTGGCTCGCCGCCATCTCCGTCTCGACCCAGCCGGGAGCGAGGCAGTACACATACACGGCCCGCGGCGCAAGCGCCTTGGCGAGCGACTGGCTGAGCGCGTTGAGGCCGGCCTTGCTCGCGCCGTACGCCGGCGCCTCGGGTTCGCCGCGAAACGCGCCGCGCGAGGACACGTTGACGATCCTGCCGCGGCCCCACGCCGGGCCGCGCGGCCCGTCGCGCGTCGCCATCGACTGGGCGGCGAGCACCGACAGGTTCGCGGGACCCTCGAGGTTGGTCGCAAGCGTCCGCCGCCAGGCCGCGCGCCACGCTTCGTAGCCGGCCTCGAGCGGCGGATGGGCGAGGTAGACAGCCGCGTTGTTGACGAGCACATCGATGGGACCGAGCGACACCGACGCCTCGCGCCACAGGCCCGCCACCTGCGCCGGGTCCGCCAGATCGGCCGCGAATAGCGCGTGGCCGTCGCCGGTCAGCTCCGCGCGCGCCTCCTGCGCCGCCCGTCGGTTAGTGTGGTAGTGCAGCGCGATCCGTGCGCCGCGCAGCGCCAGCGCGCGCGCGATCGCCCGACCGATTCCGCGGGATGCCCCGGTCACGAGCGCTGTGCACGGCGGGACCTTGCTGCTCATCGGCCGCATGCGGCGACGTGAACGTCAGAATCCCGGGAAAGGTACGCGGGCGCCGTGAGCGTGCGGGCGGGGCGGGCTGGCCGCTGCACGGAAGCCGCCGGCGCTGGCCCGGAGCAGGGGTCCTCGCTGTGCGCTGGATCTGTCCGCACGGTTCCGGCGGACGCCGCTACGAGCGGCGGTCGCCGATGCCGATCACACGCGACACGGCCTCGGCGCCGGCGCGCGGGAGCATCGCTTCGCGCGGCAGCCGGATCGGGAACCGCTGGCGGATCTCGGCATCAACCACCTCGGGAACGTGGCTCGGGAAATGGCTCGCGAGTATGTCCTTGACCTTGAGTGCCGCGCGCTGCGCGACGTCGAGCCCGCCCTGCTCGTTCCACTCGTTCGGGCTCTTGCGGTCGCCCACGGACGGATACAGGTAATCGGTCTGCATCAGCTGCAGCGTCTGATCCGAGCCGAGGAAGTGCCCCGGGCCGTTCAGGCACACGTCCCTGATCGTCTCGAACGACAGCTTCTCGTCCGAAACGTCTATGCCTCTGATCGTGCGCTGGGCGGCACCGATGATGTCGTTGTCGATGATCAGGCTTTCGAGCGAGTAGCCGAGCAGGCTCGCGTGCATGCCGGCCGACTCGTAGATCAGGTTTGCGCCGGCGTTGCCGACGAGCGCGTGGTTGAGCGCCTTCTCGGCGCCGGCCTGCCCATCGGGAAGCTTCGAGTCGGTCATGCCGGAGGCCGTGCCGCCGGTCAGGTCGTAGAAGTGCGCCATCTGGCCGGCCGCCGCCGACAGCAGCGCCTGCTCGGGGCTTCCCCCGGACATCGCGCCGGTGCGCAAGTCCGACACGAAGCACCAGGTGCCGAAGATTGCCGGGTGGCCCGGCTTGACTGCATTCACATAGACGAGGCCTGCGAGCACCTCGGCCACTTCCTGCGCGAGCGCTCCGGCGAGGGCGGCGGGCGCGGTCGCACCCGCCTGGCCTGCCGACAGCAGCAGCACCGGCATGCCGCCGCCAACCGCCACCTCGAGGCAGCGGCAGGCATCCGGCGCGAACTTCATCGGCGGCACGACGAAGCAGTTCGACTGGCTGACGAACGGTCGCTCGCGCCACTTGTCGTCGCCGCCGGCGATCATGCGCAGCATCTCGAGCGAGGCCTTGACGTGGTCCGGGTGGACCCAGCTGCTGCCTACGTGCTTGGTCGTGCTCATGACCGAGGCATAACAGGTGTTGAAGTCCATCTCGAACGGGTCGGGAATGTCCCGCGGCACGACCGCCCGCTGGAAGAAATGGATATGGTCCATGACATCGACGATGCGGCCGATGTTGTACAGGTCCTTGATCAGCGAATCGCGGTAGCCAACTTCCGGATCGACGATGTTGACCGCCGCACCGGCCGTGCCGAAGTAGACCCTCTTGCCCCACGGCTCCATGTCGTGCCGCGGGTCCTGGCCGTGCAGCACGAAGTGACGCGCCGCCTTGGCGAGCGTGTCCTCAATGAGCGCGCGCGGGAACAACAGGCGCCCGTGATCGCTGACCGTGCAGCCGGCCCGGGTCAGGTACTCGACGCCGGACCCGGGCGCATCCGCGAGGCCGACCTCGGCCAGCAACCGCAGGGCGGTCTGGTGGATCCTCTGTACATCCACGTCGGACAGCGGCCGATACCGGCCGCCGTCCATGCCAGGCTTCACGGGGCGCAGGTTGTCGGGCAGAGGGCCCGCCCGCAGGGCGCGCCGGGCGTCCCGCCCGGACGGGCGCCGGGAAGCCTTCTGGTTTTCGGTCACGTGGTCACTCCCGAACGTGCTGCTATTCCGGTTCGATCGCGCTGCGCGGCCTGCGCCGCCTGCTCCATCTTACGGTCCGGACCGGGCACCGCAGCTGCCGGAGGCATAATTAAAAACCCTCGCAACGGCGCGCCTCTAGCCTCGCATGCTGCATCTGGAGCCGCCGAACAGTTTTTCTACCAGATGGCAAGATTTTATGTGCGGCCCGTGCGTGCCGTCGTGTACGACGATGAGGCTCAACCGATCGGCGGCATCAGCGCGTGCGGAGCGCATCATGGTGCGGCGCAACATCCCTAATGGGCGCGCCACGGACATGGCGCCCCGATCGCCCGGTGCGCGGCTGGCGCCCCGCATCAATGTTTTTTTTGGATGACCCGATCCATTTTCTCGGCTTGGAGCCGCTGCTCGAGTATGAAAGGCTCTCGGGCAGGTCATCCGGCGCCACGGCGCCGCGACGGTTGCGGGCAGCGACATAACTTGCACCTGCAGCGGTCGTCCGCCGCGCTGGAGTTCGGGCGACGCGGCTGCGGACTGGGGTGTTGCGGATTCGCCACTTCTCAGTGGACCCCGATTTCGCGCATGATGCGGGTACCAGCATGGGGAATGCCGGGTCGAAACGCGAATGCCGGTCGCCAGGGAATTCCGTGCGATTGCAACGATGCAACGAACAGTGCCGACATCATCTTGATTGAGTTTTGGCCGCCGGTCGCAGCTGCGACCGCGCGCGACAACTACAGCTCTTGTTAATGGGGAGACGCCTTTGAAGTCCAACCGGAAGCTTTCTTCTGCGATCGTGGCGGTGCTGAGCGTCCACACGGCCGCGGCCTACGCGCAACAACAGACCGCTGGGGCGGTGGGCGGCTCGGAATCCATCGCTGACATCGTCGTGACCGCGCAGCGTCGTTCAGAGAACGTGCAGGACGTGCCAATCACGATTCAGGCGCTGACCTCCGACACGCTTAGCCAGTTGAACGTTGCGACGATCGACGATTTCATCAAGTACCTGCCGAACGTGACGACCGGCAGCATGGGCCCCGGTCAGAACACGATCTTCATGCGCGGCCTGAGCACCGGCGTGCTGGGCACGCAGGGCCAGGGCTCGGTCGGCAACTTCCCGAACGTCGCCGTCTACCTCGACGATCAGTCGACGCAGTTGCCGGGGCGCAACCTCGACATCTACGCCGCCGACCTCGAGCGTATCGAGGTCCTCGAAGGACCGCAGGGCACGCTGTTCGGCGCCGGCGCACAGGCAGGCGTGATCCGCTACATCACGAACAAGCCGAAGCTCAATGTCACCGAGGGCGAGGTCAACGCCGGCTACGGCATCACGGCCCACGGCGATAACAACAGCAACGCCGAGGCGATGATCAACCTGCCGCTGATCCAGGACACTCTGGCGATCCGCGCCGTCATCTACAACGACAGCCGCGGCGGCTACATCAATAACGTCCCCAGCACGTTCTCGCGGGCGAGCACCGATCTCGGTCTGGCCCGATACAACGGCGGCGTCGTGCCCACGAACAGCGTGTCGATCAACAACTACGACATCGCCGGCAACGCGATCAATCCGCTCACGTATCAGGGGTTTCGGGTCTCGGCGCTCATGAAGTTCAACGACAGCTGGGACGCGCTGCTGACGCAGAGCTACCAGAACATGAATGCGCAGGGCGTGTTCTATGAGATGCCCAACGGCTCAGACGGAGTCGTGCTCGACTCGAGGGGAAACCCGAGCGGTGGTCAGCCGCTGCCGCCGCTGTCCGTGACGCTGTTCAACCCGTCCTACGACAAGGACCGGTTCGAGAACACCTCGCTGACCGTCGACGGCAAGATCGGTGACCTCAAGTTCGTCTACAGCGGCGCCTACCTGGTGCGCAACGTCGAACAGGCGCAGGACTACACGAACTACGCGCGCGGCGTGTTCGGCTATTACTATCAGTGCGCGGGCTACTCATCCAAGTCGGCCGCCGCTGGACAGTGCTATACGCCGAGTTCACTCTGGACCGATACTGAGGAAAACATTCACCAGAGCCACGAGGTGCGCCTCAGCACACCGGACGACTGGCGCGTGCGCGGCCTGGTTGGGCTCTACTGGGAGAAGCAGCAGGTCGATGATGACACCGAGTGGCTGTACAAGAGCGTTCCGGACTGCTCGCCGACCGGGCTCAACGTCAACTGCTTCCTGCCCCTGGTACCGTGGCCGGGTGGCGGGAACAACAACCCGAACGAGCGCAATGCCAACACTGGGTTCTTCGACGATTTCCAGCGTGGCTACACGCAGAAGGCGGCGTTCGGCTCAGTCGACTTCGAACTGGTGCCGAAGACGCTGACGCTGACGCTCGGCACGCGGTACTACAAGATCGATAACCATACCTACGGCGGCGATGTCGGCAGCTTCTATTGCAAAGCGTTTTCGCCGACGACCTACTTCGGTCCCTGCCTGACCCCGTACGGAACTGACCTCAACACCCAAAATCCCAACAGCCTGACGGCCAAAGGCTTCAAGAGCCGCGGCAACCTGAGCTGGAAGGTGATGGATAACTTCCTCGTGTACTACACGTGGTCGCAGGGCTTTCGGCCGGGTGGCTTCAATCGCGGATCGTCTTGCCACCTGCCCGATGCGCAGGGCGTCGACCAGTACTGCACTCCGAAGTCCTATCTGTCGGATGACCTGACCAACAACGAGTTCGGCTGGAAGACCGAGTGGTTCGGCCGCCGCCTGCAGTTCAACGGCACGGTCTACCAGGAAGACTGGAAGAACGTGCAGGTGGGGTTCTTCGATCCCCAGGGCGGCCTCGGCAACCTGACGTTCGGCACGAACGGCCCGAACTACCGGGTCAGGGGTCTTGAGCTCCAGGTTGTCGCGCGCGTCACCACGGGTCTGACGGTTCAGGGCGCGGCGTCCTGGAACTCCACCAACGAGACCAACTCGCCATACCTGATCGACAACAACCCGGCGACCCCCAACTACGGACAGAACATCACGTCTATTCCGAATCCGTACGGACCGATCGGCAGCCCGCTCGCCAACTCTCCGCCGTTCCAGGGCAACATCCGCGTGCGGGACGAGTGGGCGATGAACGACTACACGGCGTTCTGGCAGGTCGGAGGCCAGCATCAGGCCCACTCGCTGTCTGCAACCGGCTTCGTCGAGGCGTACGACCAGCCGGGCTTCTCGACCTACGACGCCGCGCTCGGCGTGGGCAAGGGCGCGTGGACGCTGCAGCTGGTCGGCGAGAACCTGACCGACACGAACGCGAGCCTGTTCACCTCGAGCCGCCAGTTCGTAATCACCGAGACGCCGATGCGGCCGCGAACGCTGGCGCTCCGGTTCGGCTATAAGTTCACAGAAAAATAATCGACCGATAGGCGGCGGCCGGCTCCGGCTCGCTGCAGTAGAATCAGAGGCGGGCAGCAATGCCCGCCTTTTCTTTGGGCAGGTGATGGAAGCAGCGAATCTCAATCCCCCGCCGTCACGCATCGAGGCGGAAGTCGTGCGCATACAGGCGTTGCTGGAGCGCAACCAGTTCGCGCCGGCGCTAGCCGCTGCACAGGCCCTGCTCGCGGAGGTCCCCGAAAATCGCGACGTTCTGTACCTGGTGGCCGTCAGCCAGCGCTTCCTGAAGCGCATTCCCGATGCGCTGGCGACACTGGCCCGGCTCGAGCACTTCCATCCTGATTATCCGCGCCTGTTCCAGGAACGGGGCCATTGCTACGTTGCGATGCGCTCGGCGAGACCCGCCATCGAAGCGTTCGCGCGTGCCGTGCAGCTGAATCCGGCGCTTCCCGCGAGCTGGAAGGCACTCGAGGCGCTACACCGGATGGTCGGCCAGCGGAAGGACGCTCAGATCGCCGCCGGACACGTCGCCAGGCTCGCGGCACTGCCGGTGGAGATCGTGACCGCCTTCAGCATGTTCGCCGACGGCGAGATCTTCGAGGCCGAGCGCGTCGTGCGGCAGTACCTGCTGACGCACGGCAATCACATCGAGGGCATGCGGCTGCTCGCGCAGATCGGCGTGAAGCTCGACATCCTGGACGATGCGGAGATCCTGCTCGAGAGCGTACTGGTACTGGCGCCGGACTATCACGCCGCCCGTTACGAATACGCCATCGTGCTGCTGCAGCGGCACAAGCACGTTCAGGCTCTGGAGCAAATGGAGAAGCTGCTCAAGACCGACCCCGACAATCGCGTGTACCGCACCACGCACGCGACCGTCCGCTCGGGATTCGGTGACGTCGAGGGAGCGTTGCCGCTATATCGCGAACTCCTGCGTGAGAAGCCGAACGAGCCCGAATTGCCCCTGTCGATCGCGCACGTGCTCAAGGCGCTCGGCCGGCCGCAGGAGGCCATCGACTCCTATCGGGCGGCCGCGGCCGTCAGGCCCAGCTACGGCGAGGCTTACTGGAGCCTCGCGAACATGAAGACCTATCGGTTCACGGACGACGAGATCGCGCGGATGCGCGCCGAAGAAGCGGCGCCATCCGTTCGGCTCGTCGACCGCTATCACCTGTGCTTCGCGCTCGGCAAGGCGCTCGAGGACCGGGGTCGGTACGCCGAGTCCTTCGCCTGCTACGAGCGCGGAAACGCCCTGAAGCTGACGGAATGCCGCTATCGGCCCGAATTCACCGAGCTCAACGCCCAATTGCAGAAGGAAGTCTGCACGCGGGAGTTCTTTGCCGCGCGCCAGGGCTACGGTTGCGACAGCACGGCGCCGATCTTCATTGTCGGTCTGCCGAGGTCGGGCTCGACGCTGATCGAGCAGATCCTCGCCTCGCATTCACAGGTCGAGGGCACGATGGAGCTTGCCGACATTCCGCGCCTCGTGCAGACCCTGCAGGGGCGGGAGACGGATCCCGGAAACCGGCGCT
>Ga0181521_10003530_pt1 | contig 18353 bp, 13 predicted proteins | sample PEATcosm2014_Bin_32_FD_119764 | JGI IMG/M metagenome (GOLD analysis project Ga0181521, IMG submission 119764) | Peatland microbial communities from MTU Mesocosm Facility, Houghton, MI, USA - PEATcosm2014_Bin02_60_metaG | ecosystem: Environmental > Terrestrial > Soil > Wetlands > Peat | place... | reverse complement strand
GTTTACCACGAAGTCCGGGGTGAGTACCAGAAGGGTGTTTTCCTGAATGGGAAAAGAGAGTTGCGGCGCCTGCTGGCCGAGCGGTTGAAACTTGAGGTTGAAGTCCAGAATTTTGACCTTCGCCACCACCCAGTTGTAAACGGGACCGAGCTCGCGCAGGTCGACGATTTGGTATCTGTCCGCCGCCGGGAAACGCCCGCGCTCGCCGGTCTGTCTCTCGTAATAGACCTGCGAATAACCAAAGCCCTGGAAAGCGAATGAGTTGTCCGGGCACCAACTGAAGGGGCGGAGAAACGGCGCCGAGGAAAGACGCGCGGCCTCATAGTAAGCGGTAGGGGGGCTATACGAGGTCGAGCGGAGGAAATACCTGAGCACGTATTCACGCAGGTTCTCACGCAGCGTATGGATGACCGGGGAGGGCCAGTTGTAGTGCATCGACTGGTCGACGCCCATGACCCGCAACGGCCCGCTCGACAGCGATACAGTATCGAAGAATCCGCAGCCAACGTCCGGCTGGTTGAAAGTGCGTGCCAGCTCGAAACGATCCGCAAATGTACCGGCTTGCTCCTTACTCTTCCACCAGGTGTATAACTCCCGTGCATTGGCGATGGACGACCCGATGTCCGCCAATAGAGCGGAATCCTTGCCGGTTAAGCCTTCCGGCTGGTGACTGTGAGCGGAACCTGCCATCAGACTTTGGTTGCCGTTTCCCGGATCTCGTCGCGGATTTCACGGAGTACTTCGACTTGGTCTTTGTCGTATTCTTTCGGTTGTTTCGGGTAACGCGCAATAACGCGCACGAACGTGCGGATGTATTTTTCGTCGCCGGGATATTTCAGGAGTTCCGGATGGCGTTCCATCCATTCGCAGGCGATTCGACCGCCATAGTCCGCGGCGGTAGTGGCGTAATTGACGATAGCCTCGCCGGTCGCAATGACGGATTCGTGATCGCGCCGCGTCTGGAGAATGCGGTATTTTACGAGTTTCAGGTCGTCACCGCCGAGATCCTGATTGATGGGATCTCCGCCCGGAACGGCTTGAGAGGGCGGACCGGGAGATTCGGCGACGGCTGCACCGAGTTGGGTCAGGCTGCCGGTGATGGCGTCAAGCCCGCATTCGAAAGCCTGTTGCCAGGCGCGCATCGTCTCCGTAAAGAAGCCGCAGCCCGCCACAAAAGCGGAGACGGGCAGCTTGGCTACTTGGGCGATGACCCGAATCATGGGACGTTCAGAATCGCCTGGAACGTCACGCGATGTATTCCTTTCGGATGATGCGGAAGCCCTCGACCGACTTAACCGAGAAGGGAGCCGTAGCGGTAAAAGGAACGCCGGCCGCAACCCATGAGGAGCCAGATACGATCTTAGTTCCCTGGCAGCCTTCGTACTTTCCGGTGCCTCCGGCGATCAATTGATTTCCGGTGACAAACAGGTTATGCGCGAGGTCGACGTACTCGATGGCATGAAGATTCGCCGGGCCCTGCGCGAAAATGCTGCTGCCATCGCCAAACGTCCAGACACCCTTCGACCACGATTGAATCGGAATGTGGTCCACGGGAGGGGTCGGCTGATCGAAGGGAGGCGGAGGAGGAGCGGGGCGCTGAAATACGGACATGATGGGAACCACCGGTTCATCCACTCCCAAGTAAGTTCCATCGGGTTCACCGTCGAGCGTGAACAAATTGGTCGTGATTTCGATGTACGTCGTTCCGTTCACCACCACGAATTGGCCGGTGCCGATGGCATAACGGTAGATTAACTCTTCCCGCAGGTCGGTATAGGCAGCGGCGGGAATTTCCGGCCACGACCCGAGTTTAGCCGCGATCTCTTTCAAAGCTCCTGTCAGCGTCTCACTCATCGTCTTCTCCTTTGAGTTTTGCGCCCTGGCGCCGGGCGTTCACCGGCGTTACCGGGCTCGATCACCTGGGCTTCCGACGGTTCCGGTTTGGCAGGCGCCGCCCTAGGGTGAGCCTTGGGCCTGCGCGTCGATGGCGAGCGTGTCCGGACCGAGATCCTGCTTCTTGATAATTCTAAAAACTTCCAGTGTGCGCGCCGTGAACTGGAGACCCGGGGCTGGAAATTTGCCGGACTGGATCAGGCCCGCCGGTACCAGAGCGGTTCCGGTAGCTTCTTTGATTCCATGCGCGCCTTCATAGCGGCCCGTACCTTTCACGATCGTCTGGCCGGTAGTGACCATGAAGAGAAATGAACCGTCCTTGAATGGAACGAGATGGCTCCAGGCGGGACCCACGGCGTAGATTTCACTGCCGTCCGCGAACGTCCAGACCCCCTTCGTCCATTCCTTCGTGGCCCCGTCCGGGTGGGGAACCGGCGGCTGGTCGTAGGGCGCGGCAAGCGGAGGAACCGAAAGAGGATCCTCGGAGGTGGCATGGGACTCATGCACGCCCAACTGGAAGCCGAGCCACTTGCCACTGACGTCGAACATGTCCATTTGCAGGTTGATGTACTGAACGTCGGGAGTGAAATTCGCTCCCGAGCTGAACGTGCCCGTCCCGACGCAATAGGTAACTATGATCTCTTCCCGCCAGCTGCTGTACGGAGATTTCGTCGGATCGGGCGAACGCGGAAGGGTGGGACTTGGGGGGAGATTGGCGGCGATACGTTCGAGTATCCCCGTAATGCTGTTGCCGTTACTCATCGATTCCTCCTTGATTTGGGTTCCCGAGTATCGAGACGATTGCCCTTTGTTCAGACCTTGGCGGCGATCAAGTCCTTGATATCGCGGAGCACGGCCACCTGTTCGCGGTCGTATTCCTTCTCCTGCTTGGGATAGCGGGCGAGGACTTCCACAAAGGTCTGGACGAATCTGCTGTCCAAGGGCGCTTCCTTTGGATTTGCCTTCTCCCACTTCGGGATCTCGATGCAAGTGATCCGCCCGCCGAAATCGTCCAGCGTAGTGCTGTAGTTGATCAGGTAGTCCCCATTGACGAGAATTTTTTCGTGGTCCCGTTTTGTATACAGGATTTTGAAGCGAACCAGTTTCAGATCGTCTCCGCCCAGATTTTGATCTACCATTCGTTTTCTCCTTAAATTTCGTGGGCGGCGCAGAACTCCCGCGCAGCGCACGCTACACGTCGACCTGCCCGGATAGACAGGGCACCAAATGAAATTTGCGTTCCGCTGATTGCTGCTACATGGTTCCGCCCTGTACCAGTCCGATGAGGTTGCCCTCCGGATCGGTAAACATTGCGAGACTGGGGCCGCCGGGAACCGCCATGGGCGGCATGATCGTCTTTCCGCCCATACCTGCGGCTTTATCCAAACTGGCCTGCAGATCGGGGACCTGCACATAAAAGGTTACGTATGGCGGCCGTCCCTCGCCCAGCTGAGCGATGCCCCCATTGATTCCGCCCTCGCCCCCGGTCTTTGTCATCCCATAATTCATGGGGTTGTTGGCATCGATCTGCCAGCCGAACAACTTCCCGTAGAACTCCTGAAGAGTTTTGCCGCTTTTTCCTGCAATTTCCCAATGCACAACCGGGCATCCCATAAGGCCATCCTTTCGTACGTAAAAAATTTGACTACGAGGACCATGCGGTCCGCGCGGCCTGGCGTAACTGTCCCGATGGATCGTAAAAGCGAAATATGTACAGATTTGAAAGCGTGCGGGGAAAAACACTAATCGCCGCGTTCAGAGACATCATGCCGTCCGCATTCCGGAATTCGCCGGTACCGCCCAGAAGAGGCCCGAATCCGGCAAGCCGGAACACAGGCATGGGTGCGCCATCGAGCGGTGTGACCATGGCCCGGCCTTCCACCATATTGGCGTTGACTGTGCCGATCGGGTTCTTGTGGCGATCCCAGAATGTGAACACACCGTCAGTCGTCTGAATGGGCTGTACAGGGCGCGGGTCCATCGGGTTGAAGAATAATTTCGCGCTGACCGATCCCACAATCGGGCCCTCGTCGGTCCGGCTGCGGACGTCACTCGCGTTCGCCTCGAAACTGATATGAACCAATCGGAGCAGTTCGCTCACGTTCGATCCGAGTATAGTTCCATCGGGAGCGATGTTGAGCGTGACAGGCTTCGACGGATCGGGCTCTCCCAGAAAGTACATAAATACGGCGTTCGGATCCGGATCCTGCGGGGTAGCGATGGCTGGCGGTTCCGAGTGCGCGCGCAGGGTACCTTTCGGGTCCATGAGGCGCGCGACCAGATTCAGGGCCAGATTGTGCGGCGGCTGAATGAAACCGTTGATCACCATCGCGCCCGTAAGGCCTTCGAAATCGCCGAGCCCTTCCAGAATTTCGATCACGGCGCCTATCCGGAGGACAAGCTGGCCGTTCTCACGCGAAGGAAACGTCCGGCCCGTCCCGAATGCCCGAATCCCGGTGCCGGACGGCTGGATGAAATTGAGCTGGCCGTTCAGCATGCAGAACCGCTGGGAAACGAACGGATTGAGGATCGTCGGCGGGGGAAAACGACCGGGCGCGGCCTGGAAGTCGCCGGGCATGGGCGTCCAGCGGATTTGCACGTTTGCTACCGGATCGCCCACTTCATTCGTCGCTTTGAGTGCGTGTCCGTGCTGGCCCACCCGCACGTCGAACCGGTGCAGTTGTTCGTTTACATTCACGCCGATCATGAGCAGATCGAGCCAGGGAAACAGCAGAATCGGGTCGTTTGGCGTGCTGGGATTGGGGATGTTGAAGATCGGGAAGTAAGCCGCGCTTTTCAGCAGCCTGGTGACCTCGGCGATCTTGTAAGTCGTCGGGTCGACGCCGGGCGGAAACGACGGGGGCAACGGAAAGTTTGGCGTTGCGGTCGGTGCCGCAGCCCCGGAAGGAGGCGGCATGGTCGGTGCAGCGGTAGGTGTCATATGTTCAGCGAACCTTTGCTATGCAACGGATTAACAGAATGCCGATTATGAAAAATACAGCCGCGCCGGTCCGTTCGATGGCGACGGAACTGGCGGAATGCGCGCTCAGGCGGCCGGTCCACAGCGCGGTAACTGAAAGAAGCGCCAACAGCATAACAATGGTGGGAGTACGATCGCGCTCACCACGCCCGCGGTTGGTCCGGACGCGGACTTCCGTGCGGCCGCTTTCGGCGGTGTCGAGCAACTGATTCAGACGCCGGGGCATTTCCACGGCGGCCATACTGTAGCGATCGAAACGGTCTCCCATCCGGCTCACGTCCATCATCGACTGGATCTGGTTGACAAGCCGGACTGTACGGTATTCGGAGAGCGCGCCGAGAAAAACGTCCTCATTGCCCCAAGGTCCGGACGCCAGTTGGCGCGCGGCCGCGGTCACCGCGAACAATCCGCGCCAGAACGCGATCAGCTGAGGCTCCGGCCTGTATCCGCACTTTACCGCGATCTGCCACTGGAGAAACAAGCGCTCCGGCAGGGTTTGACCGCCCGTATCCGCCCACGCTCCATCGCGGAACGGCGCAATTTGCCGTATTTGCCGGATAAATGCATCTTCGCCAACGCAGCCTGGGACCGGATACATTTCACGCAGCAACGATGCGGCGGCGGCATCCGGATCGTCGTTCGAAGCGGCGTTCAGGTATTCCCAAAGAGCTTGTTGCGAGGCAGCGGGGAGCGAGAAGAAATCCCCTGCGGTGAAGGCCAGTCGCCCGCCCGTGAAGAAAGTCACGTTTTCGAGGCGGGGCTCAACGGGGAAGGCCCGCCCGTCGAGCGTCTGGCGCAACCAGAGAAGGCAAAGCTGCCGGGCTACCTGGCGGCGCTGTCCTTCAGCGACGCTCGCGACCTCGCCAGGACCTGTTTCGAACGCGAGGACCAGCGATGTTGCGCATTCCGGGAGCACGCGCGGCGCAACGGCGTCATCGAATCGGCCGGCATCGCGCGCCTCGTTCCGCAAGGCGTCGGCGAAGACGCTCAAGTCCAGCGCGCGCCATAAAGCGGCCCGAAAGTCCTGCGCCGCGGCGCCCAACGGGTGGGATGGATTGCAGGACGCGAGAAACGCGTCGTCTTCGCGAGCGCAAGAGATAAATTCGGGGTTTAGAATCCGAACCGTCACCCGGGATCCGCCCCGCGATGTGGCGCGGTGAGTTTGCCAGGCGAGGCGGCTTTCGAGCGGGAGCGAGTCGAACTGGGGAAAAATGCGTTCGATCGGCATGCCGCATTCCGCGCTTACGATTCCGCAAACCCGCTCGAACGCGAGCGGCGGCGCCGGATCGGCAATGCGGGCCAGTTCCATGCAATCTTCGGGTGAAAATAAATCGGCCCGCGACGACAGATAGATACCGAAAGCCGCGAACACAGGCCCGAGATCCCGCAGCGTCTCCCGCAAAGCGCGCGCGTCGGACGAGGCCCCGCGCGGCCACGAGCCGCCGCGATGGACACGGAGGCCGTGGACGAATCCGAACGCGTCGAGGCGGTGCTCGATGTCGCGCCGCCGGGCGCGGGCGGCCTTGCCCGGCTTCCGCACTGGGAGTGGTGCAGGCATTCCGGTGTAGTTTCCGTCCTCGCGGGTGGAGATTATCCGGCGGGCGGTACGGGGCCCCACCCCTGATCCGTGGTGCCGGACGCAGCCGCCTGTGCCGCTTGGCGCGTGGCATCAGCGGCCTGCTGCATGGCGGCGGAAGACAGCCCCAGCATCTTCGCCGGATTCCAGTTGCCCGACATCATTGCGAACGCCATATCCACCGCTCCGCGTTGCACGCCATCACCCACCCGATACGCGGTTTGGAGCGTATCGCCAAAGGTATCCACCGCGGCTTTTGTGACCGAGTTGAACGACCCAACCGCCTTTCCCGGAGCCATGAGCCCGGCCGCCTGTTTGGCGCCGAACAGCGACATCGCCCAAGTGAAACTAAACGCCGACTTTGCCAGATCGCGCATACAATGCACCTCCATTCGATTTGTTCAGTTACATCCCCCGCGCAGCACGGCCTCCCTCGATGTAAATCAAGGTAAGAATGCTCGCGGCGACAATTCCCGCGGCGGCGGTAAATAAATTCAGGCCCAACCTTTCGTCCCCTCCCCACACGACGGCAATAACAGATACCAGTAAGGCCACCGCGCTAAGCCGGACCACGGCAGTGGACGAATTCGTTGTTCCGGCCGCCTCATCCACTCGCACGGAGAACTCTCCTTCCGACAGCAGTTGAAGCATTCTGCCGGCCCGAAAAATCCCTTCGTTCGCGAACGCAAGGCTCTCGCTCGACAAATCCACCAGCGTTCTCGCCGACAAAACAGACTTGCGTACGCTCGCCCGGATCTGCTCGTCGCAAATCTGTTCCAGTTGCAATCCTACGTCGAATTCGGGAGCGAAGCGCTTGATCAGGCCGTCGAGCGCGATGGCCGAGCGTATGTATTTGATTACGTCGCGTTCCGGCCAGATCCCGGTCTGACGCGAGAGCGTCAACAGGTCCATCATCATCAGCGTAATGCTCTTCCGAAGACGCGGGCCCTCGCCGGGGGTTCCATACCAGTTTGCGGAAAGGCCGTCCAGACCTCTTCGGAAGCCCGCCGGATCGGCATTATGGCTCAAGTCCGAGACCTTAAAAAAGGCGGTGCACATACCATCCAAATCGCCGCGGGCGTAAGCCAGGGTGAGAGCAACCAAGTGACGCCGCGAATAAGAGCTCAGGACGGCTGTAATGCCGAAATCGATGTATCCGACCACACTTCCCGCCAGGATGATCAGGTTCGCGGGATGCAGGTCCGCGTGGAACATGCCATGACCGAACGCGTCGCCAAGAAAATTCTGAACAACGTTACCTGCAAAAAGATTGGGGTCGAAGCCGCCCGCTTTCAGGCGATGGAGCTCCCAATTGTCGTTGGTTTCGAGAGCGCGAAGGTAGTCGAGCACCGTGACGCCTTCGAGAAATTCGCTGGCCATCGTGCGCCGGGTGGTGATCCGGTCGAGGCACTCGGGAATTCGCTCGCGTCGACTGTCCCCGGCGTTGCGCGCGAGTTGCTTCATGTAACGCGCTTCGCAGCGGTAGTCGAGTTCCTCGCGGGTCCACCGGACGAACTCGCTGAGGGGCTCAACAATCCAGTGCAGGCTGCGAATGTGGAGCATCTCGACCAGACGGATGGCCGTCGTCATGAGCCGGATATCGTTGTGGAATTCGGTTTCGACTCCGGGGCGCTGTATCTTGACGGCATATTTCCGGCCGCGGTAGACGGCCAGATGGACCTGCCCGATGGATGCGGTCGCGAGCGGTCTGCGGTCGAACTTCTCGAACACGTCCTCCGGACGGCTCCCGACCTCCTCCATGAACGTTCGCTCCGCCGCTTCGTAACTGAAGGGCGCAACGCGGTCCATCAGATTGAAGAGCGCGTTGCAGTATTCCATTGGGATGACGTCCGGCTGCAGCGCCAGGACCTGCCCGAATTTGAGGAAAGTACCGCCAAGTTCTTCGAACATCGAGCACAGCCGGGCTGGGCTCCACGGCTCGACGCGGAAGAAGCGCGCGATTTTCGTGAAGCGGGGAGGCAGGGAACTCGTCAGAAACGACACCCAGTAGGCCGCGAGAACTCTCGATACGTACGCCAGCCGCCGGAGTGTTTGAAAAAACCGCATAGTTCAACGGCAGATGGTGCTACCCCGCCATTCGATAGACACGCGCGACTCGGGAATTTGCGGGCTGGGCAACCCGTTGGCGCGCCGTGGGTTGTTCTTACCAGAACCAGCCGCAAATCCTGCGTGGAGCGTTGTCTATAACAATTCACTTGCCAGTGATCTATGCGAATGCGAGTGACCGAAAAGGGGAGGGGCGCGGGAAGATGGCATTGGTAAGCCGCCCCATTTTTCTCTATTCGCTGGTTATTCCGGTCGCGGGGGTAGTCGGCGGCTGGGTCGCAGTCCAGCAGGTAGACAGTCGCGGCCTGACCTTTTTCGACACCGGCAAACAGATTTCCGACAGCCTGGACCGCTTGGCAGGAGCCGCGAAGTCGCGGAATCCGCAGGAATTTGCCGCTTTTTTTGCCGCCAGCTATCGGGCGCGGCCATTGGGGTGGGAGCGGCTCCGGACGGTTGATTCCAAAGACGGCATCGAGCGGCTGGCCTTTGGGCCGAAGGCCGGTGAAACAGACCGGGCAGCTGGTCTGGCAGACTGGCAGGCTTATTTTTCCAGCTTCGATTCGCTCGACAGCGTAGGTTTCCACATTCATCGCCTCGAAGAGTGGACGGACTCACAGCATGTTCGCGCGACGGTCCGGTTTGAAGTGATCGGCACACCGCACGGCCAGCCTCGCGCAGGTATCGATCGCGGGTACATCGAAATGACGCTGGCGAAGGATGAAGCCGGTTTCACGATCACGGAGGCGTCGCTCACAGAGGGCGAACGGATCGTCGGGAGCCGGGCGCAGTTCGTAAATGTGGCGCATGATGCCGGAATCGATTTCCAGAACCGGTATTATCCGGCCTTTCTGAATACTCCGCTCAAATTCGGCATGATCCGTTACGGGCCGGCCGGAATTACAGCGGTCGATTACGACAATGACGGTCTTTACGATTTGTTTGTGCCGGATGGGGTGGAATCGAAGCTCTTTCGCAACTTGGGCGACGGCAGGTTCGCGGACGTTACGGCGCAGGCTGGCTTGGCGGGGCTGGATGGCGTCAGCGTGGCGGTCTTCGCGGACTACGATAACGACGGCTACAAAGATCTTTTTGTCAGCCGGACCTTCAAACCTAATCAGCTTTTCCACAACAACAAGGACGGGACGTTTACGGATGTAACCGCGAAATCCGGCATTGGCGCGGACTGTTGTACCACGGTGGCTTCCTGGGCGGATTACGACAACGACGGCTTGCTCGATCTCTACGTCGGCCGATATCTGGATCCGCGTACCGCCATTCCGACAACTTTCTATGCGCGGAACGGCGAACCCAATCAGCTTTATCACAATAACGGCGACGGCACATTCACGAACGTGACGGCCGAGGCCGGCGTGGGCGATACCGGGCTGTGCCTGGGCACGGTATTCGGCGATTACGATAACGACGGCTACCCCGATCTCTATGTCGTGAACGACTTCGGGCGCAAGACTCTTTACCACAACAATCGTAACGGAACATTCACGGACGTGACGGTTAAATCGGGGACGCTCGATTACGGCGCGGGCATGAGCGCCTCGTTTGCCGATTACGATAACGACGGCAAATTGGATATCTACGCCGCAAACATCCGGTCGGAACACGCGTGGTACGCGGAGTCCCCAACGGTGAACCGGTACATGCTGAATTCCTGGCGTCAGGGTGTTTGGAAGACCGACATGCCGCTCTATCTGCAGATTTTCAGGCAGTCCGGTTTCCAGTTTGACGAGGTTTTTCAGCAGATGGCGTCGGGGAATACGCTGCTGCGGAATAGAGGCGACGGCACGTTTGAAGATGTGACGGTGAAAGCCGGCGCTAATCCGGTGGGTTGGTTCTGGGGCGCGTCGTTCGCCGACTTCGATAACGATGGCTGGCTGGATATCTATGCGGCCGACGGCTGGGTTTTCAACGATCCCGGCACGGAGATCGAACTCGACTTCCTGAACAACGTGGTGACCCGCCAGGATGAGTACAAGACGGGCATCTTCTTCGATCCGGCTTACTTCGGCCGGCGTTCGTGGCACGGATGGGAGCGAAATCGGCAATTGCGGAACAACGGCGACGGCACGTTTTCCGAGATCGCGCGCGCGACCGGATCGGACCTGATGATTAACAGCCGCGGAGTCGCGGTGGCGGACTTCTGGAACCGCGGAGCGCTCGACATCGCAGTGGCGTCGTCGGGCAACCGGCATGCGCTGTTGCGGAATGAGGTCGACAGCCACCGGAACTGGCTGCAGGTGGAACTGGTGGGCGTCAAGTCGAATCGCGACGCGGTTGGCGCGCGAGTCACCGCCCTGGCCGGCGGCAAGCCGCAGATGCGGGAGGTGACGCTGGGCGATGGGTATGGTTCGCAGAACTCGCTGCGGCAGCACTTCGGACTCGGCGCCGCACCGGCGGTGGATACGTTAACGGTGCGCTGGCCGCGGTCCGGAATCGTTCAGACCTTTCATAATGTTGCGGCCAACCGGATCGTAGAGATAACAGAGGGCAGGAACGATCTCGTCGAGAAGCACTACAGGAGCCTGGCCGGAAAATGACCCGGTCATTCGCGGTATTGTGTGCCGGTGGATTCTGCGGTCTGGCTCTTGTCGCCGGTACCGCCGCCGAGCCGTGGTTTGAGGAGATCACGCACAAGGCCGGTATTTTCGCCAAGCATTCCAATCGAGTTTTCGATAATCCGTACGCGAAGATTATGGCGGGCTACACGGCGCTGGGCGCTTCGGTTGCCGTGGCCGATTTCGACGGCGACGGGTTCGACGACGTTTATATCACCGACTCGTCGGACGATGGTAAGAATCACCTCTACCGGAATAATCACGATCTGACTTTTACCGATGTGGGCGAATCGGCGGGCATTGCGAACGGAAACGATTCGCGAAATGCGTCGGCTGCCGCTCTCTGGTTCGACTTCAATAACGATGGGCGTCCGGATTTACTGGTAGTGCGTTTCGGACACAATCAGTTGTTCGAGAACTTGGGAGGCGGCAAGTTCGAAGAAGTTACGAAAAAGGCGGGGCTCGACCGGTATATGAACGCGATCACGGCCATCGCGTTCGATTACGATCACGATGGCTATGTGGATCTCTTCGTGGGCGGCTACTTCAAACCGGTAGATATTTTCAAGCCGGATACGCCCAACTTTTTCCCGGAGAATTTCGAGACGGCCCAGAACGGCGGTGGCGTCGTGTTGTTCCACAACAACGGCGATGGCACTTTCAGCGACGTTACGGAGAAGGCCGGCTTGAAGCAGAGTGGCTGGACTTTGAGTCTCGGGCACGGCGACGCCGATAACGACGGGTGGGATGACCTTTATGTCGCCTGCGATTTTGGAACGGACCACTTCTTCCGGAATAACCACGACGGCACTTTCAAAGATCTCACCGAATCCGCAATTGGCATCGACACAAAAAAAGGGATGAATGTGGATTGGGGCGATTTCGACAACGACGGGCTGCTCGACATCTACGTCACGAACATTACCGACGACTACATGAAGGAAGGCAACTTCCTCTGGCATAACAACGGAAACCTGACGTTTTCCGACGTGGCGCGCGAGACCGGAACCTACAACACGGGATGGGGATGGGGGGCCAAATTTTTCGACTACGACAACGATGGCTGGCTCGATCTGTATGTGATGAATGGCTGGGTTTCCGCGGGCCAAGAGAGCTATGTTCCGGATATTTTCACCATGATTACAACGCCCGGGCTCGACTTATCGGATGCGCGAAACTGGCCTGTCATGGGAAACAAAAGCCTGAGCGGCTACCAGAAGAAACGGCTTTTCCACAACGAGCGCGGCCAGTTGTTCAAAGACGAAGCGCCCCGCTTCGGGCTCGATTCGGAGCGGGACGGGCGAGGGATCGGAATCGCGGATTTCGACAACGACGGCCGGCTCGACATGATCGTCGCCAACGCCAACGCGGAGCCGCAACTTTATCACAACAAGGTTCCCAACGGCGCGCATTGGGTCCAGTTTCTGCTGGAAGGCGTGAAGTCGAATCGGTCGGCGGTTGGGGCGCAGGTGCGGATTGTGTCGGATGGCAATAAACGCCTGAGCTTTGTGAATGGCGGGAACAGCTTTGCCGGGCAGTCAACGTCCCGCGTACATTTCGGTTTAGGTAAGGCGACGACGCTCGAAAGCGTGGAGGTCCGGTGGCCCTCCGGAGCCATCGACAAGTATCACGGCTTGGCCGTAGACCAGCTTTACCACCTGAAGGAAGGGAGTTCGACGAAGCGCAAATGAGACTTCGAATGAGCGCACAGGCCGCCCGTGTCCGTTGTGCGCGACGAGGAATCGCAGCGGTCCTGATGGCGTTGTTTTCAATGGGAGCGGCAGCCCCCTCGCCCGATGAAATATTCGGCCAGGGAATCCAGGCAGCGGGAGATAAGGATTGGGATAAGGCGCTTTCACTGATGGAACAGGCGCTCGCGGCCGACCCGAACAATCTCCGGTACGGCAGTGAGTACCGCCAGGCCGTGGTGAGCCGGGCTATAGCGCTGCACCGCAAAGAAGGCACCCCACAGGATTTCGAGCGGTCGCTGAATTACTTCGAGAAGCTGGTAAAAGATAATCCGAACGCCGAGAATGCGTGGCTGAACTACGGGTTTGCCTATGTGGATAAGATTCCGGCGGCGGGGTCGATTACCCAGGTCATCCTTGCCAATACAGCGCTGACGCAGTTTTCCAAGTCGATTGCACTCAAGCCAACTTGGATTGCGCTCTATACGCGCGGCAACAGCTACCTGTATTGGCCGAGGATCTTCGGCCGTGCCGGCCTGGGCGTTGCCGATCTCGAGAAGGCGTTCGCCATGCAGAAAGCGGAGCCGAAGAAAAGCTATCACGTGCGCGTCTACACTTCGCTCGGGGATGGCTATTGGAAAACCGACAATATTGAGAAGGCGCAGGCGGTCTGGAACGAAGGACTCAAGCAGTTTCCCGACAACCAGGGGCTGAAAGATCGGCTTTCGAAACAGGGTGACGATCTCGGTGCTTACATCGACAACGCTCTCGACCCGAACAAGCGCGTCGATACCAATCTCAAAGAGCTTTGGACCAGCCGATGAGCCAATTCCGTCAACGGCAGTGGGGGTTGGTTGGGCTGATAGCGGGCCCAATCGCGCTGCTTGCGTGGAACGGCGTGGTGGCGCAGATTCGTTATGCGGAAATCGGTGCGCAGGCTGGCCTGAACGCCGTTCACCACACGCGGCGCTTCAGTGGACCGCACGGCGATGTTTTGCGTATGTTCACATCCGGCGGCGCGTCGGCGGCCGTCGGCGACTACGATAACGACGGCCTGGACGACATCTTCGTCACCGATTCGGATGCCGGAAAGCCCAATCATCTCTATCACAACGACGGCCATATGAAGTTTACGGATGTGGCCGCACGCGCCGGCGTTGCTGGGGGCAACGACGCGAAGTCGATCGTATCGGACGCCATCTGGTTCGATTACGATAACGACGGCCGCCAGGATCTGCTCGTCGCGCGCTTCGGCACGCCGATTCTTTATCACAATGAGGGCCATGGCAAGTTCCGCGATGTCACGGCAGGCTCCGGCTTTAATAAGTTCGGCAACACCATTGCCGCGATAGCTTTCGACTACGACAATGACGGCCTGCTGGACGTCATGTTCGGCAATTACTTCAAGCCCGAGAATCTGTTCGACCTCAAGACATTCTTCGTGCTTCCGAACGATCTGGATAACGCCGTCAATGGTGGTGGAGTGACCCTCTGGAAGAACCTTGGAGGCGGCAGGTTCGTCGAGACCACCGAAAAAGCGGGGTTCGGGAAACACACCGGATGGACTCTCGACCTGGGCCACGGCGACTTCGATAACGACGGCTGGCAGGACGTGTACCTGGCGTGCGATTACGGCACGGACCGTATCTTCTTCAACAATCATGACGGTACCTTCCGTGACGCGACCGAGAAGGCCATCGGCTTCGACACGAAGAAGGGCATGAACGTCGACGTTGCGGATTACGACAACGACGGTTGGCTGGACATATACGTGACGAACATTACCGACGAGTACATGAAAGAGTGCAACATGCTCTGGCATAACAATCGCGACGGCACATTCACGGATGTCTCAAAGGAGACCGGAACCTGCTCCACACTTTGGGGCTGGGCCGCGAAGTTCGGCGATTTCGATAACGACGGTTGGCAGGATCTGTTCGTCGTTAACGGGCTGCGATCGGCGGGTAAGGAAAACTATATTCCCGTGGTGGTGAACCTGATCACCAAACCAGGAGTGGATTTCAGCGACATCCGGAACTGGCCCGATATCGGTAACATGACCTGGAGCGGATATCAGAAAAAGAAGATGTTCCGCAATCAGGCGGGCCAGGATTTTCGCGAGATCTCAGCCGAAGCCGGCGTGGATAACGATAAAGACGGGCGGGGCATCGCGATGGGGGACTTCGATAACGACGGCCTGCTGGACTTTGTACAGACTAACGCCGACCAGCCCGCACTCTTCTATCACGCTGTTACCACGGGCGCCGGTAACTGGGTGCAGTTCCGGTTGACGGGGACTAAATCCAACCGCGACGCAATAGGCGCGCGAATTCGATTGACCGCCGGTGGACTTACTCAGATCCGCGAGATCGATGGCGGAAACGGCTATGCGGGACAGAGTATGCGGCGGGCGCACTTCGGCATCGGCAAGGCTCAAAAGGCGGAAGCGGTCGAAATTCGCTGGCCCAGCGGTCAGGTGGAAAAGCTGGGATCCGTGACGGCGAATTCGGTGAACCATGTGGTGGAAGGCAAGGGTCTCGTCCCATGATTGCCGGGACGGTGATCAGGATTACCGTCCTCGCGGCGGCCGCGATGCTTCTGCTGGCGCAGGACCCGCAGGCTGCGAAGCACGAGCAGATCGCGCGGCATCGAAATCTGGGCAAGGCGTTCTACGAGAATCCGACTACGCAGTTGAAGGCAGTGGATGAGTTTAGGGCCGCGCTCGAATTGGCGCCCGATTCGGCTCGCGAACGTGTGAACTACGGTTTGGCCCTGTTGCGGGCAGGCAAGACTGAAGAGGGCATCCGGGAACTCGAAAAGGCTCAGAAACAGGATCAGAAGATTCCGCACACCTGGTTCAATCTGGGGATCGCTTACAAGAAAAATGGTCAACGCAACGCCGAAGCCATCGCGCAACTGGAGAGCATGGCCCGGCTGGTTCCGAACGAACCGGCGACGCACTACAATCTCGGCATCCTGTATAAGCTGGCGGACAGGCAGGACCTCGCTCTGAAGGAGTTCGAGGAAAGCTCACGGCTGGATCCCAACCTGGCGGGTCCGCATTACCAGCTGTACAACGCTTATCGCCAACTGCAACGGAACGAAGATGCAGCGCGCGAGCAGAATACGTTTCAGGAGATCAAGAAGCGGACTGCGGGCGCAGCCGTTCCAGAGGATCTCGAATGGAGTTTCTACGCCGAGATCTACGATCCTGTCGATCCCGGGGATGCCGGGGTTGACAGTCCGAATACAAGGTTGACTCTGACCTCCACCCGGATCGGCGGGGGTGTGGATGCAGTCTCGGCGCGTCTTGTTGTGACGGATGTGGACGGTGACGGCCGTCCCGATCTCATCGTTTGGTCGGCGCGGAGCGTACAGGTTTTCCGGAGCGGCACGACGGAAACGATTGAGTGCGGATTGAGTGGACTTAGGGACGTGCTTGACATTGCTCCCGGCGATTTCAATAACGACGGGCTGGCGGATCTGGCGGTGGTGACGAAGTCCGGCGCGGCGCTTTACGAAAACAAGCGCGGCAAGTTCGAGCCGAGCGCTTTCAAACTACCGTCCGGACGTTTCCAGCGCGCCGTGTGGTTGGATTTCGATCACGATTACGATCTGGATCTTATTCTGCTTGGCGAAGACGCGGCGCTCGCCCGCAATAACGGCGCGGCTGGGTTCAGCGATGAGACGGCGCGGTTTCCTTTCGTAAAAGCCAGGGCGCTGGATGCAGTTGTGCTGGACACCGTGCCGGATACTCCAGCGATGGATCTGGTCGTAACTTATGCGGATCGACACGGCGTGGAATACGCAGATAAGCTGGCCGGCAAATACGAGAGACGGGACTTGGAAGCGATTCCCGCGGGCGCCACATCGATCGCAGCGCGCGACTTCAACAACGATGGATGGACCGATCTCGCCGTGATCTCGGGTAAAGACACAGCACTATTGCAAAACGATGCGGGCAGGTTTTCGGTGAAGGCGTCGTTAAGCGGCAAAGGAGATCCGGTATTTACCGACTTTGGGGATCGCGGCATCGTGGACATCGCGACCGCCGGGGCGATTTACCGGAATCGGGCGGGCGTGCGGTTCGACGCGGAGGTCGCCGGTCCGCTGTCGAACGTAACCGCGATGGCTTCGGCTGTCTTCGATGCGGACGGACGGCAGGCAATCGCGGCGGTAAAGGCGGACGGGTCCGTGGAGGTGATCCGGTCCGCGCCCAGCGGTTCGAATCGCTGGCTCCCGGTCGATCTGACCGGCGTCAAGAACCTGAAGCTTGCGTATGACGCCAAGGTCGAATTGAAGGCCGGAGCGCTCTATCAAAAGCAGACTTATCGTGGCGTCCCGTTGCACTTCGGGACCGGTACGCGATCCGCCATCGATACGCTGCGGATTACGTGGGCCAACGGCATGGTTCAAAACGAGACCGGCAAAACATCCGGCATGCCGCTGGCTGTCAAAGAAGCGCCGCGTCTTTCCGGGTCGTGCCCGATGATCTTCACCTGGAACGGAACAAATTTCGAATTCGTTACCGATGTGCTGGGAGTTGCGCCCTTGGGCGCAAGTGCCGGCGATGGCACGTATTTTCCCGTCGACCACGACGAATATGTTCAGATCCCGGAAGGAGCGCTGGCTCCCAAAGGCGGCGCGTATGAAGTCAGAATCACCGAAGAACTGCACGAGGTTTCGTACCTTGACCAAGTCCGCTTGATCGGCGTCGACCATCCGCGCGAGGTCGAAATATTCACCAACGACAAGTTCAAATCGCCGCCATTTCCGGAGTTTCGGCTCTTTGGCGCCAGGCGGCGGATCTATCCGGTAGCCGCGCACGATCAGCAGGGCCGGGACGTTCTGCGGACGCTGCTGAAGCGCGATGGTATGTGGCCGGATTCGTTCGCGCGTGCCTACGATGGAACGGCCGAGATACATTATCTGGATGTCGATTTCGGGAAAGCTGCACAGTCGAATCACGCCACGCTGATTCTGAATGGCTGGGTGGATTGGGCCGACGGTAGTACTTTTCTGGCAGCCGCGCAGGCATCGAAGGCGGGGCTTGTAATGCCCTACCTGCAGGTGAAGGACGCAGCCGGTAGATGGCGGACGGTGATCGAAGACATGGGGATGCCGTCCGGTAAACCGAAAACCATTGCCGTGGATCTGACCGGAAAGTTTCTTTCGACTTCGCGCGAGGTCCGCATCGTTACGAACCTGTGCGTCTACTGGGACGAGATTTTTCTGAGCGAGGACGATGCGCCGGAGACGGTCGTCACCGCCCTCGATCCATCGTCTGCGGATTTGCATTACCGCGGGTTTTCGCATCCCGTTATCGATAACCTGCGAAGGCAGCCGGAACGATTCGAATACGGCAAGGTGGAACCGGCTTCGCAATGGAATCCCACGCCCGGGCTTTACACACGTTATGGCGATGTGCGCGGCTTGATCGACCGCATCGACGACCGGCTGGTAATTATGGGGTCGGGCGATGAAGTGACGTTGAAATTCAGCGGCGCAGCCTTGCCCGCATTACGTTCCGGATGGAAGCGGGATTTTCTGCTGCTGGTGGATGGCTGGGCCAAGGACGC
>Ga0181521_10003525_pt1 | contig 18362 bp, 16 predicted proteins | sample PEATcosm2014_Bin_32_FD_119764 | JGI IMG/M metagenome (GOLD analysis project Ga0181521, IMG submission 119764) | Peatland microbial communities from MTU Mesocosm Facility, Houghton, MI, USA - PEATcosm2014_Bin02_60_metaG | ecosystem: Environmental > Terrestrial > Soil > Wetlands > Peat | place... | reverse complement strand
TCGCTAGCCTCGCGGTCAAGCGTCTGCGGAAAGAACAGCATGGCCGCCGGGTCGGCGTTGAGAGCGGCGAACGGCTCGCGGTCGGAGTCGAGCCAGCGCCGCATCAGCAGCCGGTCCGTGCGGACAGTATCGAATCTGCCCGGCTCCGTCATCTCGGCCCTCCCCAGCTCCTCCGCAGTCAGCCCGCCACCATCGGCATACCTCATGCGTCCGGCATAGCGCATCCCGTGCTGGGCCAGCCTGAGGGCCAGAAGATCAGCCGTTGAGGTGGCGAACTTGCGAGCGACGCCCGGCCTGACTGGCCCTGGATGCGCCAACCTCGACCATACGATGGCGTCCACCCTGGAGCTCGAGGTTCCCGGTGGAGGCATAGGCTTCTGCCGTGAGCTTGTTCACGGATGCCGAGATTGAGTTTCTGAATAGCCAGCGGCTTGGAAGGCTTGCCACGGTCGCGGCTGATGGCATGCCGCATGTCGTGCCGGTCGCGGTCTTCTACGACCCGGAGGCCGAGGCTCTGGTCATTGGTGCCAACGCGGAGTTCGGTGAGGCGGTCATGGCCTCATCAAAGAAGTTCCGTGACGCTCAGCGTCGGCCCAAGGTAGCCGTCGTGGTAGATGACCCGTCACCGCGCATCCTTGAAATCCGCGGACACGCGGAAACCCACCTCGACGGTGGCGGGGACATCGGCAGGCGGCTGGGTGCCCCGTTCCCGTTCAGCCGAGCATGGATACGCATCCGCCCGCGCCGCATCGTGGCTCTAGGCGTTAACGGCGGACAGTTCGAGACGTCCGCGCGGGACGTTGCGTGAAACCAGACCGTTATCAGGCGGCAATTGCCCGGTCTGTCGCATGGAGGAACAATTCAAATTTGCGTCCTTTTCCGAGGATTTGGTTTGTCGTAACCGTAGGCGGGCCGATCATATTAAGACCCCGCGGCTGCCAGCTCAGCAAAATGGGCCTGACTGCATTAATCCCACCTTTTCCCAAAGCCAGGATGAAATCCATCACACTCTTGGCTCGCAGGAGCGCGTAGGCGATGATTCGATAAATGGGATTGACCGTCCATCTAGTAACTTAGGCTGCCCGCGACAGCGCGGCCCCTGGCGGCCTGGATCGCCTACGGCCGGTCACCCCGAACCGCTTTCTGACTCTTGGTGATGATGCCGCTCTCAAACTTTTGTTCAAGGCCGGCGGACCCAGCGCGTCGGGGGTTTGAGGGCCAGAAGCCCAATTTTTGAGGGCCAGCAAAGGTGTTTTGCCTGGTGGGCGGTACAAGATTTGAACTTGTGGCCTCTTCCGTGTCAGGGAAGTTCAGGCCGGTTTTGGGTGTCTGTCACCGTCGAACTGAGTCGAACCGGGAGTCGTTGACCTGCAGGAACATTCGGAGTGCGTCGGGCTGAGTCGGGAGGCGGCTGATTGCGTTGGCTCCCGTTTCTGGCTCTCACGGCCTCCCGGCGCCGCGGGACCTGCCCTTGCGGGCAGAATCGGTAAGGCGGTCGCGGTGCCTGAATACCTGCCTGGGCTCTCCCCGGTGACAGGCCGGCGAACCCGGGTTCGAATAGCGATGCCACCGAGGTGGGCGCAGTGCTAATGCGAACCGCCAGGGGAGTGGTCAGCGACCTGCGGTCGATAACGGCGGCTCGGCGCGCCGAGTGCTTGCGCGAGGCGAGCGTTCGCGCTACCGAGTCAAGGGTGGTCGATCTCAAGCCGACGGCCCGCGGCGGAGGCGATTGACTGCAGGTCGTCAGGGTCGGAACTGACGACGAGGTCGTGGCGGCGCAAGGCTCCTTCGACTACGCAGGCGTCGACGGTGTCGGTGGTGGCGGCGCGTGCGGCTATGGCGCCGACCGCGCGCGCCTGGCCGTCGCCAAGAGCTTCGACGTCGCAGCCGGCCAGTAGCCGGGCAAGCTGGACTTGCCGGGCTGACCCGCGCCAAGACTGGGCAAGGACCGGAGCGGGCACGGTCGGGACTTCGCGGCGGCCGAGCAAGGCGCGGTGCCGCGCCCACATGCGCCGCTCGCCCCGGTCGGCGGCGATGAGCGCGCCGGTGTCGTAGGTGACGCCCATCAGGCGCTGCGCTGCCGGGTGCTGGATCGAGCCAGGCCGGACCGCTCGATCGCCTGGGTGGCCCAGGCGTCCGCGTCGGCGATCTCTTGTGCGGTGAAGGCCCCGTTCTCCTGCTCGAACTGGCGGACTGCGGCCAGGCCTGCCTGGATGGTGAACTCCTTCCGGGCGGTGTCGGCCAGCCACGCGCTGTAGCTGAGGCCTGCCGCTGCTGCCGCGGATGCAATCTCGGCGTCGAGGTCGGGCGGCATGGAGATGGAGCGCTTTTTGCGGACGGCCATGCCATTACGGTAGCACAGTAGTAGGACAGGCCTGGCTTCGCTGGACGGGACGCGCCCGACCGCCCGTGGCAAGGGCAAGCGCCAACAACGGAAGCCCGCACTGTGCCTGGTCGGCTATGAGGCCCGCAGAGGCCGTTCAGCTGGCCTCGCGCGGCTGCTGCCGGTGATTGGCGTCTGTTACCGCCAGCCGGACCAGGTACTGGTCATCATCGATACCGCGCAGCCTGGTGGTGAACGATTCGGCCGTAACGCGGCCGTCGATGAACGAGCGATCGGCCTCATCGAGCACCTGGCGTAGCATCACGACGTCGCCGCCGCGGCTGGAATCGGCGATCCGGGCTGCGAGGTTGACGGTCCGGCCGAAGTAGTCCAGGCGGCCGTTGGCGGTCATCGCTATAGCCGGGCCGTGGTGGACGCCGACCTTCATGACCAGAGGCGGCTCGATATCTTGCTTCAGGCACCAGGCGGTGACTTCCTCCTGCAGCCCGATCGCGGTGGCGAGCGCGTCATCGAGCCGGTAGAACGCGCACATCACCCCGTCCCCCATCGTCTTGATGATGCTGCCGTTCCCGCGGCTGACCGCCTGCCTGATGAAATCGAAATGCCGGTTAACGCGGCTGTAAGCGGGCGCATCGCCGAGGCCTTCATATAGCCGGGTCGAGCCCTTGAGATCGCTGAACAGCAAGGCGATGTGGCTGACCGCGAGCTGCTGGTCCGGCGCCAGCACCTCGGAGCTGAACAGATCCCGGAAGTCCTGCAACGTGGTGACCTGGGCGGCGGTGGTGGCCTGGCTGGTCCAGGCGAGGTCTTCGATGGCGGCGAGGATCGGCCCGTCGGTCTGGTTGCGCAAGATGAGGCGCGAGCCGCCGGGCACGGTGAGCGTGTCCCTTCGGGTCAGGCTGTGCGGGCCCACCCAGCGCCCGGCGGCGTAAGTAACGGTGAGGTCGCGTCCCCGGGAGCCTGCTGGGCTTCCCTGGTCCGGTGCCAGCAGCAGGCGGTGGGCGGACCGCACGGTCCGCAGCTGCACCGGTGTGGCCAGGGCCATGTCGAGGCGGCGGTCTTCGTGCGGCCGCAGATACTGCTGGGCCACGATATGCGGGGTTCGCAGCGGACCGCCGATGCAGTACATCTCGCTGGTCGTCTTGCGGATGGCGGGATGGACGGAGAACCGCATTTCCACCCGCTGGTCGAAGTCGGCGTCGTAGGTGATGCCGCAGGTGTCGCAGTGGAACTGGACCGGTAGCCGGGCCAGGGTGCTGGCTTCGGTCTTCGGCACCCGGCAGGTCGGGCACATTAGTTCCCAGCGCAGCTCGAACAGCCCGGCGGTGGTGGCGTGCAGGAACAGCTTGAGCATCTCAAGCCGGTCGGCCCGCCACAGGTCGGCGAGGGCGAACGGCCGGATGCCGGTCAGCTGGTCGTCACTACCCTCCAGGATCCGCTCCTTGATCAAGGCGATCAGCTCGGTACCGACCCCGGCCGCGGGCAGCGGGCCAAGCCGCTGGTCGAGCTGGGCGCGGTTCACCGCGTTCCGGGCGCCGGGAACCGGTACCGGGTCGGCGTGGCCTTCTTCCTTGCGCGCCAGATAGCGATCGCAGAATTTCAGCGTGTCGGCCACGGATGACCGGATGACGCCCCGGAGCAGCCGGGTGAGGGCGCTGGCCGGGCTGCATTCCGCGTACGACCGCGCGGTAACGCCCGCCCCGGTGGGCTGCAGCTCGATGCCGATCACCATGGTCGATACGGGTCCGGATTCGAATTCGCGCCGCACCGCGTAGCGGCGTTCCCGGACCCAGTCGAACGGGAACTCCCGCCAGCGGACCGGGACGACACCGAAGGCCCTGGCCCGGGCTCTACGCACCAGCGTGTCAGGCAGCGCGGAAAACTCCACCGCCGGAAGACCGATGGTGCGGTTGAGGTGATCAGTGTCGGCCAGCAGCCGCCAGGCCTCCGCCGCCGTCATCGGGTAGGCGCGCTCGTCCTCAAACCGGATGGGCTGGTCCTTCATGTCCGACTGGCGCCTGCGGGCGGCGCGCTGGACCCGGCCGGCCTCACGGCAACCAACCCCCTCCCAGTCAGGTGAAGTTATGCTGGGCCTCGGCTTGAGTTTTGCACAGTTTTTGCCGAACGTAACAGGGTGGGGCGCCGTGATTGACCGGATCCTGGTGGCAACAGACCAATCCGAGACGGCGACCCGAGCCGTCGCGTGGGCGGCAGAGATGTCCGACCGGTACGCCGCCCAGCTCCTCGTCCTCCAGGTGATCCCGCCCGAGCACCTCACCGGCTCCGATACCGACAGCGCGGCGCAGGCAGCGGCGGACCAGCTGGCGGCGCTGACCCGGGACGTCGGCGGGGACCGCGGCCGGCCGCTGGTGGTCTACGACTCTGACCCGGCTGACGCCATCGTCCGGGCCTGCGAGGATGAGCGCGTCGACCTGGTGGTAGTCGGGAACGTCGGCATGCGCGACCGCACCGAGTTCCTGCTCGGCAGCGTTCCCAACCGGGTTTCCCATAACGCCAGGTGCTCGGTTGTGATCGTAAACACCGCGATCACCGAGGTTCCGCAGGTACCCAGGCAGCAGGCCCAGCCGGGAGAGGCCGCTCCCACTGAAGGCCAGCTCCTGGGCCGGGCGGCGCACGTTGCCCAGGTCTTCGCCAAGTACGGCCTCGGTGAGGTCCTGCACCGCGGCCAGGATGACATTACCGGCCGCGCCCGGCGGTTCCGCGACGCGCTGGAAGAACTCGGGCCGACGTTCGCCAAGCTCGGACAGATCCTGTCCACCCGGCCGGACCTGCTCCCAGCGGCGGTCGTAGACGAGCTCGCCAGTCTCCAAGATCACGTGGCGTCGCTGAGCGAGGCCGAGATCGTGGCGGTGATGGAGAAAGAACTCAAGGTCCCGTGGGAGGACGTGTTCGCCAGCATCGAATCGGACCCAATGGCCTCCGGCACGATCGCCCAGGTCCACCGCGCCACGCTGGTCGGCGGCGAGCGGGTGGTGGTCAAGGTGCAGCGGCCCACCGCGGAAACCGAGATCAGGCAAGACCTCGGGCTGCTTCAGCAGTTCGCCGCCAAGGCCGGGCAGCGGCCAGCGTTCCAGCAAGTCCTTGATGTGCCCGCGATCATCGAACACCTATCGTCCTCGCTGCTGCGCGAACTTGACTTCCGGCACGAGGCCGCGAACATCGAACGGATGCGACAGGTGCTGGCGTCGTTCGACCGGCTCGGCGTGCCCCGTGTTCACACCGGGCTCTCCACCGGCCGGCTGCTGGTCATGGAGGAAATCCAAGGGATCCCAGTGCTGCAGGCGCCGGCCGGTGACGCCCGCCGTGAAGCGGCCCGTCAGCTGCTCGAGGCCTACTACCATCAGGTCCTCGCCGCCGGGTTCTTCCACGCCGACCCGCACCCGGGCAACCTGATGTGGTGGGATCAGAAGATCTACCTCCTGGACCTGGGGATGGTCGGGGAAGTCGATGCCGGGGTACGTGAGTCGCTGCTCCTGCTGCTGCTCGCGTTCTGGCAGGAAGACACCGAATTCCTCGCCGACGCGATGCTCGCCCTGGCCGCCGGGCTCCCGCCGACAGACTTCGACAAGGCTGCCTTCCAAGCCGACCTGACCGGCCTGCTCGCCAGCTTCCGGCACCAATCGCTCAAGGAACTCCGGCTCGGCCCGCTACTGCAGCAGCTCACCGAGATCTCGGTCCGGCACCGGATCAAGCTCCCCTCGTCGCTGGCGCTGATCGGCAAGGCCTTCGGCCAGATGCAGATGGCTGCCGCCGAGCTCGATCCCAGCCTGGACCCCTTCTCCGTGGCGGGAAGCTTCTACATGCGGCAGCTGGCTGGCCAGGCCCGCACCCTGGCGAACCCGCGGCAACTGTTCTACGAAACCCAGAAGATCCGCGTGCGAGCCAGCAGGCTCCTCGAAGGGCTCGAACGAGCCATCGGGACCACAAGCGGCCCCGGACTCCAGGTGGAGCTGCGCGGCGTCCAGGAGCTAACCGACGCCATAGGCAGCGCCAGCCGCCGCAACGCCATCGGCCTCGCCGCGGCGACCGCGATCCTTGGCACGGCCATCACAGCCAGGGCCCCCCATTCCCGCACCTGGCTGACCGCCACATTCGGGACTGCGGCCGTGCTGCTGACCGGCGGCGCACTCGCCGGCGTGACCAGGCGCCGCTAAATGGCGCATCACTCCCGGGCCGGGCGGGCAGCCCACGGCAGCATCCCAGCGCGCGTTCTCAGCCCGCTGCAGCGAGCGATCCTCAGCGCCCTCATGTCCTCGGCGGTCATCATCCTCGAACGGCGCATCCGCACGGCACTCCGCCACGGCGAAGCAACAGGCCGCAGAACCCCGGCCGACAGGTCAGCAGAGCCCCGCACAGCCGATCACAGTACTCATGCCCTCAGCTAGTAGGACCGGCCTGCGGGGCAACCGCGCATCGACGTCCAGCTGCCTGCCGGGCCGCTCCCATACCAGCGCGGTAGATCTCATCCGCCGGGTGCCGGCGGCGCGTGAATCCTGACCCGGCGTGGCACCTAAAACCAGGTGCCGCCAGACGAGCAAAAATTCAGCCGCCGTTGACGCCGGGAATGACCGCTGCCGCGCCGCTGTTCGACGAGGCCACCAAGGCGTTCCTGACCTCGGTGGCGCAGACCGTCCGCCTGATCCGCTCCAAGGCGTGGGCGTCTACTTCATCACCCAGACTCCCAAGGATGTTCCCAGCGAGATCCTCGGCCAGCTCGGCAACCGCGTCCAGCACGCCGTGCGCGCGTTCACGCCGGAGGACGCCAAGGCGCTCAAGGCCACCGTCTCGACGTTCCCGAAGTCCCCGTTCTACGACATGGAAACGCTGCTCACCGGCATGGGCATCGGCGAGGCGGCGGTGACGATCCTGTCCGAGTCTGGCGTGCCGACACCGGTCGTGCATACCCGAATGACGCCGCCCGCCTCGCGGATGGGACCGGCTGGCGACGTCGAGGGCAAGGCCAAGGCGTCCCCGCTGTGGGCCAAGTACGGCCAGCGGGTGGACAACGAGAGCGCCCGGGAGATACTGGCCGCCCGGATGGCGCCGTCGGCCGAGGCCGCCGCTGCTGCCGGACAAGCCGGGCCGGCGCCGGTCGGCCAGCACAAGCAAGTCGGCCAGCACAAGCAAGCGGCTGCCCAGCATAAGCAGGCGGCAAGCGCCGTCGGGGGCGGCGTGGCCGCGGTGACCGCGTTCCTTCAGTCCAAAGAGGGCAAGCAGCTGCAGAAAGAGGTAGTGCGCGGGGTCTTCGGCCTGCTGAAGAAGCGGTGAGGCGGCCGCGCATCTAGGGCTCCTCGGTCCCGCACACTTTGACACTGGTCCTGAGCTTTAGGGCGGCGTAGCGATCGGAGACGTCCGCTCCGAGGACGCCCGGCCGCGGCCCCGGTAGCTAGCGGGAAACGCAAGAGGTCAGCCGTTCTGAAGTGGCCGCCGCTCGGCGGCCGGTCATCCAACGCGACGGAGCTCCGGTCGGCCGCGCGCGCCGCCGTAGCCGGATAGAACGAAGCGGCGCCGCTGACCACGCGGGGTGTCTGAACTCTCGGTAGTTGGCCCCTGTCCGACCCCCGTGTATCGGCGTTGCTGCTTTGCCTTGTTCAACCTCTTCGTCCCGAACTTGCGGCGGTGCTGGGCAGTTGGCCGCTGTCCCAGCCAACGGAGGGTGTGGCCGATAGCTCATGCTTGTTGCTGTGGGGGGTCGTTGCTGTACTTGGTTGCTGTATCGGCCTTCGCCCGTCTCGCCTGCCGATCCGGCGGGGTACGTGGTACCTACTCGCCGAGGACGGCGGGCGCCACGAGCGTTCTGAAGTAGCATTCCCAGTGAGGCGCCGTTCCCAGGGGGCAATGGTGAGCGAGTACACCCTCGCGCTCAGCGAAGCCGAAATCGGCCGGTACCAGATGATGGCGCGGCAGGCGGTCGCCCGGGAAGGCAGCCAGCTGGCCGCGGCTGGCGTCGTGGTTGGGGCAACCGTCGCTGACGTCGGCTGCGGCCCAGCCGCAATGAGCATCGAGCTGGCCCGGCTGGTTGGACCCTCCGGCCAAGTCATGGCGGTCGAGCGCGACAAGCAGGCGCTGGCCGCCGCGGCACTCCTCATTCAGCGGTCCGGGGCCCGTAACGTTAGCCTGCACGAAGCCGGGGCCACTGCCACCGGCGTGGAACCAGGCAGCGTCGATGTAGTGATGTTGCGCCACGTCCTGGCCCACAACGGCGGTCACGAACAAGCCATCGTCGACCACCTGGCGACTCTCATCCGCGCCGGCGGGTCGGTGTATCTCGTCGACGGCGACCAGAGCGGCTTCCGGACCCTGGACGTCGATCCGGACCTGGGCGATATGACGCCCTGCTACGTCGAGTTTCACCGCAGGCGCGGCGACGACCCCGCTATCGGGCTGCGGCTGGCCCAGCTCCTGGCAGCCGCGGGGCTGGAGGTAACCAGCTTCCAGGGCGACTACAACATCCTGACCGCACCACCTGGGATGCGCCCCCCGGCCTGGGCCGCCCGCAATGCCATGCTCGCCGATGGCATCGTGGACGAGGATGTGCTGCGTCGCTGGGAGACCGCCTTGGCCCGGCTCGATTCCGCACCGGTCAGGCCCACCGTCTTCGCGCCGCACTTCACCGCCATCGGCCAACGGTCGACGTGAACGGTGACCCGCTGTTTAGAAGGTCGTCGGCGGCGCCGCTGTGATCTGTCTGGCCGCAGGTCAGAGTGGTTAGATGGCTGTCCGTGATTGACCGTGGGATACCCCGGATGATTGCCCGATCGGGCACACAGCGGGCACGGCGCGTGGGTCACCGTGTCCGCTCTGCGTGTCTACTCGCCCGCCGGTAGGCCGATCCCGTAGTAGCTGATCTTGCCCACGGCGCCGGCGCCGGTCATGCCGAGTTCGTCCGCCCGTGGTTCGATGAACAGCCACCGCTTGTCGGTGTGGTCACCGATGCCGTCCGCTACCGTCTCGGCCAGCACCATGGCCGTGATGGCCTGGCTGCGGGTCAGTGCCCGGCCGGGCAGCCAGGTCACGGCCCAGCCGTCCCCGTCCGTATCGCCGGGCGGGCCCGGGTGCTGGGCACAGGTCTGCCGCATTGCTGCGACCGGGCTGCGACTGTTCGAAGGGGTCTCCGGTTGATCAGCGTAACCTCGTAGCATTCTGGGGTGGGCAAGGGACTGAGGGATAAACGCCGCAGAGAGGATCGGCATGGGTAGGCCTGGCCGGTCGGTGGATCGGCAGGCCAGGCGCTTGATCTGGTTCAGTGGCCTGTCTTTGGCCGTTGTGGCCGTGGTCGCGGTCTTGGCGGTGGTCTTCCGGCCGCTAGCGGACACGGACGATTCCGCCCGGGCGCCTCACCCGCCAGTGGCGCCTGCCTCGCGCGCCCGCCCGGCGCCGCATCCGGCTGCGACCTGGCAGGTCGCCGGCCCCGTGCCGGACCTGTCGGTGCCGCTGGCGGGGATGCCGCCAGTGGCTGATCCGGCGAACATTTACGCCGACGCCGGGCCGAACATGCTCAGCGCGACCGTATGGGGGGTGCCGTACCGGATCTACGTGCCGAACAGCGGCGGTTCCACAGTGACTGTCATCGACCCGGCGACCTACCGGGTGATCGGGAGTTACCAGGCCGGGCTCAACCCGCAGCACGTCGTGCCCGCCTACGACCTGCGCACCCTGTATGTGACCAACGACCTGGGCAACAGCCTCACCCCGATCAGCCCCCGAACCGGCCGGCCGGCCGGCCCGAACATCCCGGTGGACGACCCGTACAACATGTACTTCACCCCCGATGGGCGCTACGCCATCGTGGTGGCGGAGACCCGCCAGCACCTGGACTTCCGCAACCCGCACACCTTCGCGCTCGAACACAGGATCGGGGTCGACTGCGCGGGCGTGGACCACATCGACTTCGCGGCCAGCGGGGCTTATTTGATCGCCACCTGCGAGTTCTCCGGCCGCCTGGTCCGAGTCGACCTGCACACCCTGAAGGTGGCCGGGTACCTGAACCTGCCGGGCTCCGCGCCGCAGGACATCAAGCTGGATCCCGCCGGACGCACCTTCTATGTCGCCGACAAGACCCATGCCGGGGTGTGGGTGATCGACGCCGCGACCTTCCGGCCGACCGGATTCATCCCCACCGGCCCGGATGCGCACGGCCTGTACCCCAGCCGCGACGCCCGCTATCTGTATGTGACCAACCGCGGCAACGGCTCGATCACCGTCATCAGCTTCGCGACCAAGAAGGTCGTTACGACCTGGTGGATCCCCGGCGGGGGCAGCCCGGACATGGGCGGGCTGTCCCCGGACGGGAAGGTGTTCTGGTTGTCCGGGCGCTACGACTCCGTCGTCTACGCTCTCTCCACCGTTACCGGCCACCTGCTGGCCAAGATCCCGGTGGGGGTGCAGCCGCACGGGCTGTGCGTGTGGCCCCAGCCGGGCCGCTACTCCCTGGGCCACACCGGAATCACCCGATGAACATGCCACGTTTCCGGCCCGAAGGCCCCGGTCACCGTGTCCGCCGCGCTGAAGGGACGCTGGCGGGGCTGGCACTTCTACTTGCCGGACTGGCGGGGATGGCCCCAGCCCCCGGAGCCGGCGATGTCATCGGCCGGGTGGGAGGTATCACGGTCAGCGCCACCGCGCTGTACCCCGGGCCTTCGGGAACGCTGACCACCAGCGTGCAGGTCACCACCAGCGGGCAACCCTCCGATCAGCTCGACGCCGCGATCGCCGCGGGCGGCGCCCCGGTGGCGGTCTATCACCAGCGGGTCAGCGTTGGAGAGATCCCGGATCTGGCCGCCTGCGGCGGTGATACCCCCCCGCCCGACGTGGTGGACCACTGGCTGCACTACGGGCCGCTGCCGGTCCCCGGACGCTCCGGCGGCCCGTCCCCGCCCGCGGAGGCGACCTTGACGGTGCAGCCGGTCACCGCCTTGCCGGCTGGCGGGATCTTGGCGATCACTTTGTACTTCGCGCGCGCCGGGTCGGTCACCGTCCACCTGCCTTTCGACCATGCCTGACCCCGCGCTGATCAGGTCACCGGCACGGCTGCCGCGGGTCGCCACGCCAGCCGCGACGTTTCGTGCGCCGGCAGGCTCAGCTGGGTGGGTGGATCGGCCGTCCGGTCAGCCAGGCGATCGGACTGAGCGCTTCGGCCGCCGTCCAGGTACTCGCGTCGGGGTGGCTGAGGTCGGTGTGGCCCTGGGCGCTGAGAAAGCGGCGCAACGCAGGCGCGATGGGAGCCCCAGCGGCGTTGGGCGAGCCCACGACGAGGAAGCGCTCCCGCCCTCTCGCGTCGAGGTAGATCAGGGCGTCTTGGTGGGCGATGTCGTAGCTCAGCGGTTTGCCGGTCAGCCAGTCCGTCCCGGGCGGGTTGCCCTCGGCGACCTGCTGATACCAGACGCTGAAGTATCGCCAGATCCGCTCGATCACGGCCGGGCTGCTGGTGAGCAGGGACCAGTTCGCCGGGGCCCCGACCAGCGTTCGATAGGCGCGCAGCCGGAACGGCGTGTCCCGGTTCGGGTCGACGGTGAGCTCCACGAAGCGCACCCGGTCCGCCAGCCCTGACGCGTCGACACCGCGATCCATCATCAGCAGGTTTCCAGTCGTCAGCGGGCAGGTCTCCTGGCACAGGGTGAGAAAGTCCGCGAGTACCACCACCTGGCCGTGCAGGGCGGCCAGGCTTGTTGCCTGGCCCGTGTCCGTGGTAAGCGGCAGGTCCGCGACCGAGTCCGGTGTCGGCTTGTCCAGCACGGTGCCGAGGTAAGCCGACGGCGGACCCGGGACGCCCGGACCACCGCCACATGCGGTCACCACGAGCGCCGAAGTGGCCAGCGCGCCCGCGAACCGAACAGACCAGCGTCGCACCATGGCTCTTATTCTGGACGCTCCGGCTTCTTCTGCCAGCCCACTTTCCCGGGTCGGCGCTCCCGAGGAAACGCAGCCACTCATGACCGGCTGGCGCGAGCTGGCCATCGGGATCAATGCCGCCGTGGTGTTCGTCGAGTACACCCGTCCCCGAAGCCCACTACCCGGTTGTCATTCACCAGGCCCCGGCGGATATTACACACCTTGGTCACGGTCAGTGTCATGACCGAGGCCCCGGGAGTGTCCGGGGCGGTTCAAGATGCCTGATTTTTGAGGGCCAGGAAAGGTGTTTTGCCTGGTGGGCGGTACAAGATTTGAACTTGTGGCCTCTTCCGTGTCAGGGAAAGCCCGCCCAGATTCCGAGTGTCTGCTCAAGTCTATGTGAGTCGAACGGGGAGCCTCTGACCTGCATCAACGCCCGTTTGGGCGAGAGGCATCGCCCTAGGACAGTCGCGGCCAGTCGAGGTGAGCCGACCTGCGTTGGCTCCCGTTTCTGGCTCCCGTGGCTCCCTGGGGCGGGAGAGGGGCTACCCATGGAGAGCAAGATCACTGACGGCCGCCCGGCGGCCGATGAAAGCAAGCCGGTCAAATTCAATGAGGCCGAAGATCTCGGCGGCTACACGCTGGCGGCTTGGTGGTCCGACCGGACGTCGTGGCCGATGCCTGGTGAACAGGACGCATCCGACGAGTTGGCCGAACTCGCGTGCATGTCGGCCTTGGCGCGCTGGCTGAGCCGGTGGCAGCCGATCCCCATTCACCGGGCGGTTCTCGCCGGCGCCGAGCCCGAGGCGGTCGCCGCCGCCTTCGGCGGCAGCATTGCCGAGCGTTCGGGTGCTGGCACGAGTGGGCGACCGAGCAGCGCGACTACGGCAGGCCCGGCGTCACGGACGAGGAGTACGACGCGGTGACGCGCGTCTTCGCCGCCGCAGGCATAACTGTGCACGAGGGGCCGCGCCGTGACTGACCGGCTCATCAGGATCACGACGGCGCTCGCAGTAGTGGCCGTGGCCGGGGTCGCCGCGATCATCTCCTATGAGCACGCCTACGAACTGGTGCGCTCGCACGGAGAGTCGGGCGTGACGGCCCGGCTGCTGCCGTTCACAGTGGACGGGCTGATCTGGGCGGCGTCGATGGTGGTGCTCGACGCCAGCCGCCGGAACCGGCCCGTACCACGGTTGGCGGCGTGGAGCCTCGGCGCGGGGATCGTGGCGACGGTTGGTGCCAACCTGGCGCATGGCATCGGGCATGGGCCGGTCGGTGCCCTGGTCAGCGCGTGGCCCGCGCTGGCGCTGATTGGCTCGTTCGAACTCTTGATGATGCTCGTTCGTGCCGAGCATGGCATCCGAGCAGATGACGGCGAAAGCGATCCTCAGAATCAGGACGCGCCATCACCGGAGCAGCACGCGCCATCAGCGCTGACGGCTGCGCTAACCCTGGAGCAGACCGTACATGCGTGGTACGAGGCCGGCCACAGCCAACGCGCCATCGCCCGCGAACTCAACATCGACCGCCGCAAGATCAAACGCATACTCGACCAAGCCGCGTAGTTCGGTCGCCTATCAAGGGGCGGCAGACCCCCGGCCCTGGGGCCTGCCGCCTACTGCGATCCGAGATCGACCCCTCGCTTGTAAGGGAACCAAGCTGCCCGACCCTGACCGGGCACAACGCAGCGCTGCGGGAGGACTTGGGCGCGTATCGGGCATGATCAAGCGCTCAGAGCCAATCTGACGGCCTTGGTTGAGATCCATCCAGTCCATCGCGGCTGGTGGACGAGGCCGACACCATCTTCGGCGGGAAGAACGCCGAGGCCAACGAGGATCTGCGGGGCCTGCTGAACGCGGGGCATCAGCGGAACCGGCCCGCGATCCGGTGGGACTCGCGCGGCGCTCCGCAGTTGGCATCTTGAACGACCTTCTGCGGCCAGCAGAAAGTAACGTTTCTCTGAGGAAGGTACCGTGTGCTGGCCGCCATACGTCCCCTGGTCAGTGGCCCGCGCTACCTCAAGGTCGGCAATCGAAGGTAGGTCGTGTGCTGAGGATTCCTGCGGGTAAGACTTACCTATGGGTGCTCAGGCGGTCGCCGCAATCATTGCTTTCGCTGCTGGTGTGATTGTTACCACGCTAACTAATTGGCTTAATCGACGACTTGAGGAGAGAAAGCATATTGCGGAGCTTGCAAGTGCCGCATATGTAGATATGGCTAATTCTTATACCGCAAACCGAGAGTATGAGTCAGTACTACGGTCAAGTGGAGATCAAATATCAAGAAGACGAAGCCAGATATATGCGACGACGTATCTCGGAAACCAGGGCTGAGTTTTTCTCCGCAAAAGCCCGCATGGCTGTCTTCGGGAACAGGGAAGTTAACATATTCCTTGCGGGTGTCGAACGCCGAGGAGGTTTTACCGGCAATGACGTGATTGCGCGCCAGTTGACAACACAAGCCATACAATCGTTGCGCGAGCAATTCGGATTTAAGAGAAAAGACGTTCCTTATAGAGATCTCGCGACTGTTCTATTCGGCCCTACACAGGAGGAGCGAGACGGTTCACCTGCCGATGGACTGCGGGGGTGGTCGGCGCACATCGAGCAATAGAGTCTGACCTCACATCAGAAGCCTTGATCCATGAGTCCTGCACTCGTATCAATTGCCTGTGCAGGAGGGCTCATCGAGCAAGATCGACTCCCAACCTGCTCCCAAAATCGGACACCGAAAAGGAGGGAGGCCCGGCCGTCATCCGGTGCAGGCCTCCTGACCTTCCTCCTGACCTGCTGCTTCTTTGGGGCGAGTGATGGGATTCGAACCCACGACACCCAGGACCACAACAGAGGATACGGTCGCTCAGAGGACCTTATAGTCGGCGTTTCCCCAGCGTATTGACCCACGTGCGGACATATGCACTGCATCTGAGCGAACCTGCACGCGGACGGTCGCTCCCGCCTCGCTCCCAGAATCGGACATGACTTCCGCTACGCGTAGCGGACGGCGAGCTTGTCGTAGCGGGTGGCCACGGCGCGGTTGCGTTTGGGCGGGTGATGCCGCATTCGACGGCGTGGCGCTGCTTGTAGATCTCGCGGTCGAAGGCGGGCGGCCGGCCGCCGGCGCGGCCTTTGTTCTTGCGGTGGCGGATCTGGTCGGCTTTTTCCGGGATGGTGCAGGCGATCCCGCGGCGGCGCAGGTAGGCGCGGTTGGCGCGGGAGCCGTAGGCCTTGTCACCCAGTGCCCGGTCCGGGCGAGTGCGGGGGCGGCCGGGTCCCAGCCGGGGGACCCCGATACCGTCCAGGACGGCCTGGAACTGCGGGCTGTCGCCCCGCTGCCCGGCGGTGATCACGATGGACAGGGGTTTCTGGCCTTGCTCGCTGGCCAGGTGCACCTTGGTGGACAGGCCGCCGCGGGAGCGGCCCAGCCCATGATCGGCTGGTTCGGCGGCGATCCCGCCGGGCGGCTCGGCCTGCAGATCCCCCTTCTACGGGCACCGGCCGCATGCTGATGGGCTCGTGCCACCGTGGAATCCACACTGACATCCCAGGTGATCAGCCCGGCCGCATCCGCCCGCGCCTGCAGCCCGGTCAGGATCTGCTGCCAGGTCCCGTCCCGCTGCCAGCGCTGGAACAGCCCGTAGACGGTCTGCCACGGGCCATAGTCCGGCGGGACATCCCGCCACGGCGCGCCGGCCCGCACCCGCCACCGGATTCCGTCAATGAGCTGCCGTTTCGTCCACTTCGGCGGGCGTCCTGCTCTCTTACCGCGCGGCAGCAGCGGCTCCAGCACCGCCCACTGCGCGTCCGTCAGGTCCGCCTGCCCCGTCACCGTTAACGTGGCCACGAGGTCTCCGTGCAGATGGTCTTCTTCGTCGTTGACTCATCTACAGGAGACCTCGCCTGTCACGGCCCAGCGACACGCCGATACCTCAAGATCACATCCGGCCACTCAACCAACTTTTGAAACAGGCCCTAGGGCGGCCCCACCGGTGCCGGCCCTCGGTATGCGTCGGCCCGCCATCCGGACCTTGACGAGGGTTCTGACGGGCTCGTTCTCGGGCTGGTTCGCAATATGTTCGCGGCTGGTAACGAGGACACCGCTAGCCTTATGCAATACGTGTATGTGTCATCAGCCTTCTATCCTGATATCCAGAGATATTACGTGAGCAAAATCAGCGAATTGGTCCTGGAACTCAGGCATCCGGGTGAATCAACGGGTAACTTACTCGCCCGTCTCCCTGGAGCACAAGCAGGCGCATGCGCGTGAGCAGCTATCCCACCCGGCATCGCTCGAAGGCCCGGATTGCGATAAGCCTCCGTGAAGGTGGCCGGGCAGGAACCACCGTCGACATAGGGCCGCCCCTTGGCCTCGAGACCTACGACCGCGATGCCATCATTGTGGACTACTTCCTCGGCACGGCCGGGAAGTTCGCCGAGCCGCAACCCTGAACGCGGTCCAAGAGATCGTCAGCGGCGACGCACCCAGACCCGGCCGCCCTCCGGCGGCTCGACTGGGAGCTAACTTAGGCGCTTGATATTTCACCTGTCCATTGCGTCGCTGCATAAAAGGCGCAAAGCTTAACCGGTCATTCCAGATGGGGGGGGATACCCGTGGGAGGAAGACCTAGGGCTATTGCCTGTGGCGCCGTTGCCGTGCTCGTGGTTCTTGGGACTGCGGCCGGGTGCGGAGGGAGCGGAGGAAAACCACCGTCTCCGCCTGCCGCTAGCACCGCTGATGTGGCGGTAACGGCAGCTCATGGAGCCACGGTGCGCTTGGCCGGCGGCGCGATGCTGGTGATCCCGCCCGGCGCAGTCAGCGCGAACGGCCGTCTGATCGCCCGCACCGGCGGCCCCCAAGTCGGAACTAATCTCAGCCTGGACGGCCAGTCCGCCGGGGCGGCGCCTGTGCTTGCCGCGGCTGGGAGCCAGGTCAGGTTCGAGCTCACCGGCGCCACGCTGGTCCATCCCGCAGACCTGACCATGCAGGTTGATCCTGCTGCCCTCCGTCAGGCGGGAACCGCCGCCAGCAAGCCGGGTGCAGCATGGCTGGCCTTCTACGACGCCGCCGGGCATCGCTGGCAGTACGTCGACAGCCGCTACGATCCCGTCATGCACACGGTTTCAGCCCAGGTGACCCACCTGAGCGTGTGGGCCGCGTTCACCTTCGCCTGGCAGCAGATCGGAGCTGCCCTGCGGCACGCGCTTTCGGGCCTGCTGTCACAGCGGGCAACCCCCGTGCCCTGTCCGGGAGTGAACGGCGTGGTGATCTCCAACAGCGGCGGACCCGATGGTCCGGTCAAAGGATGCGTCAGCCAGTCCGGCGCGAGCCAGCTGACGGTCACGATTACTAGCAACCGCGGTTACGCAATGATCGTGCCGACCCCCAATAGCGTGACCCCAGGACCGCGGGAATACACGGGTTACCAGGAATTCCTGCGGACCCAGCCGAACGCGGTCAAGAAGCTGGGCGGGGAGTATCTCGGGCCGACAGCAAGCCTGACCTACACGATGCCCCTTGACGGCCCGCCGGTGGTCTTCAACGCTGCCGCCTCGGTCAAGACCTATCTGCTCGACGTGGGGATACTCCTGACAACGACCATACTAAACATAAGGTCCGCTGGCCTCAGCGACTGCCTCCTGGACAACATGGCGAACAGCGGGCCGCTTCCTCTCACCGAAGCCCCAAGGCTGCTCGTGGAATGCCTGCCCATCATCGGCGGAGTAACGAGACAGGCCTGGGCCGCGATCAGCGATTTCGTGGCAGCCTTCGCATTCGCCAGAGAATATGTCGGAGCGGTGCTTGACCTGAACGGCGACGCTGTGTCGAACTTCAGCGGCACGGTGCACATTAGCAGGCCGGCGTTGCCGTTGCCGGACTTCTACTACGCTACCGCCGTCCTGCCTGAGAACCTTTATGTAAATCCGACATATCCTAAGAGGCTGGGAATCGACAACCATGACTGGATCGACATCCAGAGCCTGAATGGATGGACACCAGACAGCATGACCATGAGCGGTGTCCTCAATTACGATGAATGTCAGCCCGATTGCGCAAGCGGACCAATGGTCACATTCCCGGTGCAGGTCGTTGCGACAGCTCCTCAGACATGCACCCTTCAGGTAGACCAGGTGGGCTCAACATTGCCTCAACAAGCGTATGTCTATAG
>Ga0181521_10003522_pt1 | contig 18368 bp, 14 predicted proteins | sample PEATcosm2014_Bin_32_FD_119764 | JGI IMG/M metagenome (GOLD analysis project Ga0181521, IMG submission 119764) | Peatland microbial communities from MTU Mesocosm Facility, Houghton, MI, USA - PEATcosm2014_Bin02_60_metaG | ecosystem: Environmental > Terrestrial > Soil > Wetlands > Peat | place... | reverse complement strand
GGAAGCAATATGAGCGCAGCGGTCTTGATGAAGCGGATTGAGGAAGCTTCGCCGCGGCTCAGGGCCCGGATTGCCGGAGGCCTTTATCTGTTCAGCCTGCTGACGGCAGCGTTCGCCGAACTCTTCCTTCGGGGCACATTGGGTGTTGCGATCGCACTCATAGCAGTCTCTGGCATGACTGTCATGACGCTTCTCGTCTATACGATCTTCAAGGCCGTGAGCAGGGGCCTGTCTTTGCTCGCGGCGTTCGCGAGCGTCGTGGGACTCACCTTTGAGGCTATTCGATTGCAACCTCGCGGCGTGAACATCGCCATAGCATGCAGCGGGTTCTATTGCCTCCTGATCGGGTACCTTCTCTTCAGGTCGACCTTCCTGCCTCGAATTCTCGGCGTGCTGATGGCAATCGCGGGTTTGGGTTGGCTGACTTTTGTGTCGCCGCCGCTCGCAGACTCCTTGTCCCCTTACAATCTGGCGTGCGGAATCCTCGGGGAAGGGTTGGTATTCCTGTGGCTCCTAGTGATGGGTGTGAACGCTCAACGATGGACGGAGCAGGCCGGCGCGCAGCGAGCATCTTCGGCGTAGCCAGCCGCTGGTTGCTGGTCGCTACGCTACCCATACTTCCGGGATCGATAATCTCTGCGCCGTAACGCACGTAGCAATTCGGTCCGCGACGTCAGCGGCCGGGTTGCGCCCTCGACAATCCTGAGGAAGTTTCCCGATCCGTAAAATGCGAGATCGTTGACGACGGCTCGACCAATCAATCTTGATTTCACCCTGCGAAGCTCACGCGTACCGTGATGATTGAATGGTAATCCTGGCAGTGGATGACGCTCGATTGCGCTATTTTTTTCCGCTGCTGAAGTACCGGGCCGGAACTGTCTATTCTTGGGGCGTAACCCTCGCCAAGCACGGGGATCTCGACGGTGCCGCCGCCAAACTAAAAGAAGCCAATGAAAATGGACCCCGCTGGGCCGATCCGCTGAAGGCATGGAGCGAGGTGCTCATCACGCAAGGCAAGACGAAAGAAGCGCTCGTCAAATACGACGCAGCGTTGAAATACGCGACGAACTGGACGCAGCTTAATGACGCGCTAGAGGCGGCGGCGAAGCCGGATTCGGGTCAGAAGCGTTCATCCAGATGCGACGCTCGGGGTCGCCGTCGGTCGTCGCTCGCCGCCGAGCATGCCGTATTGCCGGTACGGCCCAGTAGTGACTACATCCGAACGACTACATAGTGATCAGATACGTAGAAGAGTGGTTACCGTCGGAAACCCCGCGGTGACTTGAAGTCGCCGGTTTTCAGTAGCCGATAAGCATCCAGTCCCTTGACGGCGACGCGATTCCGGCCGGCTTGCTTCGCCTCGTATAGAGCTTCATCGGCTAACTGAACTGCGCCCTGAGGTGTCCGACCGGCGGTAGGCGCAGCCACGCCTACGCCTACACTGATCGTTACCGCCCGCCCGGCGGTTTCACCCGCGTCAACTGATGGGATCGGCAATTCTTGCACGTTCTGACGAAGCCGTTCCGCCATGTCGTTCACGAACGTAGGCGCCAGGCCGTATAGAATCACTGCGAACTCCTCCCCGCCGTAACGTGCCGCAAGGTCCAACGGCCGACGGGCAAAGCCCTGCACCACTTCCGCCACGCCGCGCAGCGCACGATCGCCAGCCTGATGACCAAACGTGTCGTTGTATCGTTTGAAATGATCGATATCTATCATGAGAATGGCTATCGAGCGCTGATCGCGTAGCGCGTGCTGCCAAACACGCGCTAAGTGCTCGTCGAAAGCTCGTCGGTTCATCAGTCCGGTGAGGCCGTCGCGGGCTGCCAGCTGCGTGATGAGCGCGCCCTCGAGAAAGCTTCTGCGGGACGTCTGCTCGGCGTCGCGGCTTACGATTGCGCCGATGACAGTCGTCACGGTCAGAATTATCACACTCTTCAGGAGCAGGAAACCCGGAACATGCATCGTGCTGGCAGCGGCCGCAAACATTGTTATCGTAACCACGCATGTTACGAGCGCCTGCCGGAACAGCAGTCCACAGAAGAAAAAGGCGGCAATGACGTTGACGGCCAGGCCGGCGAGCATCTCCGTCCGTCCATCGAGGAGCGCTTGCGCGACAAACACTGCAATGACCCCGCAAAGGATCGACACCAACACGCCCGCTGCGGGCAGATAGTACCGCTGGTACTGCCGGCTCCACGCCAACCACGCCAGGGCGACGGAGCTTGGAATGAGCGCGGTCATTCGCAGCAGGAAGAACGCGCTGCCGACGGCGTTGCGCCGCACGTCTTCGATTGTGAGCAGTACCGTCAGCAAGGTCGTCAGCGCAAACCAGCTCCTCACGCGCAGCCGCGCGTTACGCAGATGCGACAGGCGGTACTCCGCCTCCAGTGGACCTTCAAAGCGCAGGCCGTCCGTACCGCGGCGCAGCTCGCGTGCATACGGAGAGTCAGGGAAGTCATCGAGTTTCAGACGCATGGGCGACTCAGCCGGAACAGTAATCATTCAGAGACACCGCAAGCCCGCGAATGGGCCTATCAAAGGGGATCATGCATGTGCGTTCCAATACAACGGCAACCATGGGCATGGTGGGTACCATGTCACGGATGCAGCTCAATAGCTTGGACGCCAGGCGGAGGCACGCCGTTGTTTCCCGGCGGCCCGTCCATTTCAACCACGCCTTGATAGCTCCCCGGATGCAGCTCCGTCGAGCCCATGCATGCATCAGGAGGTCGCTGACGTCCTATTAAAGCACCGCTCCGAGAGCGATCGGCGAATTCAGGCGAAGTGCATCGCCATACGCGAGACTCAAATCATACACACACGACCGATCGCATCGGTGAGTTCTTCAGCTGAAACCGGTTTGTTGAGGACGACCATGTGGCTCAGGTCAACCAGGTCAAGGGCGGCGGCCGAGGTATCACCGGTGAGTATCACGGTGGGGATGGCAACATTGAACCTGTCGCGCACGAGACGAATGCCGTCCGTGCCAAGCTCCAACCCCCGCAGCTGGAAATCACTGATAAGGACGGTTGGCGGTTCGGTCATCGTCGCAAGCCGCGCCGCGACCTCGGCTAGATCGCCAGCGGCCTCGACGCTGAAGCCCTCGAGCTTGAGAAGCAGTGTCAATGCCTCGCGTACCGCCACATCATCTTCAATCAGGAATACACGCTGGCCCACAAACTCGGTGCGCACCGGCGGCGAACCAGTTGTTTTCGCGGGCGCAATCGTGACCGGAAGATCGAAATGGAATCGCGTGCCGACGGCAACCTGCGAGTTGACCTGAACGTCGACCTGCAATAACGCTGCAATCCGCCGCACCGTGCCGAGCCCAAGCCCGAGGCCGCCGCGCGTCTTGCGGCCCGGACGGTCAACCTGGCAGAAATCCTCGAAGATGTGGGGCAGGTCGGCGGTCGGAATACCGAGACCCGAATCCTCTACCGCGACCGATACACGGTCATAGGAGCTTCTCGCGCTAAGGCGAACGTGGCCCGCGTCCGTATACCTGATCGCGTTCGCGACCAGGTTATCAAGCATTTGCCGCAACAGCGTCCTGTCCGTGCGGACGTGCTCGCCGCAAGACCTCACCTCGAACGCGAGGTGCTTCTCGCGAGCGGCGGCGGCGAAGTCTCCCCGCACGTCGTCCAGAAGCGCTGCGATCGGCACGGCGTCGAATTTTGGCTCTACCGTGCCGGACTCGAGTTTACTGACGTTCAGGACCTTGCCAACCAGTGCGGATATTGCGTCGAGCGCGCGCGCTTCTTCGCGCAGTATGTGCTCGATATCCGGCGCGACAGCACGGCGCTGCATTGCGGTGTTCAACAAGCGAAGGGTTTGAAGCGGCTGTCGGAGGTCGTGGCTGACTGCGGCGAGGAAACGGCTCTTTCCCAGATTCGCCTGGTTCGCGGTGTCTCGTGCCGCCGTGAGCGTGTCGGCGATGAGCTGGTGTTCCGTAGCGTCATGCACCGTTGCCGCGATCAGGAGTCCGTCGGACGTCTCGATCGGCGCCAACCGGACGTCAGCCTGGAATCGGGTGCCATCGCGCCGTAACCCGTAGATCGGTACGCCGCGGGCCCGCATATCCCGCACCGTCGGGTGTTCCAGGTACGCGCGACGATGCTCCAAGTGATTCGCGCGAAAATCGGGCGGTATCAGGGTCTCGACGGCGATACCGGTCATGGCGTCATCGCCATACCCAAACACGCGCCGCGCCTCGCGATTCGCGAACACGACCCGGCCACTCGCCTCAGCAAGAATAAGCGGTTCGGGGAACTGGTCGACTAACGCCGACCAGGGTAATTCCGGATGCGCGGGCATGGTGATCGGCTGTGACCGGGGAGTCCCCAGGTAGTGAAACTATGCGCCGCGGTGCAATACATCCGCAACCGCGACGGCCAGTTCGGTAATCGCTTAGATCGACAGGCCCCCCAATAGGTCTAGGGTACCGCGATCTGCCGAGGGCCCTGTGAACCCCACCCGATCGACCGATCCATTGCGAGTCGCCCAGGCGGATCCACTCCTGTTCGAACTCGCTGAAAAGCTTGCGGAATTTGGTGTCATCGAGACAGTGACGGGACCACCCCGTGTCTGCCGATGGAGCGAAGGGCTTTGTCGGCTGGTCGGAGTCGATCGGCTCGCCCCCGTAGCGGACGTCCCCGAGTTCGTGGCCCGGTTTGTGTCTGCGGACGATCGCGACCGGGTGCTTCATCATCTTACGGGTGATCCGACGGCCGCATCCACCGGCCCAGCTGCCTATTGGATTCATCGCGTGGACGGGGCCATGCGTCGCGTCCGCAGCCAGCTGCGTCGGGAACGGGACGCCGTTGGGCACGCCCTTCGCGAGATCATCATCGTCCAGGATCTGACCGGAACGCGGGACGGACGCGACCTGCAAGGACTCGTGCCGGATCGGCTGCTTCAGGTATCGCGGTTGAGCGCCGTCGGCGAAATGGCTTCCGGCATGGCGCACGAAATCAATCAGCCGCTTGCCGCCATTGCAACGTTTGCGCAAGCGCTCAGCCGCCTGATTCGTGACAAGCGTGGTGATCCCGGCGAGATCCTCGAGGCTGTCGACCAGATAGCCGCCCAGGCGCTGCGTGCCGGAGCAATTGTCAACCAGATCCGGGAGTTCAGCCAGCACGCACGCACGCATCTCGAACCGACGGACGTCAATGCGGTCATCCGCGAGTTCGCCATACTCGCGCAATCCATCGCGCAGCCGCATACGATTGCCATCCAAACGGAGCTAGGCACACTCAATGGCCGGGTACGAGCGGACGCGATTCAGCTTCAGCAGCTCCTGCTCCTACTATTTGCGAACGCGGTGGATGCCATCGCAGAGACAAACCCCAGACAACGCAACGTCCGCCTCACGACCCGGCTTGTCGACGGCCAGGCCATCGAGGTGTCTGTCGAGGATACCGGTGGCGGCATTCGTCCGGACATCCTGCCACGCCTTTACGATGCTTTCGTGAGCAGCAAACCGCTAGGAACCGGACTTGGTCTGCTGACCTGCCGCCGCATCGTTCATGCGCACGGCGGGAACTTGGGTGTAGAGAATCGACCCGGCCATGGCGCTCGTTTTTACTTTACGCTGCCTACGGGATCAGCTCGCGTTCATCGACGTGCCTCGAAGGCGTCACGAAGCCCTGACGCATGAGGGAATGAGCAGGAACCGGCTCAACCGGTAGGGCCGGGGTAGGGCCGCACGGACCGAGCGGCGCAAAAGACGCTCGTCGCACCGCGCCTTGCGGGCGAACGGCCCGCGCTCCAATTCGCGGGGTATCGTGGCGTCGCTCGAATTGGCGCCTGCGCCGTTGCCTCGCGCGTGATGGCGAGGCCGCGATGGCCGTGACCGAGCGATCTTGCTTCGCTCGAATCAGTGTCAGAGGGCCGGCTGGCGACAGTCGTCCTGCCGCTCGTTCCGATGCATTTTCGTGGAAACAGAGCTACGGGTTTTTGGGCGTCCTGCCCAATGGGACGGCGGTCGACGCTCCGGTACGCGCTATTATCGACCGCGGGACGTCCCGGGTTCTGCGATCCGACGCCGACGAGAGGCGCCGTGAAGATGCTCCAGCGCGACCGTGACTACGCGAACAAGGAGCTATTCGGATTGCTATCTCTTGTTCGCTCAAGTACCGAAACCTCACCAAATCGCCGTGCCACCGGCTGCGGCGCCCGCTGTGCTCGGGAACGTGCGCAGACGCATTTCGGCAGTGATGGGGATTAAAGCCCCGGCGTGCCAAGCGATGCGCTCACTGTCGGCACGAGCCGCCGCAGGATCCGACCGAGCATCGGCTGTACGGTAATTGCCCAATTGCCACCGCCGCGATTGCGATGTCGATAGAATATCCGCGCCGCAATTATCCATCGTCGTAACCGACGACGGTCCCGATCCTTCTGCTTTGCCTGACACCTCGCGGCTTATCGTCCCGACGCGTTTACCGAAACGGGACCAGCTCCGTCACGGCCGCACCGTCCTTGCGCGGATCAGAGGCTCCAATATTCATCCGCGAGCCCAGATCGCGGCCAACCGCCTGCCCGGAACCCATACGTGCCGAGGAGAAGTCTCCGCGCAATATGATCTGGTGGCCCATGGCGGCGAGCTCCTTGCGAGTGGCGTCCGGGACGCGCGCCTCGACGTTTACATCGCAGCCTTCGAACGTGTCCTTTGAAAACCGCGCCGCGTCCAGCGCAGCTTGAATATTCATGCCGAAATCAACAACATTTGACACGAACTGAGCGTGTGCCTGGGCCTGATTCCAGCCCCCCATGATCCCGAAGGCGATGCGCCTGTCACCCATCTCCATGAAGCCCGGGATGATCGTGTGAAGCGGGCGCTTGTGTCCGGCGAGCACATTCGGGTGCGTCTTTTCCAGCGTGAAAAGAGCGCCGCGATTGTGCAGCACGAAGCCCGCACCGCCGACCGCCAGTCCCGAGCCGAAACCGACGGTCGAGTAATTACTCTGGATCAACGACACCATGTTGCCGTCCTTATCTACTACCGCAATATAGGTTGTGCCGTTGTCAACCCCACGCGGCACTCCCGACTTCACGTTGCAACTCGCCTTTGACGGATCGATCAGTTGTGCGCGTTTGGTCGCGAACTCCTTTGAATTCAAGCCCGCTACTGGGATCCTCGAAAAGTGCGGATCCGCGTCGTAGCGAATCATGTCGGCATAGGCGAGCTTCTTCGCTTCGATCATTGTGTGCAGCGAGCGCGCAGAATTGTGGCCCATTTCGCGGAGCGGGAACCGCTCCATAATGTTGAGCATTTCGAGAACGGCGATGCCTTGACCATTGGGCGGTAGCTCAAAAACCTTCCAGCCGCGATAAGTAGTCGAGATAGGATCCACCCATTCAGATTCATAGTCGGCGAGGTCGGCGGCGTTCAAAGTCCCGCCGTGCGTAGCGACAGTGGCGAGGATCTTCTTTGCCACGGTGCCCTTGTAGAACGCATCCTTTCCGGCGGCGGCAATTTGTTGAAAGGTCCAGGCCAGGTCCGGGTTTGTGAAAAGGTCGCCGATTGCGGGCGCGCGGCCGCCGGGTAGATACAGCTTCGCTGTCGTGTCATCCTCCTTGAGGATCTCTTCACTGTCGCGCCAGTAGCCGGCGACGACCTCGCCGACAGGAAATCCGCGTATCGCGTAGGTGATGGTAGGCGCAACCAGCTCTGCCAAGCTCTTGGTGCCAAACCGTCTTAAGAGCTTGTCCCAGCCGTCAACAGTACCGGGGACAGTCACTGAGTGGATCCCCCGTTGCGGCATCTCTTTCATCCCCCGCGTTAGGAGATACTCCGCGGTCAGCGCCGCCGGTGCCCATCCCGAGGCATTCAGCCCATACAACTTCCCGCTCTTGGCTTCATACACCATTGCGAACAGGTCGCCACCGATTCCGTCGTTCATCGGTGCGACCAGCCCCATCATCGCATTGGTGGCGACGGCCGCATCGACGGCATTGCCACCATGTTCGAGTATTCGCGTTCCGACCTGCGATGCCAGCACGCTTTCGCTCGCCACTACACCGGCGCGCGAGAACACCATAGAGCGAGATTGCGAGCGATCGTCGGCCACGGCACCGCACCCCATGCCACCGAAGACGACGGCGGCGGCGATCAGGCATTTCAGCATGAATTTGACCCCTGTCGCAGTATCGTTGCGCTTTTAGGCTGCGCATATTGCCTAATGCCGCATTTTGCCGGCGGCTTCGCCTCCGGCGCCAGATGCTGCGCTGCTCGGGCAGACGTAATAGCTCGTCGTTCTATAATGTTTACGGGAAGCCCTGTCTTCAACCTCAAATGCTTTCGAGCCATGCGACAATTTGCTCGTCCAAGAGCTCGCCCTCCGGCTGCGCGAGAAATGTGGGAATGAAGTCCGCGGCGACGCGCTTGCCGCTGTCGTCAGAGCCAGCGGACAGACGTCTCTGGATGCCCGCGAGCGATTTGATGCGTTGCAGGAGTGCTCCGTGGCGCCGATCGCATTAAGTTACCGATGATGGGCGGCGACGCTTGACCGCACCTGTGGCGCGCTTTCTGCGCATCGGCTCACGAGTGCTGGCGGCAGTACTCCTTGGGGTCACCGCAACTTGGGGCGCCTTCGCGCTATGGTATCAATTGCCAGGTGGCCACGTGTTGGCGACCGTGGGCGTGACGTTGTGGGTGGCTGTAAGCATTGCGCTGCTGGTCGCCCTTTGGCAAGGGCGCACGACACTAAGCCTAGTGATGTTTGCCGCGGCGTTTACTGGTTTGTTGGTGTGGTGGGCGCAGCTCCGACCGTCGAATCATCATATCTGGGCGGACGACGTGGCCCAGTTGACGACCGGCACGCTCAACGGCAACCGCCTGACGCTACACAATGTGCGAAATTTCGATTGGCGCAGCGATAGTGACTACACGCAGCGCTGGGAGGTGCGTGACTATGATCTAGATCGACTCAAGTCAGTCGATATGATCATGTCGTACTGGTCAGGTCCGGCAATCGCGCACATGTTGGTCTCTTTCGGCTTCGACGACGCCACCTATGTCGTGTTCTCCGTGGAAATTCGCAATCAGCGGAGCGAGAGCTTCTCCGAGATCGGCGGCTTTTTCAAAGAGTTCGAACTCAGCATCATCGCTGCCGACGAACGTGACGTGATCCGGGTTCGGACGAACGTACGTGGCGAGGATGATTATCTATACGGCGTCAAAATGCCGACATCAGATATGCGGTCATTACTCCTTGCCTACGTCGATCAGGCGAACAGCCTCGTGCACGCCCCTCGCTTCTACAACACGTTGACTGCCAACTGCACGACGCTGGTTTACCACATGATGAAGCGCATCGTTGGCTACCTTCCGTTGAACTACCGCCTGCTGTTGACGGGTTACCTTCCACAATACGTTTACAGCATCGGCGGCCTCGCCCCGAACTACTCGTTCGAAGAGCTCCGGGCCCGCGGACGCATCACTGAGCGCGCTAAGGCGGCTGATCGTAGCGAGAGCTTTTCAACGGATATCCGGCGAGGCACTCCGCGCATTGAGGCCTCGGAATAGCTGATGGCAGCAATACTGGAGCGTGGCACCGTGATTTGTCGTTCAACGTGTCGTTACCCGTTTAGTGGACATCCACTTAAGAAGATCATCTTCTTTGGCCAATGATGGCGGGAAGTGTAGATGACACGCCTTGCATGTCATCACGGCGTACCCGGCTCTCCAGACCGGGCGCTGCTTGCCTTGGCCCTGCAGCTCTGACGATTCCGACACCACTGCGGGCGGATTCCCCCGACACTTGACAGCCGGGTGAAGGCCGGCATGCGGCGTTTCCTCGACAACCGCTTAGAGCAGACCGAAGCGGCCGCCGATTCGAATCCCTCTCCAGATGAAGCCGATGGCACCGCCCGCGAGGATCGGTGACAGCTAATCAAAGAAACTCCCAGCACGCTGGGCCTCGCGGTCCCGCGAGCTGATACGTCGCGGACGGCTATTCGGCGACTGTGACCTGCATTCGTGTTCAGCGCACGCCCTGCCTGACCGTTTCCGGTCGCCAAGTTACATAACGCGATTTGTCGGTGACTTCTGTCGCAGATCGGCGCCTCCGGACTTAACCAAATGCTTGGGGCCCGGCAACGTAATCCGGGCGGGTCGTGGTTCGGTCTAGCAAGGGAACGCTGGTCGCCAAGGCGAATGCCTGGCACCCGGTCGATACGCCTCACTCGCGGCCGCGCCGCTATCACTTCGCGATGATTGTCAGGAGTCGGAAGAAGCCGGTGGATGCGCTACAGAACCGACTGACCAAGCTGGTGCGGCGGGTGCCCTTAGCGGCTTCCGTTCTAACAGCGCGGTTGTCGCTCGGCGCCTTTCTAGGACTCGGCTTCGTCGCGATGCTGGGCGTTCTGGGAGCGGGGATGCGCTTCGTTCAGCAGAGCACTAGCGAGACCGCCCGGCTCGCCGGCAGCCTGGAGGCCCACTACGAGCCCGCACTCAGCCTGTCGCGAGCCCTCGAGGAGTCCCTCACAGCCTTCGAGCGGCACGTCACTGGCCTGTCGCGAACCCCGTCATCCGAGGATCTCGCCGCCGTCAGATCTTCCGGGACGCGCATGCTCGGCGTCTTACAGGAATACTCGCGGCTCGCCCCGGACGACCCGGGCATTGCTGCGTCCCACCTGGACGTACGCTTGCAGGACTTTCAGAATCAGGGCCTGCTAATTGGTGATCTTTACCGCCTGCGTGCGGAGGAAATCGATCGATCGTTAGTAGCCCTAAATGGGCTTGCTACGCGTGCCGCCCGCGCGGCCGGCGGCGTCGAATCCGGTGACAAGGTCTTCGCGCCGAGGTCGCTTGCTGAGCTTTCACGGGCGGCCGCCACGCTGCGCGCGAGCGTGATGTCACTCTTTGCGGCTCCCTCGACGGCCGTCGCGCGCGCTGGCGCGCGCGATAGTGCTGTATTCGCGGCGCTTCTCCGCGCGCACTCGGCTGAGCTCGCGCGCTCCCCGGGCCGCGCTTGGCTCGATCTCGAGCAGGAGGACCTCGCAACTGCTTCGCGCGGACAGGCACGGTTCCTGGAGATCGAGAAGGATATAGAAACAGCGCGCGTTGGGTTTGGCGCATCGGCCCAGCAGCTGGCGGCACTGATCGAGAGCGAACTGCAGAGGCCCGCCTGGCAGGCGCTCACGCACGAAGCGGCCCGCGCACGGGTCACGGCGGAGAAGGCTCAGACTCATCTCGCGCGCGTGGCCATGAGCGTTCTCGGCGTCGCGCTTGTAATCGCCGGACTCATCGCCCACGGGATCATGGCACCCGCGCGACGGCTGCTCGAAGGCACGCGCCGCCTCGCGCACGGCGCGTTTGATACACCAGTTCCCCGCGGCGGGGTGCTCGAATTCGACCAGCTTGCGATTGCATTCAACGACATGGCCGCAGCCCTACACACAACTCAAAAGGCCCTGTGCGAGCAGCAAGCAGCCCTCGAGGACCGCGTCGCAAAGCGCACAGAGCAACTCCGATACCTCGCCCATCACGACCCGCTCACCGGCTTGCCAAATCGGCGCGAGCTGGAAAGGCATCTGACGGCGGCGATCGAACGGACGCGAACAAGTGCGACGTGCTGCGCCGTTTTCTACATGGACATCGACAACTTCAAGACGATCAACGACAGCTTGGGCCACCAGTTCGGCGATCGCGTTCTGCGCGGTATCGGCGCGCGCCTTCTGGAGGTGGTAGGCCCGCAACGGTTTCTGGCACGGCTCGGAGGCGATGAATTTACGCTTGTGACCGAGGAGCTTGAGCGGGGCGACGTGGCAGAGAGCTGCGCGGGCGAGATCATGGGGGCGTTCCAGAAGCCGGTGCGCGTGGACGATCGCGACATCCTCGTCAGCCTGAGCATCGGCATCGCGGTGTCTCCGGAACACGGCGATACTACAGAGGCCTTGCTGCGGGCCGCGGACTCCGCGCTGTTTCATGCCAAAGAGCGCGGCCGAAACGGGTTCAGCCTCTATCGCCCGGAGCTGCTAGCTGTAGCGTCCCACCGCTTCCAGACTGAACAGGGCTTGCGTCGTGCGCTCGAAGCCGGCGACTTGCTGCTTCATTTTCAGCCTGAGGTCTCTCTGGTTGAGATGAACACCAGTGTCGTCGAGGCGCTGCTCCGTTGGCGTCACGCTGATGGACGTCTTGTGCCTGCTGATGAGTTCATGGCGATTGCAGAGCAATCGGGTCTTATTCTCGAACTTAGCGAGTGGGTGCTGCGCCAAGCGATCGACGCGGCGCGGCAGTTACGCAATGACTCATGGCCAGAGGCACGGATTGCCGTCAATGTGTCGGCGCAGCAGTTCCTTACCGGGCGATTCGTCGAACTCGTTGGGCGGACTCTTCGCGAGGCACAGATGCCAGCAGAGTGCTTGGAGATTGAGCTCACGGAGACCGCGTTGCAAACCGGCAGGCTCGCCGTTGACGCACTGCACGATCTTCGGCGCATGGGCGTGGCCGTGGCACTCGATGACTTCGGAGCCGGCTACTCGTCTTTGAAATCGATCGACGAGTTACCCCTCACTCGAGTCAAGCTCGATCGAAGCCTAATGAAGGACGTGGACTCGAATACAAGAGCCGCAGCGATCGCGCAGTCGGTCATACGGCTGTGCCGCAAGCTCGGGCTGACAGTCACCGCCGAGGGTATTGAGCGGGCGGAGCAGCTCGAGTTTGCTGCAAATTGGGGGGATGTCCACTTCCAAGGATACCTGATCGCGAAACCGGCACCCCTCGAGGACATCGGGCAATTCGTCGCCGAGACGGCCTCGCGCCTCGAGGCTATCTGGTTGACAGCCGCGCTTAGGCGCGATGACCTCGCAGTTCCGCGGGCGTCATCGCTCGTGCCCTTCCGACGATCGCGCGTGCGCACGACTTGATCGGCGGCAGCGCGATGCCGGCGCTCGCCGCGCAGTAGCCGACCTTCAACTTGGGGTTCCTAGGCACATCGGAGCGCCACTGACAGCCAGTTTTACTGAGTCGAGTGTTCTGGCCGGTGCGCTCCGACGCGCGGTACCCGCAGTGGTTACTTCTTGATCTTGCTGATCTTCGATCCCTCGAACGACAAGTCTCCCAGGAGGCCCTTCTCGCCGAATATGAAGCCTAGGATCGGCTTGTTCAGAGTCGCGGTGTCGTATTGGCCGCCCGCTCCCTTCGACACTAGCGCAAAAGAAGCATCCGCCCCGGCGGACCAGCCCTCGCTGTGCATGAACTTCTCGAGGGCATCTTGCGTCATGAACAGGATGATCTCGCGATGCTCCCCGGCGCCGAGCGTGAGACCGACCGAACCGGATCCGACACTGTAGTAATTGACTGTCGCGCCCTTGACCCGCAGGGCGCCCTCGCCAAACTCACCGCCGACACCGACTCCGGCTTTCGTCACCCGCCCAAAGACCAGGATCCCAGCCGCCTTGTTCGCGAGCTCCTGGTGTTTCGGGTTGAGCGAGTAAAACTGCGCAATTGCCTTATCAGCACTTGCATCGATCTCCGCCTTGGTGCGAGCAATTGACGGCGCGCTGGCCATCAGGCCGAGAATGGTCAGGCCGATAGCGGCACTTAGCGATTTCACATTCATAGCAAATCTCCATGACATTTAACGAGACCAACAAAGACTAATGTTCGCGGGACAGGCTGTCCTACCCCACTCCTATACGTGTGCAATCACGGCGACAGTCGGCCGCAAGCGACTCCATCACGGCCATGCGAACGCAAATTGAAGCGTACGAACAGACTTATAGTCGTCCGAGTAAAAGCAGGACAATGATGATTAGCACTATGAGCCCGATACCACCACTTGGCGCGTAGCCCCAGCTGCGACTGTGCGGCCAAGTCGGCAACACACCGACCAGCACGAGTATCAAAATCACCAGCAGGATCGTTCCCAGGCTCATGGTTGCATCCTCGGCATCGTGAGTGCGTGAATCTAACGGCCCGCAAGCCTCGACCGCCGATGGGCCGCGTCCGGAGGCTCCTTAGCGGAGATCGAGCGCGGCCGTACCCGTCGCGGCGTTGCGACCCAAGCCTCTCAATCGGCCACGAACCCGTATTCTTATAAGCGCGGACCCCGCGCGGCTCTGTGCGGAAGCGAACACAAAGCGGTGCCTCTGCAATGTCTAGCGATCTGCGGCGCCGCTCCATACAGCGATGTACCGTTTGTACGAATTGTCATGCGTATTCCGCGTAGTCATCTTCTCTTTTATCAAGCTGTTCCAGTAAGCGAACCCGGAACATAGGTGGAGCCGCCGATGTGCGCGGAGCCGTATGGGGGTCCGGAGCTCAGCGACTTCACCGCATACATGCCGAGGACATCAATCAAGCTGACGTGCTTTTCTCAGCAGGCCGCCGCGGATTGGCGTTGCGTAGTGGTAGCCGCCCTCAGATGCGTTGCACTCCCTATTGCCCAACAGAGGCGATGACAGCAGGGAAATGACCTCATCTCGCAGGAGCCACAGCGCCGAGCGTCTGAGCAAGTGTCTGTCACACCTTAACCTTGCGCGCTCCGCGTCTGTGATTAATAGCTACGGCGTTGCTGAACATTGCCCAAGCGACGGCAATGCCAAGGTCGAGCCGCAACAGAACGTCGATCATCCGGACTTGCTCGTCCACGGCGCGATGCCGATAGAGCCATCTGCACCATATCTCTACGTGCGACCCATCGACCCGCCAGAAGGTGTCCGCTCGCGGCGAGGTGTACCCGAGCGCTTTTCGCACCCTGAAACAAGGCGCTGACTTGGCAGCCAAATGGTATCGCGGCAGGGCTGTAGCGTGTGCCCTCGCCGGGCATCTCAACGAGTGCGGCGAAGACTGCGGCTAAAGCAAGTGCACCTATGGGCGGCCAGGATGAAGAGCTCGGTATCGTGCCGGCGGCACCGAAACGTCGGATTGCGGCATCGGCGAAGAGGCGTACGCGTTTGTTGAGGCCGTGATCCTATCAACCTTAAGTCGCCGGGACGGGTCCCGACTACGTATTCTTGTCAGGAACTCAATTTGCTCTTTCGCGATGAGAGGAATCGGTGACTATGAGCGGCAGCGTACAGAATTGACGGCGGCGCTCACCTATTCTGGTTGAGAAGGATATTCTGCGGCATCACTTGTCGCGTGGGCGTACATTTGCGCGCGGTTATGGATGCGTGCTCCGCGTCACTGGTCGTGGAATTTGCGCGCTGCGTCCTGTGGTGGGTCGTTGATCTTGGGTCCGGACGATTGCTTGCAAGCGAAAGGCCGGTTCGGGAAAATTGAATCGATAGGAATCACTTATGAAAGCTTCTAGTCTTCTGGCCGCAACGCTACTAGTCCTCGCTGTAGGCGCTTGCTCTGGGGCGGGTCCCGCCGGGCCCCCAGGTCCGACTGGCAACACCGGCAACACCGGCAACACCGGCAACACCGGCAGCACCGGTAGCATGGGCAACACCGGCAACACCGGCGCAACGGGTGATGTGGGCAACACAGGCGCAACCGGCAGCACTGGCGACACCGGCGCAACAGGTGCTACGGGTGCGACAGGCAACACCGGCAATCAGGGTAACCCCGGCACTCCGCCTCGCTAGCTGCAGCGGCACATAAGGTGGCCGTCTAGCATTGCGAGTCGGAATCGGGCGACGCGGGCACGGTTTGCAACGCGCAGGCGAGCATGGAGCTTGCGGCTGCAAATGCGAGCACGACGAAAGCTCAAAAGGATCCCAAGGCCTGACGGCTCTGCTGCTGACACCGGATGCTAGGGCTCAATGGCGCCGCCTGTCGACCTACCTTCGGGGCCGCACGCGGTGGCCCTGAGACAACCAACAGAGTAAACGGCAATGAACGCAATTCTGGACGACACCGGCCCAGTGAATACTTACAACGGCAAGGTGGCCAAGTCTCGTACAGGTAGCACCGCCCAGACGCGCCGTGCCGGCGAGAGTCAAGAAGTGCATGACCTAGTGGCTGACGTCGAGGATCTCCTAGGGCAAATGGCGCATGTGGCCGACCCGGAGGTCGAACGTCTACGCGCGAAGGTCGCGGCGACCCTCACAACAGCGAAACGCGCGATTACGGACGGCAGGGAACAGCTTCAGCGCCGGGCACAAGACGCCATGAAGGCTGGGGACGGCTACGTTCAACATCAGCCGTGGCAAGCCGTTGGGATCGCTGCTGCGGTAGGTGTCATCGTGGGCTTCCTGGTCGCCAAGCGCTAAGTTAAGGCCGCTCGCTCTGTACATGGATGGCCACGGCGCGGTGTTTGCACGTCGTATGACGGTTCGCGGACCGCCAGGGAGCACGCTGGCCCTTCAAGCCAGCTCCGCGTCGAACCCCCTTGCGTCACGACCGGATCAAGAATGGTGACCGGAGTATTGCGACCGGAACGCCGTTGTGCGGCAGGACGCGCCTTAGGGATGCAAGTTGCGGCTCGAAGACGGCTCCGGCACCAGTCCGAAGGATCGCATCGGCGAACCACGCACTGGGCGCTTTTCAACGGCGCCCGCAATTATGCTCGGCGAAGCGGGCCTCACAGCCCAGAAGATCGAGACAGAAGCAGCGGTGACACTCAAACTCGCCGGGCGGAGCTCAGAGTGCGGCCAGCTGCCTCTGCGTTGACGTTACGATCCCCAGTGCCGACTCCGCGGTGTTCGCGAACATCGTGAACGGAGCCGAGTGCGAACACCCGGCGTCGAAGCTATTCAGTGCGAAGATCACGATGTACCCGAAAACCGAGGGATAGCGCGGCACGACGCTCACCGCGGGATGACCGGCACATTCCCTGGCCGTTCGAGCGTTCGGCAGACGCGGATCGTTGCGCCGGCGGCAGTCAGATGAACAGGCCGCCTACGTCGGTCCGGGTACCGGGCGGCCCCGGTCTATCGGACGGTATAGCCGCGCTGATTCAGACAGACGGACGCTGCGTGAGCGTAGTCCGCCGGTCGGACCTCCGCGCCGTCGCCCGGCACGCTGCCGTTCGCCTGCGACGGATCGTAGCCAGTCTGTTCGACCGCTGAATGATCGCACTCGTAGCGGTCTGTCGCCTGCTGGTCGGCAGTCTGGCCATTCCTCGGCTAGACAAAGATCGTGTCACGGGTGGCGCCGGGCGGCGACCGCCAGGAATGGCATCCAGCGTCCGGAATGCATCACACTTACAGCTGACACCATTCGGAGGATCTGTCATGGCAAGATCACGGTGCCGTTGGGCCTATGCGATCATGCTCGGTCTGGCGGGATGCGTAATGACCGCCTTTGCGGAGCCGGCCCCGCCGCATCCGATCATTCTGCACGCAGCGCGGCTGATCGAAATCGATACCGGGCGCGTGGTAACGCCGGGCGAAATCCTGGTGGACGGTGAGCGGATTGCCGCGGTCGGGTCGTCTGTAAGGCGTCCGGCCGGTGCCGAGGTCGTCGACCTCGGGGACGTCAGCCTCCTGCCAGGCCTGATCGATGCTCACGTGCATCTGTTCCTGCACCCCGGCGCCGAGGACCTGCAGACCGTGCAGGAATCGGTGCCACAGCGGACCATCGTCGCTGTGCTCTCGGCGAGGGACGACCTGCTGGCGGGCTTCACTGCGGAACGAGACATGGGCACAGAGGGCGCGGGCTCAGCCGACACGGCGGTCCGAGACGCCATCGACAAGGGCCTTCTCCCTGGGCCGCGGCTGCGAATCAGCGGCAACGCGATCGACATCCTTGGTGGGCACGAGGACGCGATTGGATTCAATCCGGCCCAGCACGTGCTGTCGAACGCGACCTATGCGAACAGCACGGATCAACTCGTCGTCGCGATCCGCGGCCAGCACAAGGAAGGCTCGGACTTCGTCAAGATCTACGAGACGGGCCCGGACACGATGCAGGACGGAACGCTGCACACGCCGTACCAGTATACGACCGCGCAGCTGCGGGGCGCGGTCGAGGAAGCGGCGAGGCTTGGCACGACCGTCTCGGTACACGCCACGGGCGAGCCCGGCACAGGGTATGCAGTACAGGCCGGCGTCGCCTCGCTGGAGCACGCGCTCCAGCTCAGCGACGAAACCATGCGGCTCATGAAAGAGCGACATATCCTGGCCGTCCCGACCCTGACATGGTACGAGTACTTCACGCAGCATTCGCCCACGGCGGCTGAAAACCGGGCCGCGTCCGAGATCTTCGAATACAAGGTCAAAGAGTTCCGAAAACAGCTCGCGGCCGGCGTTCCCATGGCGTTGGGGTCGGATGTCGGACCGTTCCCACACGGCACGCAGGCGCGCGAATTCGAGCTGATGGTGAAGTACGGCATGACGCCGCTGGCCGTGCTGCAGGCCGACCTGCTGAACGGCGCAAAACTACTCCGCTGGGGAGGCCAGATAGGCGAACTCAAGCAGGGCTATTACGCGGATATCATCGCGGTCTCCGGCAACCCGCTCACCGACATCAG
>Ga0181521_10003521_pt1 | contig 18374 bp, 18 predicted proteins | sample PEATcosm2014_Bin_32_FD_119764 | JGI IMG/M metagenome (GOLD analysis project Ga0181521, IMG submission 119764) | Peatland microbial communities from MTU Mesocosm Facility, Houghton, MI, USA - PEATcosm2014_Bin02_60_metaG | ecosystem: Environmental > Terrestrial > Soil > Wetlands > Peat | place... | reverse complement strand
CTCGACTACCCTCGCATGGCTCGGGGCCCGGGTGGCTCGCTAGACCTTCCCTGTACGACTCTTTCATTCGCTACTCCATGCCGGTTTATCCCGGCGCTATCCGGACCAGGGGGTCCGCCCTACAAACTCCAGAATTCGCCTTCGCCAATCAATTCGGCGGGGCCGGTGAGATACGCGTCCCCTTCCAGGCGCAGGACCAGCGGGCCGGCTTCGGTCATCACCCGCACCGGCGACCGCGCCGCTCCGCGCAGAATGGCGGCCACCGCGGCTCCCGTCGCACCCGTGCCCGAGCTCATGGTCGCACCCGCCCCGCGCTCGTAAAAACGCGCCTCGATGGAGTGCTCGTCCAGCGCATGCGTGAAGGACACGTTTGTGCGGCCGGGAAAATGCGGATGCCGTTCGATCTCGGCGCCCATGGCGCGCCAGTCGAAATCGAAATTGTCTACCGGAATGGCGCACTGCGGATTGCCCACATCCAGCAGCGTGACATCGAGCGAGCCGCTCGCCAGCGGCAACTGGAAGCGTTCCGCAATCACGCGCGGACGCCCCATGTTCATTTCGAATTCGAACCCGAGGCCGCTGCGCCGCAAGAGGCGCAGCGTCTTGATGCCCGCGCCGGTCCGCACCCGCACGGTTCCCGGAGCGTAGCCATGTTGGATGAGAAACGCCGCCGCGCAGCGCGTGCCGTTGCCCGAAATCTCGGCCATGCTGCCGTCGGAGTTGTACAGTTGAATCGAGCCGTCAGCCTCCGCATCGGCCGGCGGCGAAACGATCATCCAGCCATCGGCGCCCATGCCCGTGTGCCGGTGGCAGATGGCTCGCGCCAACCCGGCGAGATCCCCTTCGGGGACGTCGCCGCTCCACGTCAATAGAAAATCGTTGCACGCCCCGTGCGCCTTGGTGAATTTCACTTTCACGAATGTTCCGCTTCCACCTGCACGGCGGTGCCGTAGGCCAGCACCTCGGTGACGCCCTGCATGATCTCGGTGGCGTCGTAGCGGAACATGATCACGGCATTTGCGCCCAGAGCCTCGGCGTGCTGCAGCATGATGTCGAACGCCTCCAGGCGCGTCTTTTCGCAAAGCTGGCTGAACAGCGAAATGTTGCCGCCCACGATGGTTTGCAGGCTCGCTCCGATGGTGCCCACCAGCGAGCGGGAGCGCACCACGATGCCCCGGACAACGCCGAAGTTGCGGGTTACCCGAAAACCGGGAAGTTCGAATGAAGTCGTAACGTTCTCATGAGGGACCATGATTATCTCCAATCCGCCGGTAAATTTCGATCACCGGCGAATCCTTCACCACGATGGTATCCTCCAGGCGGTAGCGAATGCCATAGCGGCCGGCGCGGTCGATTCCGCTTTGCGCCGCGTCGCCGCCCATCACCACCGCCCATTCCTGCCACAAAAACAGATCGGGACGCGTCACCGTGGCGTCGAACGGTATGCCGTTGTCGCCGGTAAACGTCTCGCGCAGGGGAATGCCCGCTTCGCGATAGATGGCGGTCAGGTCGCCGAAGGAAGTCAGCAGGCCGGATCCGGGAACGAAGCGCGGCTTCAGGAATTCGGCCGCCTGGAGGGTCCACGCGCGGCGCGCTTCCGAATTGACGCGCGATTCCTCCCACGTGATGCAGTTGGCGGGGCCGGGATGGGCCGCCCAGTAAATACTGCCGGCCGCCGTCACCAGCACCGCGAACAAGGGCCGCATGCGGCGCGGCGCGATGGAGACCAGCGAGGCCGCCGCCAGCGCCAATAGCGGAATCACCGCCGCCCCATAGCGGGTGTTGTAATACTTGTTCGGCGGCAGCGTGGGCACGTAGATGGGGCCGGCCGCGGAGTGCATATTCCAGATGTAGAAGAAGCCCGGCAGGGCCAGCAGCAACAGAGGCCAAAACGCGCGCCGCGCCAGCGCCACCACCGCGCCCGCGATTCCCAGCAGCGCGAGTCCCGGCCCGGAACAAAGCTGCGCGGCGGTGCGGTAGTAGAGAAACGCCTTCGCCCAATCGCCTTTACCGGGATAGGAAACCGCGCCCTGGATGGCCGCGGGCGAATACGGGCCGCGATAGAAATCCAGCGGGTCGCGCGTGAGCCACCAGTTGTGGCCGAACCAATATAGCGGCCCCAGCGCCGCGATGGCGCAGAAGACCACAGCCGTCAAGACCCGCTTGCGCCGCGCCGCCGCGAGGAAATAAAGAGCCGCGAACGGCAGCACGAACCATCCATCGTACCGGGCCAGCGTTCCCAGGCACGCGGCGATGGCCGCGCCGGCCAGCGCGCCCCAACCCTGCGTTTCCCGGAAGCGCACGCTGAAATACAGCAGCCCCATGAAGCAGGCGAAAAAAACCGGCTCCATGAGCGGGATGGAGTCGAGGTACAGAATGTTGGGATTGAGCGCGAACAGCGCCGCGGCCGTGAAGCCCGCCGCCGCCGATTGGAAAATCCGCCGCACGGCCGCGAAGAGAAACGACCCCGCGATGACAAAACAGATGGCCGAAGGAATCGCGCCCGCCAGGCCGCTGCGCCACCAGGCGTTCACCCGCGCGAAGGGAACCAGCAGCGCGTGCGTCAGCGGCAGCCACACGCCGCCGATTTCGTCGTACCCCGGCGTCTGCGAATCCAGCACCCTGCGCGCGATGTTCAGATGCGCTTCCGCGTCGCCATAATAAAGGATGTATCCGTGGGCGTAACAATAGGCCACGGACGCCGTGATGAGCGCGGCCAGAAACGCAACCACCCAGGGCAGCACCGCAACTTCGCCCTTACGCGCGCGCATTGCCTTGCACCGTGACCGCAAAACAAAAATGCCACCGATGAACACCGATGAACACCGATAGGCCTGTTCTCAGTCTGTGTTCATCGGTGTTCATCTGTGTTCATCGGTGGCTACTAAAATTCCGTGCAGCTTTTAAATTCCCGGTAGCGCGCCTCGATTTCCTCGCGCGTAAGCGCGCGGAAACGGTCCACGCCGAACTTTTCGCAGCAGAAGCTGCCCATCACCGAACCGTAGATCACGGCGCGCCGCAGTTCGGCGAAATCCATCCGGCCGCCGCGCGGCTCGACCGCTTGTCCCGCCAGGTAGCCGATGAAGCCGCCGGCGAAGCAATCGCCCGCGCCGGTGGGGTCGAAGATGTCTTCCAGCAGGTAGCCGGGCGCCATGAAGTGGCAGCCGCCGTGGAACAGAATGGCGCCGTATTCCCCGCGCTTGATCACCAGCGTGCCGGGACCCATTTCCATGATTTTGGCCGCCGCCCGCCGCAGGTTATGCTCGCCGGAAAGCAGGCGCGCTTCGCTGTCGTTGATCAACAGGAAGTCCCATTGCTTCAGGGTTTCCAAAAGCTGCGGGCGGAAATCCTTGATCCAATAATTCATGGTGTCGCCGCCGGCCAGCTTCACGCCCGGCATCTGCGCGCGCACGCTTTTTTGCAATTCCGGCTGGATGTTGCCGAGCAGCAGGTAGGGCTCGGAGCGGTAGGATTCCGGCAGCTTCGGATTGAACTCGGCGAATACGTTGAGGTCGGTGCGCAGGGTGGTGCGGTCGTTCATATCGGCCGAATAAACGCCCGCCCAGAAAAATGTTTTGCCTCCGGCGACGCGCTCCAGGCCGGCCAGGTCGATGCGGCGCGAGGCCAGCAGGTCGACGTCCTCCCGGGCGAAATCGTCGCCCACCACCCCCACCAGGCGCACCGGTCCGAAATAGCTGGCGGAGAGCGAAATGTAAGTGGCCGCGCCGCCCAGCATGCGCTCCACCTTTCCATGCGGCGTTTCGACGCCATCGTACGCAACCGAACCCACTACGACAAGTGACATGTAAGAGCAAATTGTAACAAGCGGCGCGCCGCCGCTTTATCGCCGGCCGGGAAAAATCGTGTGCGTGAGGTCTTCCGGCGGCCGCGCATGCGACATATTCCAAGCGCCCGCGGCGAAAGCCACCAGGGCCAGCGCCCAGATAGCCACATCCACCGTATCCAACGAATGGCGAAGGGCCACCGCGAAGAGGCAGAGCGCCGCGCGGACGATCCACCCATACAACCGCGAAATTTTGAGCCATCCCTTGCGCACCGCGATGAGGGCGCGGCCGGCCATGAAGGCGCAGCCGATTCCGATCACGCCCAGCACGCCGCGCAGAAATTCAAACGAGGCAGGCATGCTTCGGTTTTAGCACAAAGCAGGACAGGCCTCCCGGCCTGTCCCGGACGGCGCCCTACCTCGACGTCAGCGCTTTCAGATAGCGGTAGTAGAATTCCACGCCGTCATAGTACGAGCCCACGCGCACGCGCTCGTCGCGGCCGTGGGCGCGGATATCGTCCTGGTCGATGGCCACGCCGTTGATGCCGTAGCTGGGGATGCCGGCGGCCACCGTGTAGACGCTGTCGGAAGCGCCGGTTTCCATCTCGGGAATCACCGGGATGCCGGGCCATATTCCGGCGGCCACGCGCTCCAGGGGCTGGAGCACTTGGGGCGGCGGCAGCACCGGAGCGAAGCCTTTGGAATCGGGATCGCGCTGCCCGATGTTGCCCGCATCGTCGACATACCGCACCGTAACTTTGGGATCGGCGAAAATCTCGACTAGATTCCGTCGAACTTCCGCCGCCGAGTGCCCCGGCAGGATGCGGCAATTCACATTTGCCTCCGCCATTTGCGGCAGGGCGTTGTTGGCATGCCCGGCATTCAGCCGCGTGGCCACGCAGGTGGTGCGCAGCATCGAATTGTAACGCGGATCCTGCGACAGGCGAGCCACCGCGGCGGAGTCGGGAGGGTCGCGCAGAATGGCGTTCATATCGGCCTTCACCTGCGCCGGTTCGAGCGCTGCGCGGCGCTCGAAGTAGGTGCGCGTGATAGCGTTCAACTCGACCGGGAAAACCGTGTGCTCCAGGCGCCCAAGCGCGTCGGCGATGTGGTAAATGGCGTTATCGGGCACCGGCAGCGAGCTGTGGCCGCCGGGGTTGGTCGCAGTGACCTGAAAATCGGCGTACAGCTTCTCGCTGGCCTCCACATCCACGTTGACGGGCTTGCCGTGGTCGGTCGTGATGCCGCCAGCATCGGCGTTCAGCGCGAACGCGGCATCGATCAGGTTGCGATGGTTCTTGAGCAGCCACTCCACGCCGTTGAATTTTCCGCCCTCTTCGTCGGCCGTGAGCGCGAGGACGATATCGCGGTCCGGCCGGAAGCCTTCGTCATGGAAGCGGATGAAAGTGGTGACGAGGATGGCGTCGTCCACTTTCATATCCTGCGTGCCGCGGCCGTAATAGTAGCCGTCTTTCTCGACGAAGCGGAAAGGATCGGTGGTCCAATCTTCGCGGCGCGCTTCCACCACGTCGAGGTGGCCGATGATCAGGATGGGTTTAAGCGATGCGCCGCCGGAGCCGTGGATGCGCGCCACCATGTTGCCTTTGCGGTCGTTGGGGCCGAGCACCTGGACGTCGGCCGCCGGGAATCCGGCATCCAGCAGCCGCTTGGCCATGGCGTCGGCGGCCAGGGTGGTGCTGCCGGCCGAATCGGTGGTGTTGATTTCAATCAACTGTTGAAAAATATCGTGGGCCAGGCGGCGCGTGGCGTCGCTCAGTGCGACGGAGTCGTCCAAGGCCGCGCCGGCGAGCGTGCAGGCGAGCACAGGAAGGCACGCCAGGATGGTTTTTTTCGAGAACATGGGCTGTGACATTATATACTCTCTACATGCGCACATTGAATTGCATGTTCCTGTTTGCCGCGCTGGTGGGCAGCGGAATGGCCCAGCAGAAGAGAGGGCCGGCCAGCCCCGCCGCGGAAGCGTCCGTCACCATCGACGGTCATACCGTTTCAATCAAGTACTCGGCGCCTTCCGTACGCGGACGGACCATCTGGGGCGAAAACGGCATCCTGGCGAAGGACCCGACCGCGCCGGTATGGCGCGCCGGAGCCAACAACGCGACCGCGTTGCACGCCGATGCCGACCTGACCATCGGCGGTTTGAACGTGCCGAAGGGCGATTACACGCTGTACATTCTGCCCACGCCCGGCAAGTTCGAGCTGATCGTCAACAAACAGACCGGGCAGTGGGGCACCGAATACGACAAATCGCAAGACCTGGGCCGCGTGCCGATGAAGACCGGCAAGACGCCGGCGCTGGTGGAGCAGTTGAAGTACACGCTGAAAAACGATGGCGGCAATAAAGGCACGCTGCTGCTGGAATGGGAAAACGTGGCGGCTTCGGTTCCGTTCACGGTGAAGTAGTTTCACAAACATCAGCGGCCGGGCCGCAGGTGCAGCAGGTCCTTGAGCCGGTCGTACCAGAAGGGCGCGCCCAGGCTCAATAGCATCCAGGAAAGCGCCAGCCCCACCCATTGACTGGGGGCGTGCTGCAAGCGTGCGGCGCGCCCCAGCAATTCCAGCGAATCCAATCTCATGGCGAAGACCACGCCGAGCGCCACGGCGGCCGCTACCACGCGCGTTTCCAGGCGGTAGCGGGCAGTAGCGCGCCGCATGGCGCCGGCGAACTCGGCATGGATGCGGGCGATGGCGCGATTGGGTCCGGCGGCGCCCAGGATGGCGCGAGTTTGGCGCAGATGCAGCGGCTCCGACGGACGGGCGCGTTCCAGCCGGAGCGCGCGCCCATCCAGCGCGCGCAGCAGGCGGGCTGCATCCGCCGCGCCGCGATGGAAACCGAAAGCCTCCTGCAGCGGTTTGGCGGATGGCTCCGCGGCGAGTTCCAGGAGCACGCGCACCAGCTCTTCGCGGCGCACGGAAGAGGCGCGGCGCGAGTGGGGCGCAACCAGCGGATGGCGCAGCGCCATCTCGGCGGCGGCGGCGGCATCCGCGCGCGTCATCGGAAAGCGCGCCAGCAGTTGCTCCACGGCGGCGCGCAAATAGCGCTGGCGCCCGCGCGCCACTAGCGAGACGGCTTGGGTGACGGCCGCGACGGCGGCTCCAGCCAGCATCATGACCAGAGCAAGGCCAATCAGCTCACCGAGAGATTGCAAAAAAGGCAGGTCCATGGAAAGGGGGAGCGGTCCGCAATATCGGGCCTCTGTTTCCAGTATGGCAGGCGGCTACCGGCCGGGCGCCCGTTTCGAGTAGTCTGAAAGGTATGATGCGAGCGATTTGCATGCTCTCTCTGGCGGCTGCCGCGGGTTTTGCCCAGACCGCCACGGATGTGGTGTTGCACCAGCAGTTTCAAGGCGATGCGGACGGTTGGACGGTCTCGGGAACGGATGCGGAAGTGCGCGCGGAAGCGCCTGCGGCCAACCAGCCCGGCAGCGCCGGAAAACTTATTTTTTCCTATGAACTGAGTCCCGGCAAACATTCCGGCGCGGTATTGCCGGCCCCGCAAGGGTTCGCACGCGCGCAGCGCATCCGCTTCCGCATCAAGAGCGATCGCGCCACGGCCATGGGGCTGCTGTTGAGCGAAAAAAAGCCCGGCGGCGGCAACTATGCGGCCTGGTTCTGGCTGCCGGCGGACGAATGGCAGCAGGTGGAGCTGACGCCCGCGGACTTCACCGCGACGGACGGTCCCGGCGATCCGGTGGACCAGGACGGCAAGCTGGATATGGACGCGGTGGAGGGCATCGGCCTCTTCGACCTGACGCAGTTTTTCGCCGCTTTGCCGGCGGCCGCGGATATTCCGGTGGTCGTGAACCAGGCATCCGGCAAGCGCACCGTGGCGATGGAGGATTTTGAAGTGCTCAGCAGCCCGGCCCCCGCGCCGGCGGGAGCGGGCAGCGGCGCGGCGCTGGAGTCCTTCGACCGCGACTTCCTGGATTGGGTGACGCTGGGCGGCATGGATCTGAAGCTGAGCGCGGCGGGAAATCCTCTGGGCGAGCGCGCCATGGAGGCGGCCTATCGGCAGGTGGATGGTCAACTGGAAGTGCTGATGCGGCGGGTCTCGGGAGCCGGCGCCGCGAACAGCAAGCGCCTCGAGTTCGATATCGCTTCGGAGCGCGAAACCACCCTGGTGGTATCCATCGAAATGAAAAAACCGGGCGGCGGCCAGGGGCCGCGGTTCACCCTGCCGATTTACCCTCCGGGCGGCAAGGAAGTGTTCCATGTGGATCTGAAGCTGGCGGATTTCGAGGGGCATGGCCAGTTCGATCCGGCGCAATGGCGCAGCCTGGCGATTGTGGATGTGACCACGGCGGGCGGGGGACAGGCGGGCGCGAACCGGCTGTGGATTGGAAACGTGCGGGCGGTGGAATAGGAAGGTGGGGCCGGCGGGGCGCCCTGCCGGGCCAAAGAGCGGCGGCGAAGCCGGCGCCCGGACCGGCCGGCACGGGCAGACCGCTTGCGAGGGCCATGAGCCGGATGATGGCGGCGGGGCGCGCTCCCAGAGCCATGCGGACGCCGGCTTCCTGTTTGCGGCGGGCGGCCCTCCGGGCCGGCACACCTTCCATCCCGGCGAGCGCGACCGCGCGAAAGCGCGGATAAGCCGGGGCACGGCTGAAATCGCCGCGCAACGGAAGCGCCTGGTCGAAGCCGATTGCGGGATCGATGGAGGCGAGGGCGCGGCGCGGAACGGCTTCCACCCACGATATTTCCCGGTAAACGCTGGTGCGCGTTTCGGCGCCGGCAGCCCCCGCGATGGCGACGGCGACCGATGGTCGAAGCGAATGCGGCGGCGGCCGATCGCATCGGCGCCGGGGAAATATTCGCGCATGAGCGCCTGGTTGACAGCGCGGCGGGGGACGGCCGGCAGAGTGCGCGCGGGTCCGTGCCCCGTGAGGGTCTGGCTCCCGATCGCCCAGGATAAGCGTTTCGCTTCAGGTGACCAGCGTTCACTTTTTGGTGTGCGACGCCTGTCATGGGGCTACCTCCTGTTGTTGAGATCCAAGACGTCATTCCACGCCGAAGAAATAGTGCGAGGCCCGAGCTTTCGCCAGGATCAGTTGGCCGGCCCCTGGCGTCGCGACGTAGTTGCTCGTAATGAGCGGCCGGATCCTGCCGAGTAGCTGGTGTATGGCTGGCCTCGCTCAGCGGCGTTTTTTTTGGTGGCGCAGCAGGCTGCGCTCGATACTTCGTGGATGAACCTTGGTGCCGAAGCGTTCCTGGATCCGTTTCACCAGATCCGGCAATCGAATGGACGGCTCTTTCTGGCGCACTTCGCCAAGAGGGCCGCGAAAAGCCGAAGGTCGCCGCCGCATCCGTCACGGACTGGCCTTCGCTGCGTACCCGGCGCAGCATCTCGTACTTGACCTGGACCAGATCGCGAGGGTCTCCAAGCGACCGGACAGAGTACCCGGATTCCTCAACCTACCATGGCCTCTGCAGTCGGCCATGGAAAACCGGAACTTTCTACTTTGCTGGAAAGCGGAACTTTCTACTTTGCCTTGACACCGCGGCCGATTGTAAATCGGCCAGCGCCGGTTGCCAACCGGCGCATACGGATCGCGCCGCGCCGCCGGCGCAAGCCATTATTCGCTGGCTACGCGGAACGAACCGAGGAACGCGCTGCGCCGCGGCCCGTTGCTCCAGGTCTCTCCCAGGCCCTGGCCGTGGAAGGAATCGACTTCCGCGAAGGCCGGCATGGCATGTTCCAGGCTGGTGAGCGGCGGATAGTAGACGTCTTCGTTGCCGCACAGGTGGTCGGTGGAAGCCAGCGCGCGGGTCTGAATGGCGGCCAGCGAGCCGGCCGTCAAGCGGGCCGCGCCGCCGTGAATGTTGCCGTCTTTGACCTGGAGATCGATGGGCGCGTAATCCACTTTCACGATGGTCTTTAGCAGGTCGCCGCCCATGTGTTTGGCGAAGCTTTGCAGAGCCAGCCGCTGCTCGGCGTTGGCGCGTTGATCCACAATCAGCACGGCAATTCCCGGGTTGGAATCGAAGTACGGGTTGCCCAGCGTGTGCTCGGTGCGGACCACGCCGACGACGGCGAGGCCATCCAGGTCCACGCCCTGCCATTCACCCTGGTTGATTTTCCAGCCGAACACGGCCTCTTTGCCGTTGATTTCGACTTCGCCGTTGGCGAAGCACGGCCCGGTGTAAACATCCGCCGTGCGCGCTTCGATATAGTTGCCGGTCACGCTGTGGGTGGGGATTCCCGCAGCCAAGGAAACGGAAACAGCCGCCGCGCACACTAGTGCGCTGGTACCCAGAACTTTCAGCATCCAGTTTTCTCCCTCTCGGTACCTATTATAGCGATTTCGGGCCGGCGGCAGGGGTGAGAGCACTGTCTCATGCACGATGAGCCTGGAGCGGGAGCGCGTTTCTCATACAAGATGAGCCTGGAGACGCGATCCGGCATGCTGGGAGTTGACCATCAGCGTGCAAGCATTAGTCTCATTGGCGCTTCATAAAGCGGGACAGGCCTCGCGGCCTGTCCGAGCCGGGAGGCCCGTCCCTGCTTACCGTTCGATGCCCAGTTTGGTGGAAACGCGTTCCAGGGTGGCGACCAGGCGCTCCACGTGCTTTTCGGTGTGGGCCGCGGTGCACGAGATGCGCAACAGGTTTTGCGCGGCCGCGGGGCGCAGCACGGGGTTGATGTAGATGCCTTCTTCGAGCAGCGTTTTGCAGAGGCGGCAAAGGTCGATCTCTTCGCCAATCACCACCGGAACGATGGCGGTTTCGCCGGGCAGCACCGAGAAGCCGCGCGAGCGCAGCTCTTCGCGCAGAAGCTGGGCGATGCGCAGCAGGTGCATGCGCCGCTCCGGCTCCTTCTTCATGATCTGCAGAGAGGCCGCCACGGCGGCCACCGAGGCGGCCGGCAGGCTGGCGGAAAACACGAAGGGGCGCGCGGTGTGCTTCAGGTAATCCACCACGGCGCGCTCGGCGGCGATGAATCCGCCCACCGATGCCAGGCTCTTGCTGAAGGTGCCCATCACGATATCGACGTCGTCCAGCACGCCCAGGTGTTCGGCGGCGCCCGCGCCGGTGGCGCCCAGCACGCCGATGCCATGCGCTTCATCGACGTAGACGCGGGCGCCGTAGGGTTTGGCGAGTTTGGTGATGCCTTGCAGGTCGGCGATATCGCCTTCCATGCTGAACACCCCTTCGGAGACGATGAAGATCTTCTCGTCGGGCGGGCAGTTTTCCAAACAGCGCTCGAAGTGATCCAGATCGTTATGGCGGAAGCGCACCGTGCGCGCCGGCGAGCGCAGCGCGCCTTCCACCAGGCTGGCGTGCAAATTGTGATCGCAGATCATCACGTCGCCCTTTTCGGTGAGCGCCGAAAGAGTGGCGTAGTTGGCCTGGAATCCCGTGCCGAAAATGATGGCGGCTTCCTTGTGAACGAAGGCGGCCAGCTCGTGCTCCAGCTTGACGTGGACGTCCAGGGTGCCGTTGAGCAGCCGCGAGCCGCTGCAGCCGCTGCCGTATTTTCGGATGGCCTGTATCGCCGCCTCCTTCACCTTGGGGTGCGGAATCAGATCGAGATAATCATTCGACCCGAACATCAGCACTTTGCGGTTGCCCATGCGGACTTCGCCCGGCCCGCAGCCTTCGCGATCCCCAAAGACCTCGAAGTACATGTACAGGCCCGCGGATTGCAAATCACTCGGACGAGTGAAATTCCGGCATTTCTCAAAAATGTCGTTCGATCCGCTGACCTTTTTTTTACCGGTGATGTCGCCAGTCGATAGCCGCATTATTGTCAGTTCCAATCGTAGAGTCGGTAAGTCTTATACCGCTTTGCCCCCATCACCTCGAGGGAGCGGTTCATGAGGACGTTGTCTTCTAAAACCCAGGACATTTCGCAATCGCCGTACCCCAGCTTCCGCGCACTTTGCACCAGCGTGGCGTAGAATCCCGCCGCCAACCCGGAGGCGCGGTACTCCTCGACCACCCCAAGTGCGAGAACCCGTACACTTTTGATCAAACGTTGATGGTACAAGATTTTGAGGAGCCCTGTGGGGAATAGGCTCCCTTTGGCCGGTTTCAAGGCTTGGTTGACGTCCGGAAGGGCCAGGGCGAAACCCACTACTTTGCCGTTCTTTTCGCCGATCAGAACCAGGTCCGGCTTGACAATCATCTTCATTTCCTTGCCCATGGCGGCGAATTCTTCGCGCGACATGGGCACGAAACCCCAGTTTTTCGCCCAGGCCCCGGTGGCGGCGCCGTAGACCTCCCACACGCGCCCCACTTCCGCCGCGAAATCTTTCATGTTGATGGGACGGACCGTCACCCCCGTGGCCGTTAACACCTTGTGGGCCACGCGATCGATTTTTTTCATCTCGATGCGATGGGAGTTGCTGAGATACGCGTACAGGTCCTTGGCCTTGCGCAAGCCCGCCTGCTCCATCAGTTTCCGATAATACGGCGGGTTGTAGGTCATCATCACCATGGGGTCGGAATCGAAGCCTTCCACCAGCAGCCCGCACTCGTAATTGGTCGAGGGATTCACCGGCCCGCGCAGAAACTCCGCGCCCTTATCGCGCACCCAGTTGCGCGCCTGCGTCAGAAGGGCGGTGGCCGCTTCCTGATCGTCGATCGATTCGAAGAAGCCGAAGAAGCCGGCCTTTTCGCCGTGGTAGCGATCGTGCGCGTGGTTGACGATGGCGGCGATCCGGCCCACTACCCGGCTATCGCGGCGCGCCAGGAACAGCTCCATCTCCGCGTCTTTGTAGAACGGGTGCTTGGCTTTGTCCAGCAGTTCCTTGACGGCGATGCGCAGTTGCGGCACGAAATGCGCGTCGCCGCGATAAAGCGAGTAAGGCAGTTCCACGAACTCGTTGCGCGAGCTTTTGTTGTCAACCGCAATGACCTTCAGTCCGGCCAAATCGCTACACCCTTTCCCGAAGTTTGCCGTATAGCCACGGGGATGCCACGATCAAGATCAATGCCAGGACGGCCCCCGCCATCACATCAATTGTATAGTGGTATCGAAGATAAACTGTAGCAAAAATGATGCTCGGAGTGTAGGCAAAATAGACCCGGAACAACCGGTTCGAAACCATACGGGTTGACCACCACGCCAGGATGGTGAGCTCCGTATGGCCGCTGGGAAAACAATCGTAGTGGGCGGATTCCAGCCGATCCAGTGTGTGCTGCATCGAATGGAACAGCCACTTTCCCTGTAACGGTATGTGTTCTAAATGTCTTAGCAGGAAACGCGGGCCCCGGGCGGGAACCAGGATATAGCCCACATATGACGTCAAAAAGCCGAGCGCGATTAAAAAAGCATAATATTGGAAGTTTGTGTAGTCGCGGCGCCACCAGAGCAGAAAAGCCACCAAAAGTACTGCGGGGATGAATAGGGTGTAAACGATCTGTAAGTATTCGGTGAGCCCGGGGGAATAGATGCGCTCCAGCCAGATGGTGGGGTTGGCGTGCCAGAGGCGGAAATCCAGGTTGGCCAGCCACTGGTCCGAATCGGTATGGCGAATCGGCGGAATGAGTTGCGCCATTTCCTTATAACAGGAGCCCACATAGGGCAGCGGGTACCAGTGCCGGAAGAACCAGGTGGTGGCATTGGGGCGCTTGATTTCAAAGAGCAGCAGCGCCACGGCCACCACATGCCACGCCAGCCAGAACCAGGCATCGGGGATGCGGTTCCAGTATGCCAGGATCATCAGGCTCGTGAAGGTGAAATAAGCGAGGATCAGCTTATCGACGGGCCAGAATTCGCTGCACGGCGCCTGCCTGGGAAGGTTCAGTACTGGAGCCAACCGGCCTCCTTGTACCACGCCAATGTCACGGCCAGCCCGGCTTCCAGAGGCGTCGCGGCGGTGAACGGCAATTCGGCCGCGGCGCGCCGCGTGTCGCACGTCCACCAGGGGCAGAGCCCTTCGCGAATTTTTTCCCGCGAGACGATGCCCGGCTTGCCCGTGCAGCGGGACCACAGTTCGGCGCAATAGCCGGCCGCATAGGCAGCCGCCGGGGGAATGCGCAGGACCCGCGCACGTTTGCCCATAATACGCGCCGCGGCGGCTCCCAGGGCGCTCCAGGTGGCCGGCTTGGGGTACGCCACGAAAAAGGCCCGGCCGGGCGCCTGCGGGCTGGCAGCGGCGGCCAGCAGGCCATCCACCAGGTCAGCGACGAAAATCGAGCTGATCCAGCGCTCGCCGGAGTGGGACAGGCCTCCCGGACTGTCCGGACAGACCGGGAGGCCTGTGCCACCGATCTGCAGCACGAAACCTTGCGAAACGGCTTTCAACAGCCGGAAAACGTCGGTATCCCGCGGACCGTAGACCACCGGCGGCCGAACGATGACGGCGTCGGGCAGAATTTCCCGCACCGCCTGTTCTCCGCGCAGCTTGCTCCTTCCGTAACGCGAAATGGGGTGCGGGACGGCATCTTCGGACACCGGCGTTCCATCCGCGCTGGGGCCGATGGCGGCCAGCGAGCTGACATGCACGAAACGGGCCACGCGCCCGGCCGCGGCGCGCGCCAGGTTGGCGGAGGCGGTGACGTTGCCGGTATCGTAGTCTTGGGGATGGAGAGCCTTGGTGACGCCGGCCAGGTGAATCACCGTATCCACGCCCCTCAATGCTTCCACGATGCCCGCGCCGCTGGCCAGATCGCCGTACGCGGCTTCGCCTCCGGCCTGGCGGCTGCGGTTGCGCACCAGGCAGCGCACCGGCACGCCGGCGGCGCATAGACGGTCCGCCAGATGGCTGCCGATGAAACCGGTGGCGCCGGTGACCAGAATCATTACTGGGACTTGCTGCGGAACGCCACCTCGCCGAAGTAGCTTTCGGCCGTGGTGCCGGTGTGCTGAGAATTGATCTGCAGGCGCAGACCCTTTACGTGCGGCGCGGGTTTGCCGTACGCGCGCGCATAATCCGCGGCCACGTTGCGGTTTTCCAGCATCCAGAGGTTGCGGTCGGCCGCGCCCGATTCGCACACGAACGCCGTCACATGCACCAGCGGAATGGTGCTGGCGCTTTCCATGGTTCCCTTGGGAGCGCTGCTGTCCCAGATGTAGGTAAGGACGCGGCGGTCGGCGAAGGCCACCAGCACCTGCGCGGCCTCGTCGTCCGTGGAGGCGCGGCGGAAATCGCCGCCCTCGGGCAGTTGCGCCACTTTCCATTGCCAGGTGAGGTACGGCTGCCGGGTGGGGTCCACATCCACCGAGCGTTCCAGGGCGAAGGAGGCTTTGACGCTCTTCAGATGCAGGCAGGGGCCCAGTTGGCTATCCGTGCAGACGGAAAAGTCCGGCTTGCCGTGATTGACTTTGATCTGCCAATCGGAAGGCAGGCGTCCGGTGTCCGCACTGAACACAATCGTAGCCAACTCGGGAGTGGCGGCTTGGACAAACACACCAACGGTGCAAAGGAGCAGGAGCTTCTTCAAATAACCTCTCAGCAGGCGTAGCGCCGTATTGTTTAATATTACCACAAACCTCCACCCCGACGCCATAGCGGCCGCCTCCGAAACCTCCGAAATTCATTATTCTCAGGTCTCTTACGCGGCTTTGGCCGCCTCGCCGGAACCACAAGCCGCATGCCCTGAGCGGGAGCGGACCGCCCGCCTATAAGCGAAACGTTACGGCGCGGCGCGGCGCGACTGAATGGCTTGGGAAGTGAGCGCGGCCTGGCGCGCAATGGCTTCGGGCATGCCGGGGATGGGGCGCAGATAGCGCTCGACGTCTTCCAGATCGGGCGCCTGGCCCACCAAGTACAGCGCGCGCAGGGCTTCCCACACGTGGTTCTGATCCGTGCCCAGGGTTGCCACGGCCGTGCCGGGCTGCACGGCGGAATCGTCGCGCGCGTCCAGGTCGCGCACTTCCCCGGGCACCGGAGCGCGCACCTCGCGGTCGCCGATGCGCGCGATGAGGGTTCCCGGGTTCACGTATTCGCCCAGTTTCAAACGGTACTTGAGCGTGCCGGCCGCCGGCGCGGCGACGGTGAAGGGACGCAGCATGGCCACCAGCTCGGGCCGCGCCGCGGGGTCGTCAAATGCCGCCAATCCCAATGCGGCATTGCGCCGCACCATGGGCTGGGGGTCGCGCAGCAGGCGTAACAGGGCTTCGTGAAAGGGCGCATAGGAGCGCGCCTGGCCCATGATCCACGCGGCCGTCTGGCGCAGCTCGACACTCGGGCTGGAAGCCTGGCGCAGAATCCCGGGATACCAGCGGGAAACGTTCTGGCCGCGCGAAAGCCGCTCGCCCAGTTGCACCAGCGCGTGCTGCGCATGGCGGGGCGTACCGGTATCGGCCAAGTAACCGTCGATCTGCGCATCGCTCAGCCGGCGGCCGAACCACGTCATGTACCAGAACAGAAACGGGAACAGCACCAGCAGCAGCGCGAAAAGCGCGGTCAGCAGATAGGCCTTGCGGCCGGGACGGTTCATGAGCAGGACAGGCCTCCTAGCCTGTCCCCATCTTAATGCGGAAGCGGTTCCCGGTACGCGCGGGACGCCCACGACCCGCCGCCGTGCCGCATTCCCACGGCTTGAAAAACTATGCGGCATCGGGCGCTTTCGACTGCCCGCCGCTAACGTTGCGGCAGCAGTTCCAGGTACGCCCGCCGCGCGTCGGGATCGTCCGCGTAGGGGTGCGCCAGGTACAGCCCCAGCATGCGGCGCGCGCGCGCGCGGTCTCCCGAGCGCAGGAACAGGTCTCCCAGGGTCCGCCCGCAAAGGGAGAACTCGGGGTCGCGCTCGATGTGCAGGGTGCACTCGGATTCCAGGTGAGCGGCGATGCGGCTCTTATCCAAAACCGCAACGCCGGGCGGCGCCGCGCGCAGGAACAGCAGGGCCGCGGGATCCTCATAGACCAGTTTCCATTGCGCTTCGCCGGGCTGCGCCAGCGCCAGCACCAGCGGATAGAGCACGCCGGAATTATATTCGAACGAATTGACCAGAATGGCGCCCACGCCATAATGCGCCAGGGTGGCATCGCGCCGCGGATCTCCCGGCGGCGTGCCCAGGATGAGCCGGTAATCCTGAAACACGCTCTCGCTCAGAGCGCGGCCGTCAATGAAGACTCGGGCGCCGCACCAGATCAGGTAGCCGCCGTCTTCGTAGGTATTGAACAAAGGAGCTTCGACGGCGTGCCGCCGCAGAAAATCGGCCGCGCCCGCCGGATAGCGCCATGCGGCGGCGCGCCACTGGAAGAAATCGCCGCGCACAGTCCCATAGGCCAAACCCGCGGTCAATGCCGCCGCCAGCGCATAGCGGGCCGCCAGCGGCAGCGCCCGTTTGAACGGGAAGTACGACGCCATCAGAATGGGAGCCAACAGCCCCATCAGCATCTCGTTGCGGAAGGCCGCGAGCGAAGCCGCCGCGAAAGCCGCAAACAGCAGCCAATCCACCGGCCGCACGCGCTTCCAGGACATCAGCAGCACCAGCGCGGCGCCGTAAAGCAGCAAGTCGAAGGCGTACGGCGGACCCCACAGGCTGGCGCGCGACCATTCGATGAGAGTGGCCTGCAGCGGGCTGCGGCGGTAATCGAGCACGGTGGCGACCACCCCGAATCCGTTGGGATTTATGCCCGAGACGAGCACCGCGGCGGCGCTGTAGAGCAGAACGCGGCGCGCGTCTTTGGCGCGGCGCACGAGCGCGTCGGCGGTATAAGCGCCGCACACCATCCACCCCAGAAAAAATCCGCCGTGGCAGTTGGCCCAGACCAGCGCCAGCGCGGGCAGCAGCCACAGGCGTTTGCGATCTTCCAGGATCGCGATAAACGCCGCCGTGAAAACGTAGCTGAGGATGCTGGGGCGGTCGCGATCGAACCAGGTGGCCAGCCAGGCGGCCGCCAGCGCGGCAGCGATGCCCCAGAGAAGAGAACCGCTGCGGCGCGCGGCCACCCAGCCCGTGAGAGCGCACAGCAATGCCAGCAGAAACGCCTTCCACAAGACCACCGCGCCCAGGCCGCCGGCCGCTTCAATCAGGTACCACACGCATTGCGCCAGCCACTCGTGCGTGAGGTTGAAGTAGCGGGTGCGCGCTTCGGCGGGGGATGCCGGCGGCGCGCCGGCGGTGGTGTAGGCAAAGGGATCGGGAACCGGCAGGCGATGGTGCGTGACGATGTAACGTCCGGTGGCCAGGTGCCACCAGGAATCGGGATCGGAAAGTTCGGTGGAAAAGAGGCCCAGCAGCAGCAGGGCGCTCAGCGCAAGAAGAAGAGGCAAGAGGAAACGCGGCGCGGGCCTCACCGAAACAACTCGTCAACCGGAACGGAGATGGCGGGTTTTTCGGTGCGCAGCTCGCGCGCACAGTCGCGATCCGGGCGATAGCTTGTCGAAAGATACTCGTACACGCTCGCCAGTTTACCGGTCCGCATAGTTTGGCTGCCGGTTCAATTTTATCGCAAGGGCGGCGTCAAGAGTAGGTAACGCGATGGGGTGATACCGTTTGCCGCCGATTAACGACCAGAAACCGGATCAGGTTGTGTAAACTCGGGTGGTAAATCCTAGTGTAGTGTCCAACAAATAACTAGACAAGATAACCCGGCTCGCGTTATCCTGGGGCATGGGGAAGTCATGTCAGCTTTCGGAAGTGGAGCGGGACAAACTCCGGCAGTGGACGGCGG
>Ga0181521_10003520_pt1 | contig 18375 bp, 17 predicted proteins | sample PEATcosm2014_Bin_32_FD_119764 | JGI IMG/M metagenome (GOLD analysis project Ga0181521, IMG submission 119764) | Peatland microbial communities from MTU Mesocosm Facility, Houghton, MI, USA - PEATcosm2014_Bin02_60_metaG | ecosystem: Environmental > Terrestrial > Soil > Wetlands > Peat | place... | reverse complement strand
ACCGGCTTATCGATGAACACTTGCTGGGGCTCTTATAACTGAGGAAGATTCTGCGTCTGAAGAAGCAGCCTCAAGAGATCCCGTTAAGCTCCACGTAATGGACATGCCGTTCGGCACCGGTTCACCGTTTCTGCCAGCGGGCCATCGCCTGCCGGCCACGCACTGCCAGCCCCCCGCCGGCTAATCCACTTGACTCTCTGGAGAGCGAGCCGCTCTCGCCTCCACCACCGCCAACCACACAAACCAAAAAGTACCGATTCCCCATTGATATATGAAAACAACCAAACATCGCCTGATTCTGCCCATCCAGGCCAAGGGTAATGTGGGCAAAAGCATCGAGACTGCGGCGCGGGCCTGCTGGCTCAACCAGCGCGGCATCCCCTGGCAGGGCTTTGACCTGGACGGCGACAATAAAACGCTCTCGCGCCTGTTCCCCGGCCAAGCCAAGCTCGTTCCCCTCACCGGCCAGGCCGACGACCTGGACGAACTCATTTCCATTCTGCGCAAGACCACCGCTGCCCCCGTAACGCTGGTGGACCCGCGAGCGCACCTGGACGCCCAGTTGCTCCAGGCCCTGCGCACCACCCATTTCTTTGAAATCGCCGCCTCGCAGAATATCGGGATCACGATCATGGTCTTTCCGCTCGACGACCTGGACGTAATGACCAACCTCGATTCGGTCTGCCTGTACTGCGGCAACCAAGTCGAGTACGTGATCGTGCGCAACCCGGCCCGCGCCCCCAAAACCCGGATGTTCGACGGCAGCGAACTGGAAAAGGAGCTTCTGAACCACGGCGCGGCCAGCCTCACCGTGCCGCTGCTGTCCGAATTTGTGAAGTTGCGGCTGGCCAAACTCGAAGCCGACCACCAGCGCGGCATTGCGTTCAACGAAGCCCTCGGCAACGACGAGCTTCGATTGGACGTTATGGCGCGGGGTCTGTTGCAGGACTGGCTGGGCACCCTGTTCAGCCAGTACGACCGGATCGCGGCCAAGCTGCTGCCCGCCGCCGAAGCCGCCGCCCTCAAACCCAAGGGCGCGCCGCCCATCGGCGACCTGGCCACCGCCATACGCGGCGCAAGGGTCGTTCTCCCGAACTCCCAAGCCTAATCCAACCGCCATGCTAACGCCGGAAATATTCGAGCAACTGCTGGCCAGCTATCCCGCAGAAAAGCGCGAGCTGGCCCGGCAAATCTTTTACCGCTTCGCCGACGGCGACAGCGGGGAGTTCTTCACCCAACTTTTTACTCTGCTGGACGTTTACGCGCACTACGCCGAGCGCGTACCGCAGGCGGTCATGGCCGCCAACCAGGCCGCCCAAGCCAACCTGACCAAGGTGCGGGAGGACATCAACCTGCTCGCCCAAGAGATGGACAAGCGCAATCTCAACATCACCAACCACGCGTATCACACCGACGAGATGTGCCGCGCCGTCTACGCCAAGTGCAAAGACACCATTGCCAGCTTCGATGCCCTGTTGAAAAATATCGGCACTCAGGTTAATACGCAGGCCATCGTTACAGGGATTGAGGACACGCTGAAAAAGAGCATCAATCGGGATGTCATGGCGCCCTTTGTCCGTCGGTCCGAGGAATTAGCCCAGCGGGTTCTCCCCACCCTGAACGAGATTCGAGACGCCGCCGCTCAGGCCAAGGAACTCTGGCCCGGACGCATTTGGAAATCAGCGGTGCTGACCGGTCTTTCGGTTGGCGTGGCGGTTTCCATTCTGGTAACGACCCTCATCTACGAAAAATTCTCAAATTACTACGAAGACAAGGTGGCCGAGCAGATTGCCGCCGCGAAACGGGTCATCACCGACAACCAGGAGGCATTCCGGCAAATGGCAATCGCTGGTGTTCGGGTCCAGGTCTATCGCGCGACGGGCGACGGCACCAGTATCTCTCCCGGCGGTTTCGCCCTGGTTGTTCACAACGCCGATTCGGCGGAAATGCGCCCTGACGGCAACGGTTACATCTTCTTCACTAGCGCACGCAAGGAGACGGAAATTCAGCGGCTGCTGCAGCGAACCGAAAAAGCGGCCAACCCCGTGGGGCAATGAGACTCTGCCAATTGGCTTGGCGAGAGGAAGATCATCCATCCCGAATACAAGGAACTGGAATTGTCACTGACGATTCTCGGTCTAGCGCGGGTTGGGAAAGCCGAGCCCGCCGATGCGATTTTCGCGCGAGTTTCTCGACCACGACCAGGGCATCAGCGCGTTCTGCAATCCGGACAAGGGCAGGGAGTTCATGTTTGGGTTCAATAACGTTCTCTCCGAGCTGCGCAAGCAGGGTGACGGCCTGTCCGCCCCGGAGCGGGACGCGCTCCGGCACTTCGCGACCGACTGGGGCGCTAGCCCGGCGTTTGTGCATTGGCTGGTCCGCGAGCATGGCTCCACGGATACACGCCGCCCTTCATTCTTGCCCCTTCATCTTTTATGCAAAAAGGCGGCGCGGTGGAATTGGTGAGGGGGAAAATGTGCGAGAAATCTCCAACGTCTGCCAACTCACGAACACTCAGCCTCGACCGTGAACTCTATCCGTTGCGTGTAGCCGAAAGGCGGAAGCTGGCCCGGCTGCTCTGCGGCGAAGGCACAGTTTGTCACCACCAGCACGGCGTGGTTGCAAGTCCGAGATGAGAAACTGGGCAGTTCGCAAATCAGAAGGTCGTGGCCCGATTGGCTCTGCCACTCACTCGGCACCTCGGTCTTTGGCACGTACCACTTCGTCCTGCCTGCGGCCAAGGCCAGTTCTGCTTTCACGTTCCTCAACGACCCGCCAGGCTTGGACTTAACAATTACCTTAAGCCTGCTTGTCTCCTTGCCAGGGATGAAGCGAAAGTAGCGGCAGGCCAAGCCCGCCAGCGGATACCACTCCGGGGATTTCGGCGCAACCGCTTGTCCGCGCCGGAGCGGCCATGTCCGAGTAACGGCCCGCTCCTTGAATCGTCTGGACACCTCCGGTTCGTAGCCCAGCGAGTTCGGATCGTGCAGGAAGTAGCTGTCGAGACAAAAGCCGGAGGAGAACACATCCTTCTTATGCGCCGAGCAAAACACCAAGGGGCGGGCCAGCCTTCCGAACTCCTGCTCCAAAGCCTGCACGGCAGCGAGCCGCTGCGATTGCTTCGGATTCCAAACCGTTTGGGCCATTTGCCAAACACGATTCAGGAAAGTGGGATCCTTTTGTCTAGCCATCAGTCGCTTGACGTAGCGAACGAAAAGTGCGGATTGATAGCGCGCGGCGGGATCATCAAGTGCGCGTCCGGGGCGGTCCACCCAATCCAACGCGAAGCCGAGCCAATCAATATTTTTGGACAACACGCCTGCCTTGACCGCTTCCGCTTCGGCGGCAACGGCAATGCCTTCGTCGAGCCACAACCAACTGCTGATCCACTCGGTGGGCAGCAGCTCCGGACCGTGGGCACCAAGGCGGCGGTAAGGCAAGAATCGCGCGTTGAACAGATGCGAAAGCTCATGCACAGCCGTGGCCTGCGCTTGGTCTTCCTCCGTCTTCCACACAGGTTCAGCGCAACGGCTGGGGAGTGCGAGCACGGGCACCACTCGATCCGGCAAACCGCTCGGCTTGAGAAACAGCAACTCGTCCATGCAGGGGGAGCCGCAGTCGAGGTCGTCATCATCCACCGCGAACACATATACCGGCACCCGCCCGTCCTTGCCCCTTTCTGGCTCTGGCCGGCCTTGCTTGACAAAGAAGTCGTAGGCGCGTTCCAGAGTCTCCTTGTAGATCGTCAGCAATCTGCGGTTGCGCACGCCATGCACCCCTTCACGCAGTTCAAGCTCGGGCCGACCGGGCCGCTTCGCGTTTCGAGCCGTCGCGTAGAAGGTGAACCTGCCCTTGGGATCATGAAGCGGGCTGAACCGCCTGACTTTGGGCAGTATCTTGCACCAGCGGTGCCATTCGTAGAAATCGTATGCCGAGGGAACCGGGGAAGTGGATGTCACAGGTCCTCCTCATCCGCGCCACCTTTGTCTTCGGTGCCAGCTTCCATGACGCCGAGGTAATGGTTTCCCTTTTCATCCTCAGCATAGCCCAGCGCGCGTTTGAGGTCATTCTGGAGCGGCCCGCTCAACAACTCCCAATTCTGGGAAGCATACGCGCAAAGCTCGGCCACGGCAAGGCTGCGAGCACGGTCGCTGCGGCCTATCGCCCAGCGTCGCTGTCCAGCACGTTGCCAGCCTATCGTGCGGCGCCTGCGAAACAACTCATCGAACTCTCGCCGGATTCTGTAAGCGGGAACTCCCCGGATGATTTCTTTAGGCAGCAATTTCATCCAGCCGATATCTTTCGCGATAAACAACCGTCCTTTCTCCGCTGGTGCTCCTTTCTCCCGTAAGTAGCCTTTGAGACCTATATCTGCCTTATAGGCCGTGATGTGGATGATAAGCGTTTGTGGCGAATCACGCCGGAATGCGATTCCCAGCGAGTGATCCGGCTCGGGATCCTGTCCCAAGCGGTCAGGAGGAAGCTTGAAATCAAGAACCACCACGTCGTAGGGGCGGCCGAGATCAAGCGATTGATGCAGTTTCTCCTCACCCTCAGCCACAGTGTGGGCCGAATCAATTTTGGCATCTGGGAACGCCTGTCCGAGTTCGTCCGTAAGGGTTCTAACGATATTCTCCTCGTCTTCGACGATGAGGATCTGCAGTTCTCGCAGGGGTGGTGACCCTTCCATAATTATTCCTTTGCGCTTGGGATCTCAATGATGAATTCGGCGCCCCGGCTCGAGTCTGCGGTGACCCAAACACGGCCATTGTGCGCTTCGACAACACGACGAACGAAGTTCAAACCCAGTCCCGTGCTTCGCTTGCCATAAGGCCGATCACTGTAGAACGGCTCGAAAATGCGTTCGCGCTTTTCCGCCGGAACACCTGGTCCATTGTCGCGAAGCGTCAACCGAAGCCATTGCTGCGACCCGCGGGTTTCGCGTTGAGCCACAACACTTAGCTCCAGCCGACTGCCGGGCGGAACCATTGCAAGACTGTTTGCGAGCATTTCTTCCAAGGTGTTACGTATGCGCTCAGCATCAAGGCTGAACTCCAGACTCTCGGCGCATTTCAGTTCCCAAGACACTTTGCTTGCATTCCGTTCTTTGCCAAACATGCCGTCGAATGTCGCTTGCAAGAGCGGCTTTAGCCTTATCGGCGCACGCTGTAACTGCATACCGGAGAAAGCTTCCTTGATGCGGGTCACCTGACGGAAGCACTCCTCCACAGTGGGTTCGTGCAATTGGTTGAGTTCCGCCACCCTTGCGTTGTCTGGAGCCGCGCGGCGATAGCGCTCGGCAAAACCGTCAAGCGCGGCGAGCTTGTTGCGGATGTTGTGCGCGCATGTCGCCATCGCCTTGTCGGCAGCATCATGCAACCACTTATCTTTGTCTAGTGTATCAAGAAGGGTTCCCAGCAATGCCGAAAATAGCTTCAACAGTTCAAAATCTTCCGGTTTCAGGTCGCACTTGAAGTTCTTTCCGCAATCAATCGTCAGCTTCCCGATCTTGCGCTGATTGGTTGCGAGCAACGGTAGGTCGATCCAGGCGTCTCCTTGCTCCTTCCAGCAATGGCTGAAGGCTGGTGTCTGGACATTGAAAATCGCCAGTCCCTTTTCGGTAGGTTCAGCCTGACCAGTGGGTCGCTCAGGGTTCCATTGATGGACGCGGGGCTCAGCATTCTCAATACACCACCAAGTCTCTCCACTCTCCGGGTCGCCCCGCCTCATGCGGTAATCGCCGCGAGTGAATCTGTCCGCGAATTCGACCGGCAGTCCCAGGGCAGCCGCGCTCACCAAGAGGTCCGAATCATGGGAATCCACTCGATAGAGCCGTGCGGATGCGTAGCCAAGGTCTTTAACGCAAGAAAGAAGCGCCTGAGTCGTTGTCTGGCTGTCGACCGCATGATTTGCCACCTGTTGTAGAGCACTGAAAACGTGATGCAATGGGGTGAGATCGCGTATTTGCAGGACTGCACCAATCGTGGAGGTGAGGTTCTCCTCCACACGCCAATCTGGCAGAGGTTCGCACAAGATCGCCTCCCGCCTCGACTCGCCGCTGTTTGTTAAAGCGTAGTGACGCACCTTCCTCTTTCGGTTTCTAATGACCGTATTGGCGTCATCCGACAGATCTTTGTGTTGCGGTTTGTCTAATCGAAGGGAAGCGTGGGCGTCGTGCCAACCCTCCGGGAGCTCCAGTAGTCTGGAAGCTTGACGGTTCACAAAACGGACATTTTCGTCGTGGTCCAAGATGAGTACAGAGTCTTGGTTGCAATTCAAAGTCTGGAGCAGTGCATGAACCCGTTCGCTCTGATTTGCTGCAGCCGCCATTTGCTGCCCAAATTCCAACAGATCGGCAATGTCGTCAGTGGAGGGAGGCAGGCCGTCCTCTCGCTCAACATGGATTGTGCCAAAGACTTCCTCCTGCAAAGGGCTCCCAGGACCCCACCCTTTGGTCAGCATTGGTATGACGGCAAAAGACTGACGGTGTCCGGCCCGCTCGCAGAGTCCCACATTGACAGAGGGCCATGAGCCACGTCGTTGTTCCCAAGTTCGCCAGTCATCAACTACGCAGGATTGTTTGTGCACGACTACCCAAGGCTGAATGTCCTTGTCCGGTTGGCTCAAATCAAAGTCCGTCTCAGCGGCTACATCCGCCGTTGGCCTTGCACCAACGCTGTCAGTGATTCCCCGAATTCGTTTGCGCGATGGATCGACAAGAGCGAACATGATGCGACGATACCCAAGCTTTAGCAACTGCTGACCTGCTAGGGTCAGCGCTTCCCTTGGATTCCGTACGGTCCCCCCCAGCGCATTCACAATCGCGGTAGCAATAGCCAAATGTTCTTGGCGCGCCTCCAACCGCATCTTCACGCCCACATTGGCAATCGTGTGGTGGTAGGCGCTGGCAAATTGGTCGAGCAGTTCACGATGGAACTCCTGCCGTTCGCGCGAAATGGCAACGGGTTCGTTCACGTAGCTCAGAATCACAGCGTCACGACAATCGCCGCGAACGGAAGGCAGAACGGCCAGCACGGCCAGATGACTCAGTGGAGGCGGGACCTCTTGCCAACCAAATTTATCCCTGTTCGCCGTTCTCAGAATGAGCCGAGCGAGGTTACTCACAGCCCCGTCAACCACTTGGCCGTCCAGGGGCTTCCAGTCACCGCAGTAGGTCCAAAATGTCACTTCCGAAGGACCAAGCAGCATTTGGCAGCCCTTAGCGAATAATCGCTTCACCATTTCCAACTTCTCAAGGCTTGCTTCGCCTTCTTGAGTCGCCCCTGAGTGCAGCTTTGCCGCCAGCGCTTTGATAACCAAAGCCAACCGTGTCCGGTCGGCGACTCCGCCAGGGCGCAAGCGGCGTTCCGCTGGCATCCGCTCGTAAAAACGGAAAGCCGTGTCCCAGTCGCCCTGCACCGCGTAAAGATCGCCAAATCGGCAATCGTCAAAGTGTCCCTCCGCGAACCGCTGCATGATCGGCGACGCAAATCGCAGCCGGCCGCCATCCCGAGTCGCCAAACCTGCCAGTTCCAAAGAATGCGGTTGCGTTGAAGGGGACACGTCCACAGAGCCGCCGTGGAGGAGAGCCTCCAGGTCCTTCAATGCATCTGGAGACCTTGCCACCATCCGGGCAGGGTGGGTGAGGACGTTCGCGCCGCAGTCGTAAAACACAGGTAGTTGGCGGACGAAGCTTGAAAACTCATCAACACCCACTGGCTTGTTTTCGCTCCCGCGAATGCGTGACTGGTTGTCTTGCCAAGCCCAAAGAACGGCGCGTGTGAGGAAGATGTTGCCATCCGTTTGCAGGAACAGTTGCCGCAGAAAGGACTCCCGATCACCCGCCGGAACTATGGCGATTTCCTTTCGGTTCTGCATGTAGTCCAGGAACTCTGGTTCGTCGAATCCCTGTATGACGAACTGCTGGGCGCAGTTGAACTCCGACTCCGGACCATAGACCAGGAGAGCGAGGTTTTCCTCCCCTGTTAGCACGGCCGTGAGGCGATGGTTCTGCACAAGCACGCGCGCCTCCCTGAGGATCCGTTGGGCGAGATGGTGTGCCATGCTGTCCACGTTGCTGGCCAGCATCAACACAGAGCGGTGTTGGCCGTCGCAAAGCTGCCGCACAGCGTTGAGAAGCTCACCATCTTCTGCGGGCTTGAGCGTAAACCCGGGCGCAGCTTCACGCACCGCTGCATTAATGGCCTTTTGCACCTCTTGGAAACTCCCCAATGATGGCTGGTGTGAGATTTCGACCCTGATAACGATGGTTAGGTTGCCATTCCCCTGGCGTTCAGCAAGAGTGTGTAAGACGTAACGCTTACCGGTGCTCCGCAAGCCCAGCAAAACTGCGCTCTCCCTGCGATTTATCAAATCAGCCAGTTCGTTGTGGAAGGCCTGGCCGATACGACGGTATTCAAAGGTGTTCGCCATAGCGCTTAACTGGGAAGACCCGCTCTCACACGCTGACTCGGAGCCAGAGTCTGTATCAGGCGGGTGATTTCCTTGCCAAAGTCCATCTTGCGCACGAACTGAACGAGTTGGGGACTGGCAGGTGCGAACACGCCACGCTCGCAACTGAGCACGTTGCAGATCCAGAGTTCGTAGCAGATGTCCAGCGCCTTGGACGCTGGCAAAGAGATACCACTTTGTTCCGCAAGTTTCTGCAAGGAGCTAACGGTCGCCTCGCCTCCGCCAGCCCGAAGCCACAGCAAGCTAACACATCTCGTCAAATCATCCTCCAAGTCCTCGAGCGGAAGTGTGGCGTAGCTCATAGCTGTGAATTCCTCCTGCAACTGACGTAAATGGTCAGGTGTGATAGTGTCATTCTGATTGCCCAGAGCAAGCTCGACCAGGCGCTTCGCGCAGGCTTGGATCAAATGCGGGCGCCGTTGGGTGAGTTGCAGAACCCCCTCGCACAGCCAGGGCTTGTCTTGCAGCGTAAAGCCGAGGTCGGAAAGAGGCTCGACGAGGAGTCTTTTCGCAGACTCCTCGTCGAGCGGTTCAGGCTGGATCAGCTCAAGCCGCTGGGCAAACCGGGTTTCCTTCTTGCGCACCATGCGGTGGAGGTTTCCCTTTCCGCACAAAATAACGCGACAGTAATTGTTGTGAACGGCCTCGCCCAATTGCGCAAACGCTGGGTTCAAGCACACTGAGTCCACCTCATCGAAGAGCAGTTCGATCGGCTTTTCGCCACCCCAGGAGCGGTGTTTGAGGAAGCGCAAAAGGGTGGCCGAGTTGACGCGGTTTGCCTCCGAATCGGCGGAGATGTCCAGCGCAATCCGGCGAGCAAGCGTATCCGCGCTCAAATTCCCGTAGGGATAGCAGTCAATCCTAACGAGGCGATGGCGCCGGTCATCGCCGAGGTCGCGCCGGAGTTCGTAGCGGTACTGTCGCAACAACGATGATTTACCGATGCGCCCCGGTCCGGCTATGGCGAAGCTGGTAGTCGCTTCCGAGCGAAGCCGCTCCAAAAGGTCACGCCGACCGAAGAACATGTTTGGCGCCGCAGGGTGCATGAAATCGTAAGGCACCAGCCGGCGGATGGGTATGTGCTTCCGGAGGTGACGTTTGAGCACCTCCAGTGGACCTGGCTCACTGAGCAGTGCTTCGATCTCACCATCTGCAAGGAAAAGACAGGGAACCGAGGGCGTGGCCTGCTGGGCAGCTTCCCTGATCGCCGGTGTCGCCGCCAGGATGATCGCCAGCCGGCCGATTCCACCCTGTTGCTGCCAGAATGTTGCAACCTCACGTTCGACGTTCGCGCCGGGACCCAACACCAGGCAGCCGAAATCCAAAGCACCCAGAAGTCGCAGCCGATTTAGCTCCAGCGCTGCACGGTACGCCGATGGGCCAGCCGATTCCTGCAATTCAACGTTCGCTTGCCAGCGAGCGCTTAGGCGCCCGAGCAACTCTCGCGGAATTTCCGCATTCTCAGCCTTCCACCCTTGGGTCAGGCGCCGGCAGAGATCGGCGGGTGTCAGTTGTGCAACGCTCATCCGTCTGGCTGTTACCCGCGTTTAGACCGAGGCTGTTTCTTGTCCATAAACTTGGGCGAAACAGTTGATCGCGGCGCGCAATTCGGCGCGGCGCGCGGGACTGTAGTTCGCTTCGCACTGGCGGAGTGCTTTCTCCAAGTCGTTGGCCTTCGATACAGTGCTGGTCGCGTGGCGGCCACGAACTGGAACGGGCACTGGCAGCCATGCCGCTGGCGACACGCCGCCGGCCAACCGAGCAAAACCCCAGCGCAGCCGCAGCAGGGCCTCTTCACGCGCCAGACCAAGTTGCCGCGCCAAGAAAGCGAGGCCTTGTGCGCTCGCCGCATCAGGGATATCGGCGGGAGTGATGCCCAGCGCGCGGAAAACGTTGTCCAAGCACACCCCGGCGAGCCGGGCGAGCGCCTTGTAGTGTTCAAGCAGCGAACCCGGGGTATCCACCATGTCGGGGCGGTGTTGCTGCATCTTCAACACGTCGAGGGCGCCGAACGCGGCTGCACGACAGCGTTGACGGAATTCCAGTGAGGGTCCTTCGTTCTCCGAAACACCGAAGCGTTCGTTCAGAGCTTCGTCGAGCAGTACATCCGAAGAATCGTTGTTGTTCATACGAGCTTTCATAATTTGTGGTTGTTTAGTGGGTGTCAGTCTTTTATGAGTGACGGCGTGCGAGCCAAGCCTGCATGCGCGTTTCCTTTCGGAGGCGCGCCTTCAATTTCTCCCGCGCCCGCACATAGCGCGCCCGCGCTGCGCCAGGAGACACGCCGAGTTCCCGGGCTAGATCCTCGTATGGTACCGCCTCGCGCCCGTGACGGAGTTCCAAGACTTTGCGTTCGTCCGCGGTGAGCGCTGCCAGCGCCTCTTCCAATGCGCTTTGCGCGGCTTGGTCGAGCAAGCCATCGTTTGCAGCTTCCGGCACTGGCTCGTTCAAATCGCCGTCCTCCAGCGGAACACATGGAATACGATGGCGGCGAAAATGGTCGGCCAGTTTGCGCCGCAGGATGGTGTAGGCCCAGGCGGTGAAATTCGCACCGTCGAACTGATTCAAATGTCGAAAGATGTGCCATACGCAATCTTGGGCAAGGTCTTCAGCATCCTCGCGCGACAGGCCGCGGCGCCGGTGAAACCAGTACGCCCGGACCCCAAGCAAATCGGCCAGCCGCTCAACGGCTTTTTTGTCGCCCGCATACACGCGGCGAACCAGGGCGGCCCATTCTTCACGAGTTTGTGGAGAGTCCATACCACACTTCTGTAAAGGTAAACGTGGCGGTGTTACAAGCCTGATTAGCGCTCATTCTTTCCAGCTTGCCCCTTGGCTCATGGCAGCACGCCGGGGGGGTCCACGCGGTAACAGTCAAGGACGCCTTCGGAGAGCGCAGCCAGCAGACGTTTGTGCCGGCGGCGTAACCAACCCGGCGGGACGCCAACTGCCCGGGCAACGCGTGCGTAGGTCTTGCGCGTACCGTCGAGGCTCTCGGCAAGTTTGTACGCTATCCGTGCGGTTAGTGCAGTCGGGGAGGCCGTACGAGCATCAGCTTCACGCCAATACAGGAGCACGAGGTTCCGGGTCTGGACGCGGCACCAGAGAAGTGCATCGCCGGGTTTGATCTCAGCCCGCCGCCGGACTACCATGACGCCAAGGGCGAGCAAACAGCGGGGTGTTTCCGTTGCGATCAAGCGCGGGGAAAAGCCGAACTCCCGCAGCCATCCAGCGATGATGTCACGCATGAAATCTTCAAATTCACCGAATGCCGCCTGCTCTAAGCGAGTCATCCGGTCCAGCAAGAGGTCGAAGTCTATGGCTTTCATGTTCTAGCTTTTAACTTGGAAACGCCTGGCTGTTACTCACGTCCGAGCACCTGCGCTGGGGATTAACCGCGACGAATAATTGGCGGCAACGCAGATTTTCCGTGACCTTGTGTGTCGGTGAATTCTCCAGACGAGTTGGCAAATTGACCGACGAGTTGCCCGTCCACTGTGTCGGAACGCATCCCACCTGTCATTTCAAGCACATTCCCTTCAAGCCAGTTGTTCACACCATAACCCACGCGTGGACCGGTCGTGGCTGCCGCAGCACATGGGCCATCACCGCATCCCGTTCCGCAGCCGACAACGCCATGTCCCCCGCACATCGGCACCTCACCCGACGGCACCACCGCGTAATGGTCGCACGCCTCCTCATGACGTCGTTGCTATTCCGCGCTGCCGGGCTGGGGGTACGACGGGTGCCCCAGCACACCTGGCACTACATGACTGTAAGGGTGCCTCTGGGAACGTGGTTCTAGCGGGCAACCTGCGCCAGTTGAACGCTTGAATCGCGGGGTCGTTGCGCCGGTCAACCGCAAGCGATGCTGGCGCTAACGCCTGTTGAAACCGCAGAAATCCCCGGCGACAGAGGCGTTACGTCCGCGCGCGCGCGCGAGTCATATAACGGTCCGTTTGCCGCCACTCGACGCCGAACTTTTCCCGAAAGAGTCCGTGAATCACTGTCCTGCCAAAACCGAAGAACAACAGCAGGGCGGCGGCTTGGGTCCGTTCTTCAATCTGCTGACGTGTGGCTTTGGCGTACGGTTTCCGCTGGCCGGGGCGGATGGTTCGGCTAACTTCATTGGTTATGGGGGCCATTGCTTAGTTGTTTTCCGACTTTGCCGGGTTTGATCTCATGCGAGTTGTGGGTGTCCTTTCCAAGCCGGGTATTGTCGAATCGCCGCCCACGTTCGCAGCACGTCCACGAATTGCGCCGGGATGGGTTCGCTGGGACGGACAATCCAGACGCCTGACAAGGTGTCGCTCGGCGCGGCAGGCGGCAGCGGTAGCGGTTTCACCGGCTTGGCTGGTGTCGCCTTGCGCTCGAGCTCCCAAACAACGCGGACGGCTGGCGGTCTTTGAATAGCAGCGCGGAATCCACCAGTGGCGACGCGGCGAGCGTCTCTCAGTTTGTGCGTGAGTTCCTTGTCCGTCCACGGAGGTTGGCAATGCGTGCCGTTCCACTCACGCAGCAAGGCCAAGGCGTCGGCGTCGGACAGACCAAAGCGGACACACTCACAAGCGGCGCGGAATGTCGCCGAGTGTCCACGAGCGCCGGACACGGCAGGCGACAGCTTGGCAAGGTAGACGCGGCAGGCGGCGAGGGCGTTCATTGTGTTTTGGTTTCCACGCTCCACCCAACTCCACCCAAGGGGTATAACTTAATAGAAAATTCCATTCTTTTCTGTGGGGTTATATGCCTTGGGTGGGCTTGGGTGGTTGGGTTGTTTCGGTTCATTTCGTGAAGGTGTAGGCGTTGGCCTCGTCCATGTCGCCAGACGGCTTGCGGTATGCCTTTTTGCCACGGGTGACGGTGAAGCCGTCCACGTCCACGGTATCGCCCTCTCGAAAGACTTGTTTGCACAAGCTGCCGACTTGCCGCATGGCGCAGCCCTCGTCGGTGAGCTTGCCGGGAATTTCCACGGCGCGAAGTTCGCAAACTTCCACCAGTTCGGAAGCAATCAGCGGTACGCCGAGCCGATTCTCGGCGGCGACGGCGAGCGCCACGCGACGCAGCCAGGACAAAGCCGGGTTGCTGGTGCGTTCCTGTGCAGCTTCGTGTCCGTCCAGTAACGGAGCGCAATCGAGAATGTTCTGAATAATCCAGTCCAAGGGTTGACTCCACTCGCGGAAATCGTGGCGCGTGTCTTTAGTGCGTGGCTTGCCATTGGCAATCCATTCCGCAATAACGGCGAAAACGCAGCCGAGAAAATACGGCTGGCGTCGCTGAATCTCGCCGAGCGTGTCGCGGTAGGTGAAGCCGTCGCGTTTTCGGATTCGGCAAATGCTGGCGCGGTTGGCCAGGTCGCGTGTCGTTTCGAGTCCGTTGCTGGTCAATTGCAGGATGAACCGTTTCGGGTCCACCAGCGCCTCGCCCTTGTGCGGGATTCGCGCCGGGAATAAGCCGGGGCACGTCAAAAAGGCTTCCAAGTGTTGCGAGTCCATCCTGCCGCGAAAGTTGTCCAAGCAAATGAACGGACGCGCGGAAATCAAAGCGGACTGGAAAGACTCGTCCACGCTGCCGACTCCGCCGACCTTGGCAGTGACGAAATAGGATGTCTCGTTGAAAAGCGTGCAAACCATTTCGAGCCTGTGTCCTTTTCCGGCCTGGGACTTGTCGGCCTCGGCGCAATCAATCGGAATGTTGCCGTGAATGAATCCGCCAAGCCGCAAGGCTGGCGTGATGAAGGCGGCCAAGGCGCGGCTGCGGTCCGGTTCAGTTTGAAAATCAAATTCCTCCACCAGCCAGCGCAGACTTGTTGCGGCCTCGCTCACCGGCACTTGCGGCGGCGTGTCGCCGGCCACGATCAAAAGGCCGCCTTGCTCGGGGTGATAGCCTCGGCCAAGTATTGCCACGTCGCCGGATTCCGTTTCGGTTAGAACCGGGCAGCGCAGCACGCTGGCGACGGCGGGCAGGAATTCTCGCGCTTCGCTCGCGGCGAGAATGGCCTTGGCATCGTCCAAAGACATTTTTGCCGGTTTCAAAGCGGCGTCGCCTTTGCCAGCGGAGCGCCAAGCGTAGAGCTGGCCGAGTTTTTCCGCGTCGCTGCGAAACTTGTCCGGCTTCAAAACTTCCAAACCGGACACGCCGTCCATTTCGACAAGCTCCACCACCGCACCGCCTCGCCAAAACAGAATCCAGCTCGGAGCAATCCGTTGGAAAATGACGCGAGCGGTTTCCGAAATTGAAACGGCACCGGACGGCAGAACAATGACGGAAAGCTCGGCACTGGACGCTTGCGGCGCCGGTGCGGGAGCCTCTGGAATTGGCAGCGGCTCGGCATCCTTGCTCCACGCTTCCGGGTCGTGCGAAACAAAACACAAGCGCAGCCGGTCCTTCACCTTCTCGTCAATTTCCAAGCCGTAGCGTTCGTGGAAATAGGGTTGCGCGGCGGTGAAGCTGTCGCTGTGCCGGTTGCCGTCAATTCGCAGTCCGCATTTCAAGCCTTCGCCAGACGGTGAGACAAAGCCAAAGGCAATGTGAGCGTCGGCCTTCATTTTCTCGCGGACGGCTGGCAGGGTGCTGTTCAAGCCGTCGAAGTCCACTTGTAGCAGGCCGGAATGTGTGAGCGGCTCTGTCCGGCTTTTGGCCGTGCCGCTGATACAAAAGGCGGGGAGAGTCCTTTTGAAGTCGTCATAGGCTTGGGCCTCCGGCGACTGCTTGCTGTCGAGTGTCGGGCAAACAGCTTTCCATGCCGCGAACAGTTCCCTCGCTCGTGTAATTTTCTTCGCGTACTTGCCGCTGCGAATGGCACTGAGGATTGCGCCAAGCTCGACTTCCTTCGGTTCGCCGCTGTAGGCGTCCGCGAACATGGCAACGCGCACTTTGGCATTGGGTTGGTCGCAGGTCATGGTCCGGAGTTGCGCTGGAATGGCCGGAAGTGCCAAAGCGGGCAGCAGCGGTCGGCGCAGGTGCGGACAACTTCAACATCTTCACCGCAGCAATCGAGGCATTGCATGTGGATGGCGAGCTTGCGGCCACCTTTGCCGAACCAGAGGCGTTTAATGGCATTGTGACGGGAGGGGAGCCAGTGATTGAGTCTTTTGACCTGGGCCGGGAGAAAAGCGGCTCCGGGGCGGTTTCCGTGTTGATTTTCGCAGTCCTCAGACATTCTGGGAGCAGGTTAGACTGGTGGTCGGTGGTCCGGGTCCGGCCGGACGGTTTTATTTTCGAGGTCCATTATTCGCCTCCGCGCTGCTGGCGGAGCAACCACTGCCGCACACTGTCCCAGTCGTAAAGGATGCGCTTGTTGATGCGGATGTAAGGAAGTCCCTTCTTTTCTCGCCAGTTAAACCAAGTCCGCCTAGACACGGGCACCCGGCGTAAGCATTCGGGTTCGTCAATGAAGGGCGATTGGCTCAACGGCGCCGGTTCGAGGCTGGTTTCCAGGCTCAGTGCCGCCGGCTCAGTGGTTGTACTGGCCCCGGCGGCTGCGGCCAGCGTAACAGTATTGCGTGCCATAGTGCCTCACTACACCAGGGCACTCACACCCGCGAGGGAGTAGGTACTGCAACCTTTGTACAAGCCCTGCAGTACAGCGGGCTAATGGAGAAGGTGCTTGCCCTTTGGTCCGAGGAGATGCTTTCCCTCTGGCGTGAGAACAATCGCTTCCATGCCGGGAGAGACCTTCTCGAAACCATGAATCAGGGTAGGCCGATGCGACTTCAAGCCGTAGCGAGTTTTGGCTGCCAGGAAGCTTCTGAAGTTGTCTTGGACGCGCAACCCCGACGACAGGCGGTAGGATACGAGCTTGGCGGGCATGAGCCAGTAGTAATCCGTGAGCCAGCGTGAGAGGATCGCCTGGGTGTACTCAAACTGTTTGAGATAGTCGCTTTGCCCCCCCTTACCGAGCAGCCGCCCGACTGCCAGAAAAAGTTTTGTGTCACCACGCATAGCGGCGTTGTAAAAGGTCCATGCGTCGTGCTTCAAAAGGTCTGCGTGCTGGTCGCGGGGCTTGCGCCGGAGCGCGTCGAGCGTCATGGCGCAATTCCTGGCGTAGATGTCACCCTGTTTCTTTGGCGGGAGGCCCATTGTTTTTGTTAGGTGCTTACGCCAGCCTTCGATCACGGACTGTTCCACCGCCGGGTACTGAGGCAGGGCTTTTGTTCGCAGATACGAAACCCAGTGGGGTTTGCCACGCTGACAAATGGCATACTGCCCCACCAGCAAAGCCCGATGATGGAAGCATAAGGCCAGATCGCCCCTGCTTCGCTTCCACGCCTCCCGGTCAATTTGGTCCTCAACCTCCGGCGGGGGATATTCCCGAGAAACTGGGCATGATGCACCGGGTGCGTTCACTTCTTTGCGGCTGATGCCAGCGCGATGACATTCGCGGCTTGCGCGGGTGACACGGCGAACCACGCTTCCGCCTCCTTTTTCTTCGCAAGCCCGCGGTAGTGCCCGAAAAGCATTTGCGGGCTATTCCCGGCCTGTAGTGCGGTCGCGTTCTCGTTGCCGTGCGCGGCAAGGTGGTACGTGCAAAAAGCATGGCGCAGCCCGTTCGGCTTCCGCGTCACCGTAACTGTGTGGCCCGGCTTGGTTTCGTATTCGGCCTGCTCACAGACCTTGCAGAAGTGTTGCTGCCAGGTGATTTCATGGCCGGCCCAGATCTTCCCGGTGAACTCAGCATAAGGCGCGAGCCATTGCGCGAGGGCGGGGACAATCTCGACAAGACGACGCTGGCGAGTCTTGGCCTTGCCGGAAGTGATTTCAATATGGCCCTCGACTCGGCGCGTATCTTCCCAAGTGAGGCGCAGCAATTCGGCGGTGCGCAACCCTGCCAACCCGCCAAGGGCAACCATCGCCCGCATTGGCCCCTCGGCGGCGTCGAGCAGGGCCTTGAATTCGGCGGCCGTGTAAAACTCAATTTCCGAAGTGTTGGCGTTCTCCGGTCGCATTCCGTCGGCTTCAAGCAAGCGATGATTAGCGGGCAGGTAATCTTTGCGGACCGCCCATTGCAGAAATTGTCGTACAGCAGCCCGGTGATGATTGCGGGACTTGGCAGAAGTCGCGGGCTTTTTGTTCCGAGACTTGGAAGGCAACTCGCCAAGCGCGGCGAAGAACGTATCCAGATGCGGCTTGCCCAAGTCGCAGACGGCAGTATTCGGGAAGGTGCCCGCGAAGCGGCGAAGCATAATGGCCCGATTGTAAGCATACTTGGCGGAGAGTTGCGCCCGCTTGCCGTCGCTGGCCTTGGTGCGCGGTTCATCGGCGGCGATGAACTGCTCAACGGCCTGCGCCAAGTCCACGCGCTTTACCGTGGCGACGGTGGACAAGTAGCCGTCCACCGCTTCGCCCACTGTGCGCTCGCCCAGCTTCTCCGCAGCGTCGCAAAATTGCTCGATGCCAGCCGACAGTGACACCCGACGACCTGTGGCCTCGTAGTGCCGCTGCAGCCGCTCAAGCGCGACCAGGGCACTACTGGCTTGCCCTGGTGACAACGCCAGCGCGTGCGAGCCTTTGGCCAAGTCCGCAACCACCTTGTCGCCTTTGCGCTTCACCTCAGAATAGGTACGGAAGTCCTGGAACTGGCTCCGGGGCTTTCCGTCCACCCGCGCTCGCCAATAGAGGCGGTAGCCGTCCGGGCGCTTGTAGATCGTCGCCAAGACCTTGCCTTTGCCCCGATGTCGCAGCCGTTTGGGATATTTCACGTTATGCTCGTTTTCGCCGCCTAACTCCCCCACAATGTTTGGGTAATCTTTGGGTACGGTCGCCGATTCACCGTTTTCTTTAGGAAAACTGGTGCGCATAGCAGGACTTGAACCTGCACGGATTACTCCACTACCACCTCAAAGTAGCGCGTCTGCCAATTCCGCCATATGCGCAGTCTGAGTCATTCCAACTGAACGACTTTTT
>Ga0181521_10003517_pt1 | contig 18382 bp, 19 predicted proteins | sample PEATcosm2014_Bin_32_FD_119764 | JGI IMG/M metagenome (GOLD analysis project Ga0181521, IMG submission 119764) | Peatland microbial communities from MTU Mesocosm Facility, Houghton, MI, USA - PEATcosm2014_Bin02_60_metaG | ecosystem: Environmental > Terrestrial > Soil > Wetlands > Peat | place... | reverse complement strand
TAGTCAGCGGTTCCCGCGCAGACCCCGGCAAGCATGCGGCCCTTCTGGGGGCGTACCAGGACCTTGGCTCCGTTTCCGCCGTTCATGTCGGCCATCCCCGTGCGGTGGCCCCGGGGGTAGCGGGCCGCCGTCGGCGGCTGATCCCGGTGCCTGTCCCGAGCCGATTCTTGTAATCTGAGACTAGCAATGTGTTTCCGGAATAATGGTAAACTGATTGCATGGCGAGCTGGGGTTTCCTGACCACCCACGCCCGGGTGCTGCTATACGTCGCGCACGACCCGGGCGCGCGGCTGCGTGACATCGCGGCCAGCCTGGGCATCACCGAGCGCAGCGCGCACAGCACCGTCACCGACCTGGCCGAGGCCGGCTACCTGATCAGGCAGAAAGACGGCCGCCGCAACCGCTACCAGATCCAGGCCCACCTGACGGTGCCCGGGGCCGGCACCCGGGACCCCGCCATCGAAGAGGTCCTTGCCCTGTTCGCAGCCCAGGGCCGGCTCGTCACCAGACCCCGCCCGGGCGAGTAACGCTGATGCCAGCGGCATCCGCCAGCCCCCGGCCAGGCAGGCACCAATGCGACTCAGGGCCGCTTCGCCAGATGACACCAAAACAATGTGGGCGCGAACGACAGAACCGGGAGATCTGAGTGCGGCTACCCGCTCGAGCGGCACAGTACTCAGCCGCACAGACTCGGCAGGGCCGAAGCGTCCGCCGTTGAAGGATCCTTGAGTGGGACGTGTCAGAGTCGGGCCCCCCGGCGACAACGCCTACACTGTGGCGGCGCGTGGCGGGGCAGAGCAGAACTCGAGAACACGCTGCCAGAGCGCCGCAGTGGCGTCGGCGTCGTACTCGTCGGGTAGCGAGCCATCGGTGAACAGGTGCCCTTTGCCCGGGTAATCGAAGACTTCCAGCGGAGCCCCGGCAGCGCGGATGGCGTCGGTGACGGCGTCGATCCCTTCCTGGCGGCGGAATGGATCATCGGTGGTGTAGTGGATCTGAGCAGGAACGCCGGCCGGCCACTTCGAGACGCCGAGCATGTCCAGGGGCAACACGCCGGAGAGCATGACAACGCCGGCGACGCGACGCTTGGTTGCCACGTACTCGGCCATGGCGCCTCCGTTGGAGAAGCCGGCGGCGATGAAGCCCTCGGGAAGGTTCTCGACGGCGGTGATGGCGCGCTCCATGAGGGCCGGATAGCCAACGCCTTGGGCGTAGGCCGAAGCCTCGCCGTAGTCATCGAAGACTCGGCCGTCGTACTGGTCCACGACGTGAACCTGGTGGCCGCCGCCGCTCAGGCGCTTGGCAGCGTCAAGAACACCTGGGCGGACACCAAGGACGGAGTGGAACAAGGCGACATGGCTCATACACGCGCTCCCATCGTTCATCATATTGTACACCGTCCAACTTAGCTGAACGTTGTACAGTAAGCAAGGTGCACCAGCGTCGAAGTCCCGGCCAGCGGGCCGGCCTGACCCGCACCGACGTGATCGCCGCCGCTCGGGAGCTTCTTGACGAACGGGGACTTGAAGCGTTGACCATGCGTGCCCTCGCCGAGCGCCTTGACGTGGCCCCCAACGCCCTCTACGCCCACGTAGCGAGCAAGACCTCGCTCATCGACGACGTGCTCGACGACATCCTGGCCGAAGTGGAGGCATCCGCTCCCGACGACGGCGACCCGCGTGCTGGTCTGCACGCCCTGATGTCCTCGTCCTACGAGGTACTCATCGCTCACCGTGACCTCGTCCCGCTCTACCTGGCGCGCCAAGGCGCTCGCGGCCCCCACGCCCAGCGCCTCGGCCAGATCGTGCTCGGACAGCTTGCCGACGCCGGCGTGAGCGGAACAAGCGCTCACGAAGCGCTGCGGGTACTCATCGTCTACACGATCGGCTTCGCCGCCTTCGCCACCCGCCCGCCGATCGCCGCCGCCGATAATGCCGTACCCCCCGCCGCCGAGGAGCTGCGCAGCAACTTCGACGAAGGACTGCGATGGCTGCTGACAGGGATCACTGCACCGGCGTGAAGGTGGCCAAGTAGCTCCGGGTCGGAGAGGATGCAGCCCGTGATGATGAGCACCTTGGGCCCGGAAGCCGTGAACAGCTGGACGGCATAGCCGTCACGGCTGAGCTTGGCCACCAACACCCGCACCGGACCCCACCCACCCAGCCTGCTCGCCGCCTAGTTCGATCCACGCCCGGACCATCGAACGAGCACACGACTTGGTTCGAATTTACGTCTTTTCCTTGACGAACGTTCCCCAACCGGGCGTTGCCGTCATACCCGGCCCCGCAGATCACAATTTGCCGAACATTCCTGTCGATGGCGCCCAGCACGCTGCGGTCGAAGAACCGGGTCCGCGCGGTCAGCATGGGCCGCAGCCGGGTGCCTGGCGTCGGCCGCATGCCCTCGCACAGCCGGGCCCGCGCCCCGGGATCCCCGCCGGGGCTGTGCGGCCGCTCCATCCGGACCCGGGTCAGCGCGACGGCCTGGCTGGTCCGTGATATCCCCGGTGCCCTCATCGCGCGGGTGGTGGCCGTGGTCGCGGGGCCCGTCAGGATCGCGGTGATCGCCATCCTTGTCGCTTGTGCCGGTTCGCCGCCGCTCTCGCAGCGCCCGCCGGATCCGCCCAGCCATACGCCGGAGCGTACTGGCCGCCTGACTTGCCAGGTGAGTCGTTAACCTGCCCGGGGCCGGGTAGTTAAGTGGCGCGGTGGCCGGGTAGACGCATGCGGTAAGCGATGCCGGGAATCCGGAGATTACGACCGAGGAGGGGCGCCGTGAGGCTGTCGAGACGAGAAACGTCTCCGCCGCGGGAAGAAGAGCGGTCAGGACGCGGAGTGGTCCCCCCACCGGCGGACGCGCCGTCGCAAGAGGATCCGTCCGGCGAGGCGATCCCGCCGGTACGCGACATGGAGGGCGGCCCGGGCAGCCCGCTGGAGATCGGCAAGACCGGCTGGATGAACGCCTTCAAGCGCGCGGTCAAGAAGTTCTCCAAGGACCGCTGCTCCATGGCCGCGGGCAGCCTGGCCTACCACTGGTTCCTGGCTCTGTTCCCCGCGCTCATCGCCGTGCTGGGGCTGGTGAGCCTGCTCCACCTGGACGTGACCCAGGTGGACAAGCTGGTCAACGGTCTCAGTAAGGCCCTCCCGGGCAGCGCCGGGACGGTGTTCACCGACGCGGTGAAGTCCGCGACGACGCGTACGTCCAGCGGCTCCCTGGCCACGGTGATTATCGCTACGGTGATCGCCGTGTGGAGCGCGTCCGGCGGCATGGCGGCCCTGGAAACCGCCCTCGACGTCGCCTATGAGGTGCCCAGGAACGCGAAGTTCCTCAAGAAGCGGCTCAAGGCGCTCATCCTGATGCTGTGCACGGTGGTGTTCGGCGGGATCGCGTCGATCTTCGTCGTCGAAGGTGGCCCGCTGGGGACCGGGATCGAGTCGCACATGCCGGTGCACGGCACCGCGTTCCTCGTGGTGTGGAACATCGTGCGCTGGGCGGTCACGATCATCCTGGTCTCGCTGCTGTTCTCCTGCTACTACTACTTCGGCCCCAACCGGGAGACGCCCAAGTGGCAGTGGGTGAGCCCGGGCGGCGTCCTCGGCACGATCATCTTCCTGGCCGCCTCGCTGGGGTTCTCCTTCTACGTGGCGAAGCTGGGGAATGCGTCCTACGCCAAGACCTACGGCGCGCTGGCCGGGGTGGTCCTGCTCATGTTCTGGCTGTACCTGACGGGCATCGCGATCCTGCTCGGCGGGGAGATCAACGCCGAGACCGAACGGGAGGCCGCCGCGCAGGCCGGCCACCCGGGCGCCCAGGCCAGCGCCCAGGCCGTCGAGGAGAGTTCCGCATCCCCCAGCTCCAACCGCTCCTCGAGTTAGCGGCCGTTCCAGTTAGCGGCCGTTCCAGTGAGCGGCCGTTCCAGTGAGCGGCCGTTCCAGTGAGCGGCCGCTGCCGAAGGCGCCGGCCTGCCTGCGCGGGCCCGGCGCCCGCGGTCATCCCTGGCCCCAGCTCGTTTCCGTGAGCTCGGCGAGCCGGGGCGGATCAGCGCCCGCCCGCTCGCAGGTCATCGCCGACACCGCGATCGCGTCGTCCAGCACCGCTGACAGTTCCGCGGCCGTGCATTCCGCCAGTCGCGCCGGGGTGTGCCACCGCCGTCTCACGAGTGAGGCCAGCAGGCCGGCAGTGAACGAGTCGCCGGCCCCCACGGTGTCCACCACTTTCACGTCGCGCGCCGGGCGGTGCAGCGGCGGCCCCGACGTGCTGAAGGCGCCCGCGCCGTTGGCCCCGTCGGTGATCACGGCGACCGTCACCCCCAGCTGGTGCCAGTGCCGCGCGACGTGTTCCGGCGGCCGGCCGGGATACAGCCACGCGATGTCCTCCGCGCTGGCCTTGGCCACGTGCGCGACCCGCAGCCCTTGCTCGACCATCGCCTGGGCCTGGTCACGATCCCCCAGGAGGCTGGGCCGGATGTTGGGGTCGTAGCTGACCAGCACGTCACCACGGTCACGCATCCGGCGACCCAGCTCGATCACGCGGGCGGCACCGGGGGAGGTCCACGACGCGATCGACCCGAAGTGCAGGACGGTGGTGCGGTCGGGCACGCGCCTGGTCTCCTCAGCGGTCCACTGCCAGTCGGCCGTGCCGTCGAAGTAGAAGTCGTAGCCGGCGTGCCGGCGGCGTCGAGGCAGACGACGGCGAGGGTGGTCGGCTCACTCGCGTGCGGCGCCGCGTCCAGGTCGATGCCCTCGGCAACGGCGCGGTCCCGCAGGATGCGGCCGAACGCGTTGTCAGCCAGGCGCGCCATCAGCGTCGTGTCCTGGCCCAGGCGGGCCAGGCCAATGGCCACGTTGTACGGGCTTCCCCCGGGAGTCGCGCGGTACGCCAGGGGCGCTTCCCCGGGAACGAGATCGATGAGGGCCTCACCGATCACGGTCACCTTCGGGTTCTGCATCCCCGCCTCCAGCCGAGCCCTGACCACGCCCGGTCGTCACCCTACTGGGATCGGCGGTGGCCTACTGTGGCGAGTTCGGTGGCCCCGTGCTCAGTGGCCCCGGGTTCAACTCAGCAGCGCCGTCGCGCCGGGCAAGTGGATTGTTCGGCGGGTTGTTCAGCTGGCCCATGTCCAGGTGAGCTGCGCCGTCACCGTCGCCAAAGGTCAGCGGGATCTCGGCGGAGTCGGTGAGCCGGAGCTTGCGCCGGGCCCGCTGGTAGAACGTGGTGCGGCCGAGCCGGATGACGCGCGCGGCCTGCGGACGGGCCCGCATCGTCACCTGGTCGCCAGGCTCGGCGTACCCCCCGACCAGGCCGTCGACCTCGACGGCCAGCCGCCCGCTGGTCGGCAGCATGACCAGCTCCACCGTCTCGTCGACGGACAGCACGAAGCCGCGGTTGTAGGCCGAGTGCGGCGCGGCGGGGGTCACCAGCAGGGCCTCGACGCCGGGCTGGACGATCGGGCCCCCGGCGGAGAAGCTGTAGGCGGTCGACCCGGTCGGGGTGGCGACGATCACGGCGTCCGCGGCGTAGCCGACGAACGGCTGGCCGCTGACGTTCACGGACACGACGGCCGACGGGTGTCCCGGGACGCGGACCACGGCGACGTCGTTGAAGGCGGTGACGGTCTGCCCGCCGAACGTGGCGTCGATTGCGAGCCGGGGCTCGACGGTGAACTCCCGGCTGTCGATGGCGGAGAGGGCGCCGGGCAGGTCGGGCACGTCGACCTCGGCCAGAAAGCCGAGCTTGCCCAGGTTGACCCCGAGTACCGTGGTTTGCTGGCCGTCGGCCAGCCGCATCGCCCGCAGCATCGTCCCGTCGCCGCCCAGGCTCACGATCAGGTCGGCCCGCTGGCCCAGCTCCCGGTCGCTGAGCGGCAGCGCCGCGCAGTTCAGCCGGACGATCTCGTTCGCGATGCCGTAGACGGAGATGCCCCGCTTGCCCGCCCAGCCCAGCACCGCCTCGACGGCTTCCGCGGAATCCCGCTGCGGATGCAGCACCAGTCCCACCGAATGCATGAAGCGCGCCCTTCGCTAGTCTGCGGTGGCCGCTATCCAGTATGCGGGTTCAGTGTGCTGGCTCAGTGTGCGGGCTCGCCTGCCCGATCGCCAGTTCAAACTTCGGATGAACCCTGCGCTTCTCATCCTCAGCGGGTGTTCGGCCCGGGCCGGTCCTGTGATGAGCTAGGCAGATGACAAGCCATGCCAGTCCCGAACCGCGCACTCTGCCGTCCCCCTGGTCGAAAGAGCCTGGGGACCTTGCCGTCCTCGCCGGGATGAGGGTCATCGACGATGATGACGACGACCCGATCCTGTTCTGGCCGGACGGCAGCCCGGTGGACACCTGGCGCGAGGAATACCCCTACCCGGAGCGGCTGAACCGGCACCAGTACGAGCACACCAAGCGCCTGCTCCAGATCGAGCTGGTCAAGCTGCAGAACTGGATAAAGGAGACCGGGCAGAAACTGGTCATCGTCTTCGAGGGGCGGGACGCGGCCGGCAAGGGCGGCACGATCAAGCGCTTCATGGAGCACCTCAACCCGCGCGGCGCGCCCGTGGTCGCCCTGGAGAAGCCGAGCGAGCGGGAACGGACCCAGTGGTACTTCCAGCGCTACGTGACCCATCTTCCGGCCGACGGTGAGATGGTCTTCTTCGACCGCTCCTGGTACAACCGGGCTGGCGTCGAGCGGGTGATGGGCTTCTGCACCCCGGCCGAATACCTGGAGTTCATGCGGCAGGCGCCCGACGTGGAGCGCATGATGGTCCGGTCGGGTATCCGCCTGACCAAGTTCTGGTTCTCGGTGTCCCAGAGCGAGCAGCTGACCCGGTTCATCATCCGCCAGATCGATCCCGTCCGGCAGTGGAAGCTCAGCCCGATGGACATCCAGTCCCTCGACAAATGGGACGACTACACCGAGGCCAAGGAGGCCATGTTCTTCTACACCGACACGCCCGACGCGCCGTGGACGGTGGTCAAGAGCAACGACAAGAAGCGCGCCCGGCTGGAAGCGATGCGGCACGTGCTGGCCCGGTTCGAATACCCGGGTAAGGACACCAAGCTGGTCGGGTCGCCCGATGATAAGATCATCGGACCCCCCGCCCTGCTGTCCGAGCGGCAGTCCACGCAGCCCTTCCCGCAGCTGTAACGTTGCCGAAGCCGTAACCATCGCCCTTCGCCCCGCTCGTCCGCGGGCAGCTGGTGCTGAAGCTGCCGGCCCGCGCGTTCCCAGCTAATTCACGGCTGCTGTTTACCTGATTGAAACATCCGTTGACCTACCGTCAATAAGAGGTTCATAGGCTCTGCTATCCGCTCCGGCAGGGTGCTGGCGGCGAGTACGACGTACTAAATAGGTCAGGCTAGTCGAAGTCTCCCCGCGGGACTTAATGCCATCCGCGGGCCTGAACGAAAGTCGTACATGAACACTACTGTGTGGGAATGGTTTGAGCAGCGCTCATTTCACTTCCGTGACTTCCAGAATCTCGCCGAAGGCGGCGCGACGAGGAACCCGCTCACTACGACACTGGTCCTGCCCACCCGCAACGTGGCGGACACCATCGGCCCCATCCTGGACACGGTCGCCCGGCTGAACGCACGCACCGGGCTGATCGAGCAGGTCGTGGTGGTCGACGCCGACTCGGCCGATGGTACGGCGGACATCGCCCGGGCCCGCGGCGCCGAGGTCTACTCCGAAAACGAGCTGCTCCCGGAGTACGGGGGGGCGCACGGCAAGGGTGATGCCATGTGGCGCAGCCTGTCGGTGGCCCGTGGCGACATCGTCATGTTCGCCGACGCCGACTCGACCGACTTTAAGGAGCATTTCATCTACGGCACGCTCGGGCCGCTGCTCACCGACCCGGGCATCCAGTTCAGCAAGGCCGCGTACCGCCGCCCGTACACCGCGGACGGCAAGTCGGTCGTCGACGGCGGCGGCCGGGTCACCGAGCTGATGGCCAAGCCCCTGCTGAACTTCCACTTCCCGGAGCTGACCGGGTTTGTGCAGCCGCTCGCGGGCGAGTTCGCCGCCCACCGCGAGCTGCTGTGCAGCATCCCGTTCGTGACCGGCTACGGGGTCGAGATCGCGATGATGATCGACGTGCTGACCGAGGCGGGGCTGCCCGCGATGGCGCAGGTCGACCTGGAGTACCGGCAGAACCGGCACCAGCCGCTATGGGACCTGACCCGGATGAGTTCCGCGGTCCTGCGCGCGCTGGGCCGCCGGGTCGACGTGCCGGAACGGGAGCGGGTTCCGCACGCGCCGGAGGACGTACTGGCGCTGCCGCGGCCCGACATCTACCTGCACGCCGTCGCCACCGAGAACGGCCTGCGGCTGGACGAGCACCTGAACGAGCAGCTCGAACGGCCGGCGCTCACCCACGTCCTGTCGTCCGGCCAGGAGCGGGACACGGTGGCCTGAGGCCGCCCCCAAGGCTCGCCAGGCACCACGGGTCCACCGGGTCCGTGCGGGGCCGGGCCGTCCGCCCGGTCCCGCACGGTCCCGCACGATCAGCTCAGCGGTGGCCGCTCCAGGTCCAGGCGTAGCCTCCGTCGTCGCAGGCTGTGCCGCCTTCCCCGAGCTCCAGCGGGCGGAACGTGTCGACCATGACCGCGAGCTCGTCGAAGTACTCCGCACCCAGGCTGCGCTCGACCGCGCCCGGCTGGGGGCCGTGACTGTGCCCGCCCGGGTGCAGGCTCACTGAGCCCGGCCCGATCCCGGAGCCCTTGCGCGCCTCGTAGTCCCCGCCGCAGTAGAACATGACCTCGTCGGAGTCCACGTTGGAGTGGTAGTACGGCACCGGCACCGACAGTGGGTGGTAGTCGACCTTGCGCGGCACGAAGTTGCAGATCACGAAGCCGTCGCCGTCGAACACCTGGTGCACGGGCGGCGGCTGGTGCACCCGGCCGGTGATCGGCTCGAAGTCCGCGACGTTGAAGGTGTACGGGTAGAGGCAGCCGTCCCAGCCCACGACGTCGAATGGGTGGGTTGCGCAGACGTACCGGGTGCCCACGATCGCGCCGCGCGACGACCGGTGCTTAACCAGCACGTCCACGTCGGTGCCCGCTGCACGCACCGGCTCGCCCGGCCCGTGCAGGTCTCGCTCGCAGTACGGGGCGTGCTCCAGGAACTGCCCGTACCGGGACAGGTAGCGCTTGGGCGGCGCGATGTGCGAGTTCGCCTCGATCACGTAGCAGCGCAGCGGCCCGGGCCCGTCCGGGAGCCAGCGGTGCGTCGTTGACCGGGGCAGGACGACGTAGTCGCCCGCCCGGACTGGCAGCGCGCCGAACACCGTCTCCACGGTGCCCGCCCCGGCCTCGACATACACGCACTCGTCCCCGGCCGCGTTGCGGTAGAGCGGCGAGGTCTCCCCGGCCACCACGTAGGAGATCCGGACCTCGGCGTTGCCCAGTACGAGCCGCCGGCCGGTGACCGGGTCCACCGCCTTCCAGTCGTGGGCGGGGAACAGGTCGTGCAGCTTGAGGTGCCGCGGCTTGAGCGGGTGGTTCGGGGTGGTGGCCAGGTCGCCCGGCTCCCACGTCATCGCGTCCACGATCGCCGACGGGACCCCGGTGTGGTACAGCAGCGAGGAGTCCGAGCTGAACCCCTCCTCACCCATCAGCTCCTCGTAGTACAGCCCCCCGTCTGGGCGCCGGTGCTGAGTGTGCCGTTTGGGCGGGACGTCGCCGCAGCTGCGGTAGTGCGCCATTACAGGTTCCCCCGCTTCTCCTGCTCGCGCTCGATCGCCTCGAACAGGGCCTGGAAGTTGCCCTTGCCGAAGCCGAGCGACCCGTGCCGCTCGATGAGCTCGAAGAAGACCGTGGGCCGGTCGCCGATCGGCTTGGTGAAGATCTGCAGCAGGTAACCGTCCTCGTCCCGATCCACCAGGATGCCGCGCGACTGCAGCTCCTCCACGGGCACCCGGACGCTGCCGATCCGGGCCCGCAGGGTGGCATCGGTGTAGTAGGAGTCCGGGGTGTCGAGGAACTCGATGCCGTTGGCGCGCAGCCCATCGACGGTGGCGATGATGTCGCTTGTGGCCAGCGCGAGATGCTGTGCGCCAGCCCCCTGGTAGAACTCCAGGTACTCGTCGATCTGCGACTTGCGCTTGCCGACGGCCGGCTCGTTCAGCGGGAACTTCACCCGGTGGTTCCCGTTCGCGACCACCTTGCTCATCAGCGCCGAATATTCCGTCGCGATGTCGTCGCCCACGAACTCGGCCATGTTCGTGAATCCCATGATCCGGCGGTAGAAGCCGACCCATTCGTCCATCTGGCCGAGCTCCACGTTGCCGACCACGTGATCCAGCGCCTGGAAGTACCGCTTCGGCGCGCCCGGGGCGCCGGTGGACTGGGCCGCCCGGTCAGCGGGCAGCGACCGCCGCGCCACGTAGCCGGGCAGGTAAGGACCGTGGTAACGGGACCGGTCGACGAGGCTGTGCCGGGTCTCACCGTAGGTGGCGATCGATGCCAGCCGAACGGTCCCATGCTCGTCACTTACGTTGTGCGGCGCCTCCAGGATCGTGGCGCCCTGATGACGGGCGCGCGCGACGCACCGGTCGACGTCCGGCACCTCCAGGGCGATGTCGGTGATCCCGTCACCGTGCCGCCGGTGGTGCTCCGCGACCGGGCTGCCGGGGGAGACCGCGCCCTTGAGCACAAACCGGACCGCCCCGCTGCGCAGTACGTACGCGTGGTGGTCCCGGTTGCCCGTCTCCGGCCCGGAGTAGGCGACCAGTTCCATGCCGAAGGCGAGCTGGTAGTACAGCGCGGCCTGGGTGGCGTTGCCGACGGCCCACACCACCGCGTCCCAGCCGGTGACCGGGAACGGGTCCCGATCGGCATCGTAGGCGACCAGGCCGACGAGCTGCCGGAGCTGATCCACGTCAAGTTCAGCGAGCTGTTCCTGGCTGGTCAGGCTCTGGTCGATGCTCACGGCTGGCCTCCTCATACGCTGGGTTCGCCTTCAGGTACAGCCCGCCGGCGCCGTTGGCGGGGGACTGGACGTAAGGCCATCACAACCCGCCCCTACTCAGCTGCGCAAGTTAGCCCTCCAGGACTGCACATGTTGGTCAACCTGCCGGGTCAGACCGCATAATAGCTAGGCAGATTGCTTATCTAGTGAGACCGGAGCTGGAATGAGCGACGAACTTGTCCTTGACACCCTCGACCTGGCCCTGCTGACCGCGATGCGGCAAAGCCCGCGCGCGGGCATCCTGGAGCTGTCGCGGATGGTTAAGGTGGCCCGGGCGACCGTGCAGTCACGGCTGGAGCGGATGGAACGCGCCGGGGTGATCACCGGCTACGGCCCCGACCTCGACGTCGCCGCCGCCGGGTACCCCGTCCAGGCGTTCGTCACCCTCGAGATCGCCCAGGGCTCACTGGACAAGCTGCACCGGGACCTGTCGTCGATTCCGGGCGTCCTCGAGGCGTACGCGACCACGGGCACGGGGGACGTGCTGTGCCGGGTGGCGGCCGCGTCCAACGCAGAGCTTCAGCAGACCCTGCTGCAGCTCAACGCCTCGGCGTGGGTGGCCCGCTCCACCAGCGCGGTCCTGCTGTCCACGGTGGTCGCGGCCCGGGCCATGCCGCTGCTGGCGTCGCGCCCGCGCCCGTCCTCGAGCAGGGCTCCGGCCTTCCGCGATCCGGGGGCGTAAATCATCTGCGCGGCCCCGCATTTCCCGCGCCGGATTGCGGCCCTGCATTTCCGGCGCTGGACTAGGGCGCCACTAAGAGCGCCGGGCCGCCGCGGCGCGCTGAGTCGAAGTCCCCGGTGCCGTCCACGGAGTGCTGCCCCCGGCTCTGCGGGTAGGACCGCCTGCCCTCGGCCGGCACCGCTTCGGGATGGCCCGTTCCCAGCGAAATCTGCTTGATCTTCGCGAAGCGGACTATGTCCGTCCAGCCGGCAATGATGGCAGCGCTCAGCGCGACCGGGACCCCGAGCCACAGCACCTTGCGGATCATCTGTTCCCTCCCGTTGCGAGGGCCGCCCGCCGTCACGGTCACTACGCACCAACCGGGCCGGATTACCGGGGCAGTCGCCTGTGTCTTTCCCCTCGAGACGGAAGTTAAGCGCGGTGCGCGGCGATGTTTTGCCCGGCCAGCCCGCGTTCTGGCCCATGGGCGGGTCATCCTGGGCGCCACCAGCGCCCCCCGCGGCGCCGCCTAGCGGTTCTGCTCGTCCTCGTCGGTGAGGTGCACGGCCGCTTCCTCGGCACCAGCCGCTCCGGCGTCGATGCCGACGTCGCGGGCGACGAGATCCGTCTCCTCGTCCGGATGTGCGCCCTCGTCCTCGGCTACCAGGCGGCCCGCGCGCGGTTCAGGCAGGTCGTCATCCTCGAGAAACTCGTCCTCGGTGTCGGCTTCCTCGTCTTCCCGCTCCGCCTCGGCGTACGGGTCGATGTCGGGTTCCTCCTCGGACAGCAGCTGGTCGAGCGACTCGCCGGCCTCTTCCTCAGCCTCGGTGGTCCCGTATCCCTCGCCCGCCGACCACTTGTCCGGCGGGATGATCCCCGTATCGAGCGGATCGCCCGTGGGACCGCCCTCGAGCGTGTCCGACTCTTCCAGAACGCCGTCGTTCTCGGCTCCGGTGGACAGGTCGTCCACCTGATCGAGACCCGTGGGGTCGTCAGGCTCGCTGTCAGCCATATCGGGTGCCGTCTCCTCCATGCCCGGATCGGTACGTCGGACCCGGATCGGTGCGTCGGGATAGGCCAGGTTATACCCGGGCCTGCCTACTCGTTCCGCAGACGTGCGCTGCGGTCCTGCAGCTGGTCGATGAGCTCGGATGCTTGCGCCTTGGACAGCTCCTCGGGCACGTCTTCCCCCGCCTCACGCGCGAGCGTGGGGCGGCTGGTCAGCCCTCCTTGGCCACAATGACGTCCGAGGCCTTGATCACGGCCGTGACGGTGTTGCCCTCTTCCAGTTCCAGCTCGCGGACGGCCTCGACCGTGATCGAGGCCACCAGGCGCACGCCGTCCGCATCCATCTCGACGTTCGCGGTGGCCTGGCCACCGTTGATCTTGGTGATCCGTGCCGGGATCTGGTTCCTCGCGCTCAGCTTCACGCTCAGCCTCCTGTGGATGACGGCCGGTGGATAGTGGACGGCGGATGGTGGACGGTGCCGCGTGTGCACGCTAGCCCATAGCCCGGGCCAGGTGACGGAGCACGGCGCCGACAGCGACCGCCCGGTTCCGTTCGGCCCACAATCACCCGGAATATCAGCGCCCGGCGACGATGATCATGCGGCGGTGTTCGGCGGTCAGCTTGGGTGCCGTCCTCTTACTTCGCGAGTCCCAAGGCGCCGAGGTCCTCACCGCGCTCCAGAAGCTCGGCCGCGCCCCGGATGACGCAGCGGAGCGGATCCTCCACCACCACCGTGGCGATGTCCGCCGACGACTCGATCCTGCTGGCCAGGCCGGGCAGCAGGGCCCCCCCTCCCGCGAGGCGGATCTTGCCGCGCACTACGTCCTCGGCGATGCCGGGCGGGATGTCGGACAGGATCTCCTGGACCGAATTGATGATCGCGGCGACGGTATGTTCCAGTGCCTTGGCCACCAGCTTGCCCGGGACGCGCTCCACCCGTGGCGTGCGGCGCGCGGCATCGATGCCGATCGTCTCGGCCCAGCCGAGCGTCCCGCCGGTGAGGCCCAGCGCCATCTTCAGGCTGGCCGCCGCCTTCCGCCCGAGGATCAGGCCGAGTTCGGTTCGGGCCGCGGAAATGATCGCGTCGTCCAGGGCGTTGCCGGCCAGCCGCAGCGACTGGGCCCGGACCACGCGCGCACCGGAGACCACCGCGATCTCGGTGGTGCCGCCGCCCACGTCCACGATGAACGTACCCGCGCCCGCCGCGAGGTCGATGCCCGCCCCGGCCGCCGCCGCGACCGGTTCGTCAACCAGCCGGACCGTCGCGCGCGGCCGCCGCGCTTCGAGAGCCGCGGCCACCGATCGCCGTTCCACCCACGTCGCGCGGCTCGGCACGCAGACCAGGGCCGACGGGCGCAGCAGGCCGCGGTGCCGGCAGGCGCGGTGCAGGAAGCCGTTCAGCATCAGCACCGTCGCGTTCAGCTCGGCGATGACCCCGTCCCGCAGCGGGTAGATGATCTCGATGTCTTGGGGTTCCTTGCCGGCCAGGGCGTCGGCCTGCTCACCGACCGCCGCGACCTTGCCGTTCGCCGCGTCGAGGGCGATCGCGGACGGCTCGTCGATCACGAGTCCGCGGCCCGCGACCCAGATGAGGGTGTTGGTCGTCCCCAGATCGATCGCGATCCGTCCCCGCAAGCCCATAGTGGTCATCCCTTTATCGGAAATGCAGTATGCCACCTTAGTATGAAGGTTCATCTCATAACATGATGTGTCCCATTCGGAATGTGACCAGCCTGACGCGTCTCGGGAGGCGCTGACCCGCCCGTGCCCGCAACGGCCAGATGGCGCGTCCCGCCCGGCCTCTCCGCGTCCGCCAGCCGAGGTCCCCGGCGACCCGGCCGCAACGGCTGGGAACCAGCCGCCGTCCGCCCGCGAAAACTCACGGGAATGTTTTGACGGGACGGCAGTGTTCCGGTATATAGTTATTCCAGGCGAGAGTTCCGCTATATGCGACCGGAACCCACCGGGGGATTTCAGTTGTTGCTCCGCCAGGCCCGCGAAAGCCGGGTCCGACGTCGAGCGAATTCTCCTCGGAGCGCATCCTGCCCAGGTGATCCCGTCCTGTTGAGCCGTCCGTTCCTGGCTTCTCTTTCCTGCTAAACGGCCTGCTAAGAGGCCTCAGCCTGCTGGTCATGCCACGAGCCGGCCGGCCGGGTTTGCGCCGGTCTGCTTGTTTCCGCCGATCCCAGACGGATCCGTTCCGCCACGCTTTCTATTCGGCCTGCCCACATTCATTGCCGCTCGAAAGGAAAACACTATGACGGCAACCGCCACCGAAGTCAGGCAGACTTCGGCCGCACCCAGAACGCGCCGGGTTCCTACCCAGGCGCAGCCTCCGGAAACACCCACCCAGAATGCCGTCTCCGGTATTTTCGACACCACCGGTAACAATAGCGCGGTCCTGCGCACGGCCGGCTTCCGGCTCAGCCCGGACGACGTCTCCGTGCCCGCCTCCCTCGTCAGGCAGTACGGCCTGCGCCGCGGCGACCACATCGCCGGGGCCGCCCGGGCGGCCGGTGATTCCGGCCCGGGACGGGGCAGCCAGCCCCGGGCGCGCGCCCAGCACAACGTGCTGGCCCAGGTGGACACGGTGAACGGGCTGCCGGCCGCGCGCGCTCACGACCGCCCGTCGTTCGACGCGCTGACCCCCCTCTACGCCGACGACCGGCTCCGCCTCGAAGACGGCTCGGCCTCCGCGACCGCGCGCATCATCGACCTGGTTGGCCCCATCGGCCGGGGGCAGCGCGGCCTGATCGTCTCCCCGCCCAAGGCGGGCAAGACCATGGTGCTCAAGGAGATCGCCGCCGCGATCGCCCTGGCCTACCCCGCGGTGCACCTCATGATGGTGCTCGTGGGGGAACGGCCCGAGGAGGTCACCGACATCCGCCGGTCCGTCCACGGCGAGGTCGTCTTCTCCACGTTCGACGACAACGCCAAGGACCACATCCTGGTCGCCGAACTGGCCATCGAGCGGGCCAAGCGCCTCGTCGAACTCGGCCGTGACGTCGTTGTCCTGCTCGACTCGATCACCCGGCTCGCGCGCGCCTACAACGTCGTCGCGCCCGCCAGCAGCCGCATCCTCGCCGGCGGTGTCGCCACCTCCGCGCTGCAGCCGCCCCGAAAGTTCCTCGGCGCGGCACGCAACCTCGAGCACGGTGGCTCCCTGACGATCCTGTCCACCGCCCTCATCGAAACCGGTTCCCGGATGGACGACGTCTTCTTCGAGGAGTTCAAGGGCACCGGCAACATGGAGCTCCGGCTCCGCCGCGATCTGGCCGAGAAGCGCCTCTATCCCGCGATCGACGTGACCGCCTCTGGTACCCGTCGCGACGACCTCCTGATGGCGCCGGACGAGTACGGCGCCGTCACCAAGCTGCGGCGCGGCCTATCCGGCCTCGACGCCCAGCAGGGCCTGGAATTGCTCCTCGAGCGGACCCGCGACACGTCCTCGAACGCCGAGTTCCTCCGCCAGGTCCAGGGCGCGGACACCTACGCGCCCGCTAAACGGCCGCTCCGCTAAACGGCCGCCCCGCCGACCAGGCCGGGCGCCGCTCCGGCCGCCCGGCGTCACCCAACCGGGTCGCTAGCGCACCCCCCGCGGGCGGAACTGCACGCTGATCCGCGGACCCACCGGCCGTGCCGTCTTCGGCACGGCGTGCTCCCAGGTCCGCTGGCAGCTGCCGCCCATGACCAGAAGATCACCGTGCCCGAGCTCGTAGCGCAGCCCCGGCCCGCCTCCGCGCGGCCGCAGCAGCAGCGCCCGCGGCGCGCCCAGCGAAAGGATCGCGACCATCGTGTCCTCCCGGCGCCCGCGGCCGATGGTGTCGCCGTGCCAGGCCACGCTGTCCCGGCCGTCCCGGTACAGGCACAGCCCGGCGGTCGCGAACGGCTCGCCCAGCTCCGCCCCGTAGTGCGCGTTCAGCGCCCCGCGCGCCTCTTCCAGCGCCGGATCCGGCAGCGGCTGCTCCTCGCCGTAAAAACACAGCAGCCGGGGGACGTCGACCATCCGGTCGTACATTGGCCGTCTCTCCGCGCGCCACGGCACATCTGTGGCCAGCCGCCCGAACAGATCAGCGGCCCCGGTCAGCCAGCCCGGCCGCACGTCAACCCACGCGCCGCGGCCTAGTTGCGCATGCGACAACATTGGCCCGAACGGACCTACCTGGGGCTCCTCCGCCAGGTCGAGCAGCGACCCCTGCAACGAAGCTGTCATGCCGCCATCATAGGCCATTCTTTTCAAATTTACGTTCGATCACATGACGAGGTGCCCGGTGTCGCCGGCCATGGCGGCCGGGTCAACGATCCGGTCGAAGTCCTCGCCGCCAAGCTCGCCACTGGCGATCGCGGCGTCCCGCAGTGTCGTGCCCTCCTCGCTGGCCCGGTGCGCGATGGCCGCCGCCTTGTCGTAGCCCAGCACCGGCGACAGCGCGGTGACCAGCATCAGCGACCGGTCGACGTCCTCGTCGATCCGCGCCCGGTTGAGTTCGGCGTCCTCGATGCAGTACTCGCGCAGTTTGGCGCTCGCGTCGGCGACGATCGTGGCCGAATGCAGGAAGTTGCTGATGATGACCGGCCGCATGGTGTTCAGCTCGAAGTTGCCCTGAGCGGCGGCGAACGCGATCGCGTTGTCCTCGGCGAGGACCTGGATGCAGACCATGATCATGGCCTCGCACTGCGTCGGGTTCACCTTGCCCGGCATGATCGAGCTGCCTGGCTCGTTGTCGGGCAGGATCAGCTCGCCAAGCCCGCACCGCGGGCCCGACGCCAGCCACCGGATGTCGTTGGCGATCTTCATCATCGGCACGGCGAGGCCACGCAGCCCGGCGGATGCGCCGGCCATTGCGTCCAGGCTGCCCAGCGCGGCGAACTTGTTGTCCGCGCTGCGGAAAGGCTGCCCGGTGGCCGCGGCGATCTCAGCGGCCACCGCCTCCCCGAAGCCGGGCGGCGCGTTCAGGCCGGTCCCGACCGCCGTGCCCCCCGTAGCCAGCTCGTACAGCCCCTCCGTGGCCGTGGTGAGCCGGTCCAGGGCCTGCGTCAGCTGGTGCGCGTACCCGGACCATTCCTGCCCGACGGTCAGCGGCACCGCGTCCTGGAGGTGAGTCCGGCCCGTCTTCACCACATCGCGCCACTGACTGGCCTTGGCCGCGATGGCCCGCTGCAGGGCCTGGACGCTGGGCCGCAGTTGCCGCTCGATGACCTGCACCGCGGCGATGTGCATGGCCGCGGGAAAGGTGTCGTTGGAGGACTGGCACATGTTGACGTGATCATTTGGATGGACCGGGGTCTTGGTGCCGGGCCGCCCGCCGGTCAGCTGGATCGCCCGGTTGCTGATCACCTCGTTGAGGTTCATGTTCGACTGGGTGCCGGAGCCGGTCTGCCAGACGTACAGCGGGAAGTCATCGTCCAGTTGGCCGCTGATGACCTCGTCGCAGACCTGCCCGATCAGGCCGGCCATCCAGCCGGGGAGGCGGCCCTCGCGGCCGTTGACCGTCGCTGCGGCCTTCTTCACGCAACCGTAGGCGTGGTAGACGGCCTTCGGCATGCGGTCATCCCCGATTGAGAAGTGGACCAGAGAACGCTGGGTCTGCGCGCCCCAGTAACGGTCCGCGGGAACGTCGATCGCCCCCATCGAGTCGGTTTCCCGCCGGGTCCCGGTCTCCGCCAGGCCGACCGGGATGTCCAGGATCTCCGGGCCCTTCTCGTCCACTGCTCCTCCTCCGCGCGGCTTCGCCGCCCCTCCCCGGCCATTTTTCGCCCC
>Ga0181521_10003516_pt1 | contig 18387 bp, 18 predicted proteins | sample PEATcosm2014_Bin_32_FD_119764 | JGI IMG/M metagenome (GOLD analysis project Ga0181521, IMG submission 119764) | Peatland microbial communities from MTU Mesocosm Facility, Houghton, MI, USA - PEATcosm2014_Bin02_60_metaG | ecosystem: Environmental > Terrestrial > Soil > Wetlands > Peat | place... | reverse complement strand
TTCGAACCTACGTGTGGCGCATTCGGAAGAAGGGCGTTCCACCGGCCGTGAGCGCGACGGCGTCTGCGCCGGTTGCGGCTCCGGCTTCGAATGCAGGGAGCGCACGACCCCAGATTGCACCCTCATCGCAGTCAACCGTCAGCATTCACGATCCACTCGCCAATCTTCGGGAAAGCGAAAAGAAGCGCGACTGGTTCGACTACCGGCCGGAATTGGCTGACCCAAAGAAGCTGATTTGAGGGTAGGCTTGCCGCCGGTATTGATCGCACATTTCTGTCGGAGTTTTTTTGATTCGTCGCGTCCCGAAGTGGCGCTGGGAGTCCCTTAGTACTTAGAGGGCAAAATCGAACTTGATGCATCGGGCACCGAGGCGGAGCAGCGCGTAATCTTCTCGGCGATGTCGGGTCTCATTTCACCGCAGCGGGCGTAGGTTTTGATTCGGCCCTTCTGGACTGACATGACTTCATCAATGGCCCGCATCACTGTCGACGAAATCGCCCGTCGGCTTTCATTGGGCCGTCTTGCTATATACGAGCTGCTACAGCGCGGCGAAATCCCGGCTATTCGTCTCGGTCGCCGCTGGATCATCACACGCTACGCGTACGACAGGTGGGAACACACGTGCGGGCAGAACGCAGTACCATTCGATCATGGCCGTACGCAAGCACAAGTCTAAAGCTACTGGCAGGGTCACCTGGTCATACTGTTTCGACGCACCGGGCTCATCCCGGCAGAATCGGAAGCAAATTGCTCTATACGGGTTCGCCAGCAAAAAGGCCGCCCAGGATGCCGAAGCCCAGCGGCGAATCGACGCGCAGCAAGAACACGCCGCAGCTCTTCGCGGCGCTCCCGCAGCGCCAACCTCCCTTTCCGCTCTCATCAACGAGTTCTGCAAGGAGCATGCTGAGCGAAACCTCGCACCGAAGACGGTCGAGCGATACCGCGAAATGGCCGCATATCTGTCTGCAGCACTCCTGGCGACGCCGCTCCTCGAAATTTCGTCACTGCTGCTGACTCGCGAATGGAACCGCCTCCGCGAATCCGGTGGACATCACCGCCGGACGAAGACACCCCGGCCTCTGTCCAGCAAGACCGTTCGCAATATCGCCGGGGTGGTGTCCAGCGCTTTCGCCCGCGGTGTCAAATGGGGGCTTGTCGCTTCGAATCCCGTTCCCAACAGCGACCTTCCCGCGATCCAACGAAAAGACGGAGTGGCCTTCTCGATCGATCAGCAGAATCTCCTGCTGGAAGCGTCCGCGACTCATTGGGCGCTCCCGATCATCCTGGAACTATCCGCCGCGACGGGCGCACGCCGCGGAGAAGTCATGGCACTTCGCTGGTCGGACATTGTGGACGGCAGAGCGTTCATCACCCGATCGTTGACTCAAACAAAAACCGGCTTGACCTTCAAACGCCCGAAGAACGAGAAGGCCCGCATCGTCACACTCCCTCCGTCTGCCATCGCCGCCCTGGAAGATCACCGTTCAAAACAGTCGGAATTCCGGCAGCAGTTCGGCCCGGATTACAAAGCCGATCTCGATCTGATCATCGCTAACCCGGACGGAAGCCTTCTGCGGCCCGATAGCATTTCAGCGGCAGTGTCGGCGTTGTTCCGAAAGCTGAAACTTCCGAAAGGGACCAGCCTGCACACGCTCCGGCATACGCACGGCTCGCACCTGCTTGCGGCGGGAATGGAGCTACCAGCCGTTAGCGCGAGACTCGGTCATTCCAACCCGTATGTAACGGCAACCGTCTATTCGCATGTGTTGTCAGGACGTGACGACGAGGCGGCGAAACTTTGGGACAAGTTTCAAAAACGTGGAGGAGGAAGGCAGCCAGCGACACCGCCGAACTGAAATGAAATGGTGATGGCGTCGGTGCGCCTGGCGTGATTTTCGGTATCCACGCATACATCGATTCCAATCCAGCAAGTAACCACGGCCTGTCTTTGAGCCAGGACAAAATTGACCTGATCTGACGGGGCCCGTCGGGGATCGCTGTTTTGCGGAAACACGCAAGCGTTTCCGTGGTACGTTTTAGGACGGCAGTCCACCCCGATGGCCAATACTTCCTATCTCAAACACGTTGTAGAGCCGCACATCATTCGTTGGCTGAGCCAGCGGATCGGTGTTCCATTGAAGCCCCAACGCATTCCCTTGGGACCGAGGTCTGATGGCGCGTGGGTGCATTTCGAGTTTGATGGCGTATCAGATGACAACACGGTGGGGGTGCTCATTTCCACAACGCACACGGTCAAGCCAGGTGGAGTGCGAAAACTGCATGTTGACGCCGCGACCCTGTTGCAAGCACCGTTTGGCCGCCGACTGATGATCTTTATTAACCACGATGTAAAACTCAACTTCGTCAATAAGTGCGACGGCCTTCTCCCGTTATCGAAGATTGAAATGCATGTTTGTGAGGAACTGCCCTCCGACATGCTTGCGGAGATCGCCAAAATCCAAGCCGATGCGAAATCGGAGGCGGGCGACAAAGGCAAGGTCTGGAAGCCCGGCGGGAAGAGGAAGTGAGCCCAGAAGACCATGGCCACGCTATACAACCAGTACCGCACCTACACCATTGAGCAGATACTACAGGCCATCGAAGGTGACGCGGAGCCCGGCAGTCCTCATCACGTCTATTTAGAACAGTTGTTGTCCGCGCGGACCGCAGAGATGGTCAATCAGCAACTGGTGGAGACGGCGTCGTCGATCGGTCGCAGCGCAAATTTGCTCAAAAGTGCTCTGGAAAACAGTTCCGAGTGGCTGATTAACGCCATCAAGGTCGGTACCGAGACCGGAGCGAAGAACGCGCAACAAATCAGTGTAGAGATCTCCCAGCTAACCGTTGCCCTAACGGCAGCCAGCACCGAACTCAAATCGGCCGGGAGCCAAAGCTCAGCACTCGGACAGCGTCTGAACTGGCTCACCGCTATTCTCACGCTGGCTGCACTCGTCAGCGCCGGGGCGACAGCCTTTTACGCGTGGGAGACGAGGAGACAGGTCAGTCTGATGGAGCAACAACTTCAGCTGCGACAAACGGTGCCGCAAAAACCAACAACCGTTCCATCAGTGCAGCATTAGCGGCGTGCGGACACGCCTAAACGGCTCGCGGAACCAAAAATGTGTGATGCGGTGTGATTAAATTTCCTGTAAGTTATTGAAATAATGGTAGCGCTAACGGGAATCGAACCCGTATTTAAGCCTTGAGAGGGCTCCGTCCTAACCGTTAGACGATAGCGCCGGGATTTGTCCACCAGCGTATCAGATTCAGAAGGGCCACAGCCGTCCCGTACCCGGACTCCAGGTGAAACCCGAGCTGATCCGCAATTGATTGCGCAGAGAACCGAGAGTCGCGATATCGAAGTACCGGTATTCGGCCCCGAGACTCAAACCGATCCCCCGGCGGTACACGCGGTTCAGCGAAATCCGCGCGTACTCGCTCTGATACTTTCCCAGATTCTGCGCCACCGATTCCAGCGTATCCCGGCCTAATCCAGCCTGCAACGAATAGGTCCGGAAAACCCTGGCCGTCAGGCTGGCGCTGATGGATTCCTGTTGTGAAGTCTGATAAATTCCGTTGCCGGGAGATATCCCGCGCGCGTATGCGACCGAAGCTGTTGCCGTACCGCGAAAGTCCTTCACAAACTGGGCCGAGAAGTCCGTGGTTTGGTATGTTTGGGTCGAATCGATGATCCCGGTACTTACCCCCAGCAAGGCCGCTATTACCGGATTGATCTCCACCGTTTGCTCGCCGAGGCTGTAGACCCGCGAAAGCCCTCCGCGAAAACGGATCTGCATCGTCCGGTTAACGGCATAGGATGCGATCAGGCCGTAGGTATTCGTGTCGCTGTTTCCGACGCCATGCGGATAGACGTAATGGCTGAACGTGTAATACGCGCCGACCGTCAACTTGTGAGTCAAGCGATAATTCACATCGCCGCGGGCCTGCTCGCCGGTCACTCCAAGCAACTCGGGCGAATTGCGCGCGATCCCAAAATATGAAACGCCCCCGCTGAATGAAAGGCGGCTTGTCTTCTGCCAGGTAACGTCAGCCTGCGATGAGAACTGTTTCGCGCCGGTGTCATAGATCTGGATGTTCGGACTGCTGGCGAGATTGATGTTGGCGATCGTCTCAGGTCCGACCGGCTGATTCTCCAACGAATAGTTCTGCGACAAAACCGAGCCGGTTCCCGAGAGGTTCAGCGTAAGGCGGCGCGACAGAACATGCTCGTAACCCACGGTGATGGATTGATTCGTGCCGTTGAAGCTGCCGCCACCTGCATATTGCGACCAGTTGCCGTTATAGTTCACGCTAACCTGGTCGCGCCGAAAGTAGTGCCTCCCCGTAAGGCTCCACGTAGCCTGAGCGCCCGTAAGAGTTACGGGAGGGCCCAGCGATCCGTCCGCGTTTACTTGCCTCGATATGCCGGTGTCATAGACAGCGCTCAGGCCCACGGACTCCTGCCACTTCAACTGTTCGGGAATGAGCGGACGATCGATCGAATAGCTGCGGCTGAGGACTGCCGGACCGGAATACTCCTGGACCGGCGCATCTTCGTCTTCGACCACTTGCGGACCCGACCGGGGAGCCGAATTTTGCTCCGACGCCGCGATCGAACCCGGGATAGCGGTTTGATCCTGTGTCCGCCGCTTTTCCGCGTCACGGGCAGCTTTGGCTTTGTCCCGGCTTTCTTTGTCGTCCCGATCGAGGGGGTCAAACTGCCGTACCTGCTGGTCGCGTTCCTGCACGGGCGACAGAGGCGACTGGCTGGAATCCGGCTGGCTCTGAGCGGTTCCATCCGAAGGCGGGGGCTCGGCTGGAGTTTGAGCGAATACAGATCCACCGCACGCGAAAACGGCCAGCAGTGCGTAGACCCCTATTCGCATCGTCACTAAAAGTCTGACGTGTTGGCCCGACGAGTGTCAAGCATTCCGCCAACAGGACGTCAGGGCTTATGATCGCCAGTATGCAGTTTCATACCGAATATCTGACGTTTCGCACCAGGAATCATCGCGAATACATAAACATCACGCCCCAGGTTGAGGCGGCGCTGGCGAGAAGCGGCAGAGCCGAGGGCATGATCCTGGTTTCGGCCATGCACATCACGGCGGGAGTCTATGTAAACGACGCCGAAGACGCACTGATCCGCGACATCGACGAATGGCTGGAGAGCGTGGCTCCATTTCGCGAGGATTACAGGCATCATCGCACCGGCGAGACGAACGGCGATTCTCACTTGAAGAGCCTGCTGGTGCATCACGAAGTTATCGTTCCGGTGACGAAAGGAAAGCTCGATTTCGGGCCCTGGCAGCAGGTCTATTACGCCGAGTTCGACGGTCAGAGGCCAAAACGCGTCATCATCAAAGTAATGGGCGAATAGGCGGCGCAGTCGGCTACTGCGCCGTGCAGGGCGTCGGATCCCATCCCCTGCTGTCGGCCTGCTTCCTGAAATGAGTACTTCGCTGGAAGGATCGCGCGAGATACCGCGGGTCATCGACCAGTGTGGTCACGATCAGCCACGACGTTCCATCCGGCTCGTTGGTGAGATCGAAGTGCTCGGTCACGACCGCGTTGGCGCTGTAAGGTACGCCATTCTTCTGCAGGTATCCCGGCTTCAGGTGAGTGGTGACCACCTTCAAATCTCCGCCCCTCCCGCCTGCACGGCCACCGGCAAATTCCCATTGCGCGAGCGAGTCGCCCTGCCATGAGGCTTCGCCGGTTTGAGCTGGTGCGCCGCCGAAACGGAACAGGCGGGTTTGGATGCCGTTGTCCATTTCGACCTTGAGCGTGTTGTCATCCTGCCAGGTGATGTGCAGCCGGCCGGGCATGCGCATGATGGCTGCGGCGCCGTAAGCTTTGCATTGATTGCCGGCGGCTTCATCCTTTGCCGGATCCCATTCGTTCGCCACTTTCACGCCTTCCGGGTTGAGAGGAATGCTGGGGAAATCGCCTTTGGCCGGAGTCATCATGCGATACCGCCAATCCTCCGTGACGATGGACACCCAGTAGCCGGTGATATCGATCGGGGCTCCCGCTTTGGGTGTAGGCGGGGGACCGCCGCCGCGTCCACCCCTTTGAGCATGTACCGAGGGTGACAGGGCGAGCAGGAGAGCTGAGGCTAAGGCGCGGGAGTTCATTTTTTCAGGCTCTTATATGCGGCCTCGATGAAGCTGTCGGGCGAACCGTAGCGGCCATCGTAATCTTTGGTGAGTCCCGCCGCTTTGACTTCCTCCAGACTTTTGCCTTTCTTGATTTGGTCGCGGATGCGGTCGCGAATCACCGTGACCATGTCGCGGTAGTAGGCAACGTCGGCGGAATCGCAGAGCCGTCCATGGCCGGGGATGATCATGGTTCCGCCTTCCAGCCTGAACTCCGGGATGGCGATGTCGAGGATGTGGTTCAGGCCGTCAAGGATCCCCTGCAGGCTTCCGCCTTTCGCCAGGTCGACGACGGGGTAACTGTCGGTCACAAAGATGTCACCGGTGGCCAGAACATCGGCGCCGCGAAAGTAAACCATGCTGTCGCCATCCGTGTGGGCGGCGGGCTGGTGGATGATCTGGATGGCTTCGCCATTGAAGAAGTGGCTGAAATTCAGCACGTCGGTGTCATAGGTTACGGCCGGCCATGCCGCAACTGGAGTTGCCGTAAGCGGAATCTTACCCGGCGCAGACGGTGGCAAAGTGGCGCTCATCCGGTTGAGAACCGTTTGATAGGCGTAGATCTGAGCGCCTTCTTCCGGATCGGCTTCACCGAGCCCGCGGAGATCGCCGGCGACGTTGCCGCCGGTATAGGTCCGGCCCGATTTCGCGATTTTTGCGTTGCCGCCGATGTGATTCGGATCCGCACTCGTGTTGATGATGAACTGAATGGGCTTGGGAGGCGCACCGTTGGTACTCAGCTGGACGCCCAGCTGATGGACGGCGGCGATGATTTTATCGGTCATCCGGGCCGACCCGGAATCGACGAGGAGCACGCCATCCGGGCCGGCTGAAACCGTGATATTGCCGCCCGCGCCCACGAGCATGTAGATGTTCTTGCGGACCGGGAGTATGTGGACGTCCGGGCTCTGCTGAGCGGAGGCGAGTGCGGCGGTCAGCAGGATGGCCGCCAGAACCCGAAAAAGCGGGTTGGCAACCCGCCGCAGGTTGCCAACCTGCCCCACACTAGCGATTGGCTTTGACCAGTTTCGCATTGGCCCCTTTCAACTTCTTGCGGTATTCCGGGTACATGGTTTCCGGACCGCCTCTGGTGGCTTCGAAGGGCACTCCATAACGCTCCGCAAACTCCGAGAGAAAGTTGTTCGCGCCCGGAAGCAGATTCGGCACGGTGCCTTTCGCACGGGGGATCTCGTTCACTACTTCGCAGGGGTAAGGAGGGATTTGCTGGTGCAGGTCCAGTTCATAATCCGTGGTGCGGATGAACGGCTCGGCAAGATACACGGGGTCGTTGACGATCTCGACGACCGTAAGCCAGTCGCCGTGCCGGATCCAATGTTCGGTCAGGGTCGCCATGTCGCTGCGCGCGAGCCCATTGCGCCGGACGTAACCTTCTTTGAGGTGGGTGACGGTAACGGTCAAAATGTCCCCGTCCCATTTGGCCGTGGAGAAGCCGGCCCAGGTGTGCGCCGCGTACTCCGGCGGATGAGCGCGTCCGTCGAGATACACGGGGCGATCGATGGAACGAAGCCACTCGGCGTGGAAGGCGGTAATCTCGCGCGAAACCGGGTCCACTTCCTTCCAGATGCGCAGGTTGGAAGGGCCGCGCCAGATGTAGTCGGCGGAGTGCGGCCTGCATTGCCACTCCGGCAGCGTCATCATGGAGGCGCTCCAGGTGTCGCCGCGCATCCGATCCGCATCGTTGATCGGGATGCCCAGGTAGTCGCCCAGCTCCGGACCGGGAACGCGCTCCGGCTGGTCTTCGTAGAAACGGGGCGCCCATTCTCCGGAAAAATCGACCTGACAAAATGCGGGGAAGGTTGCCAGGGCCGTGGCAATAAGGAGCCAGCCGATATTTCGAGCAAGACTGTATCGCTTCATAACGAACCTATTCTATTCAATCGCCTCGTTCAAAACAGAGCCTTCTAAGCGAGACCTGCATAATTCTCGGATTCCCCGCGGTGTTGATCGAGCCCAGGGGGCTGGTGATGCTCGTCACCCCGAGCTTGCCCACTCCCAGACGGATGCCATCCTGCCCCACGGAGCAGTGGCAAAGACCATCAGCGTCTGCTGTCGGTGTCAAATTTACCTGAAGCTCAAACGCAGCTTGCTTTGCGGGGTTTTGTAACTGAGGACCAGATTCTTCGGCTTCTCTTTGGCCAGGGGAAAAAACAGCAGGCCGGATACCGGCTCCGAGACGGTCTTCTCGGTCAACATTTTTTGCTTCAGAGCGTCGAGCGCGGGGTCGGCTTTGGCGTCGTCCTTCATCTCCACTTTGGTGCCTTCGAGGGGGCGGGGAGAATCGACGTTTTGCCTGCGTCCATAGGTGCGCTCCACCACCAGCGCGCCCGCGCCCGCGATCTGCGAAGCCACCAGAAACGGGCCGCTGTGCTCGCCGCTCGACTCGGAACGGAGGATGAAATCGTCAAGGTGAATCAAATAAGGCATACCGCCCTTCGGAGCCACGCGCACGTCGAGCACAGTGTAACTGTTATCGAAATCGGACCCCACGGCCTCCCGCAGCTGCTGCGGGCTGAGCAGGGTTGCCGTGATCGTGACACTCTCATCTTCCCCCCGGCCCTGGGGAGATTTCTTGTCCGCGGCGCAGAGCACGGCACACAAGGCGAGCGCGGCAAAGCTGAGCTTAAACGGAATCGTCATAAATGAGGCATCCATGCGAATGCAGCCAATCCCATGGCCGTGCCAATCAGGATGCCGGCAAGGACATCGCTGAGATAGTGCAACCCGAGGATCACACGCGAAGCCGCTACGCTGAGGGCGCAAAAGATGAGCCCGACGAGCAGCGCAGGATAGTAGAGTCCCAGGGAGAACGCAATCGCGAATGCGGTGATGGTGTGGCCGGATGGAAACGAAAAACGATCCGGCGGCAATAGAATCGACCAGCAGTGCGGTTCCGTGGCGCATGGGCGTTCGCGCCCGATCATCCTCTTCAGAACGAAGAACATCAGTTGACCCGCGCCTACCGATACAAACCCGGCCTCCAGAGCGTCGAAACGGCGCGATCCGCCGAAGAGGAGCAGGATCAGTCCGATCATGCTCCAAAGCCAGCCGTCTCCGCCGCGCGTAGCGACGACCATCCAGTGACGGATCCAATGGGGCGCCTCCCATCGGTTTAGCCGGCGCATTAATTTGCGGTCGCCCGCGGTAATCAGCCGGATCATAGCCTTCTCTAATGTTAGCTCTTAGCCGCTTTGAACGGGACCCGGCTGCCGCCGCGTGTCCCAGCGCCGCCGCATCGAACCAAGGGCGCAATCAGGCGTGGGCGGACACGGTTTTCTTGGCTTTGGCAGCGGGCTTCTTTCGGGCTGCGTGGCCGTTCGAAACCGCATGGACGCGGTGCGGCGCGGGCGCAGCCGCGCCGGAGACCGCCGGCGCTGCAATTTTTTCGCTTAGCCAGAATTCGATTTCTTTGAGCTGATCGCCCTGGAGATGCGAGGCCTGCCAGGTGTCGTTATCGACCAGACCGTGCCAGACCTTCGGGTCTTTCCTGTGCGCTTCCACGTAACTGTTCCAGCGATAGTTCTGATAGATGGCAATGATGTTTATCGCATACGCCGCCGCGAGAGGGGCATTGCCTTCGATAATCGCCAGGTTATCGTCATTGGCACTGGACGCCTTGAACCCGAGGTTATGCGAGCCCGTCATCACCACCGGGTGCTCGCCGAAGGGATCGAGTACGATCACCTTGCTGTGGATGTTGACCATGCTGGCGCCGAGCAACTCGGCCTCCCAGCCGCCAAACTGATCCTTAATATTGCGCGGGACCATGACTTCGGAACCAAGCCGCGTGGCCGGTTCGCCGCCGGTGGAGAACAGCGTAACCGGAGAGGCGGCGGTGGGATCGAGGGTGGTGGCGGTTGTCCTGGGGGTCTTGGCGGCGCCGGCGGGTTCGGTCAACTGCGGAATCTCCTGGTTCACCACGCCGCGGAAATAGAGGTTCGCGTTATAGAGGTCCTTCTCATTGGGGTTCTGACGTTCGAGGATGTTCTGCAGCAGGGTCCATTTCAAAGGGTCCAGTTCAAATGCGCCGGGATTGAAAAACAGAAACAGAATGCCTTCCGTGGCGGCGTTGATCAGTTTGCGCGCATAGGCGAGATCCTGCGCGGCGGAGGTCTTCACGAACCACGGCGTAATGCCCGCGCCATCCACCTGGTAAGTGCTCGCGGTCGAATTTCCTTTCACCAGCGCGGGCGTGTAATCGTTGCCCGCCGTTTTGATGCGATTCCATGCCGCGAGATAGTCCGCCGCCACTGCCGCGTCGTCGATTATGAGCCCGTTGTTGGCCTGTGTGCAGAGACCGGATGTGGTCCAGTTGGTGCTGCCTGTCAGAACGCGCTGCGGCTTGCCCGCGGAGTCGCAGAAGACCACGAACTTGTTGTGGGCGAAATGGCCACTGGTCACGATTCGGTCGATCACTGTGATCTTAGGCTTGAGCTGTTTTCGCACCGCTGCGTTTTCATCGTTCTCCGGGGGCTTGTTTCCCTTGAATGCGCCATTTCCCAGAATCAAACTGCAGTTCTTGCCCAGGGCGACGAGACCGGCAATCAATTCGGGATCGTTCAACTCGTACAGCGCGGCATAAATCTTGCCATTGCCCTTCTTTGCATCACTGAGAAGGGACAGGATTTGCGGGCGCAGCATACCACTCATCGCATTTCTCAGGGGATTTCCCGGTGTCGCAACCAGAGTCTTTATTTTGCTGCCCTTTGGAGTCGTCTTGAGCGCGCGGGCGACGTATTGCGTGGCCACAACTCCCCGGTTGAAGTAAGCGGAAAGGTGCGGAGTCGCCTGCCCGGTGATCGTCATTTCGGCTGTGCGCGCACTGGCGTTGGCCGAATCCAGTTTCAGATGATCCTTGTCCGGGCCGATCACGGGCACGACGGAATACTGCACCGTATCGCCGACTTTTATCGAATAGTCCCACCACATATAGCGCTGCAGGGGGAATTTCCAGGGTGCCGAGGGATCGAGTTTGTCGGCATCCGAAAAGCCCACGAATCCGTGGAGCCAGGTGTCGGTTCCTTCGCTTACACGGCGAATGGCAAAGCCGCGGCAACCGGGGATGGATTGCGCGCCGTCGGGGAGCCAGACCAGACAAGTGTGATCTCCGTTGTCATATACCTTTAACTCGATGCTCATTTAAAAATCTCCTTCGGCGCGCCGCTTTCGGAATCTCCTTCGCCGCGCCGCTCGGCAGCTTCCCGATTATATGCGATATTGCCGGGAATGGAGTCCTGATTTTAGCCTATTAGCGCAATCCCGTTTCGTTTGGTAGCTTTGTGCGCCGTGCGGGGCAAGACCGCATGTGCGGAAGGCTATCCGTGCAAGAATCGGTAGGAATGAAGCCGCGCAGGCGAGAGGGCCGCACGTCCAAACCGAAGACATCCAAACTCGAGACGTCGAAACCAGTTCCTCAGAAGACCATCGAACTGGTGTTCTTCGATGCCGGTGGAGGGCATCGCAGCGCCGCGAACGCGCTGTGTGAAGTCGCCCGCCGCGAGGAGCGGCACTGGGAAATGCGGATGATGAATCTCCAGGAATTACTGGACGAGATGGATGTCTTCCGCAAGCTCACGGGTGTGCGCATGCAGGACCTTTACAATATGCTGCTCAGGCGCGGATGGACGATCGGCTCGCCGGCGCTGATGAAAGGCATGCATGGCGTTATCCGGGCGCTGCATTCGAGACAGGTCAGACTGCTTTCGAACTATTGGCGAAACAGGCAGCCGGACATGGTGGTTTCGGTAATCCCGAATTTCAATCGCTCGATCTATCAGGCGATGCAGCGCGTGATGCCGGCCGTTCCTCTGGTCACGATCCTGACGGACATGGCCGATTATCCGCCGCATTTCTGGATCGAACGGCAGCCGCAATACCTGATCTGCGGAACGGAGCGGGCGTATACCCAGGCCATGCAGCTCGGGCATACTCCCGACCGCGTGTTCCGCACGTCGGGCATGATTCTCAACCCGCGGTTTTACGAGCCGGTCGAGGTGAACCGCGGTCCAGACCGCGCGGCGCTCGGGCTCGATCCGGACCGCCATACCGCTTTGATGATGTTCGGCGGAGAGGGCTCCGCCGCGATGCTCAATATCGCGCGGCAGCTGGATGCGAGCGGAGTCGATGTGCAAATCATCGCGATCTGCGGGAAAAGCAGGAAGCTGGAAGCCGCCATGCGCACGATGCCGCGTCGAATCCCGATGCACGTCGAAGGTTTCACCCGCGAGGTCCCGCGATTCATGCGACTGGCGGATTTCTTCATTGGAAAACCGGGCCCCGGCAGCATCAGCGAAGCGCTGGCGATGGGGCTTCCGGTGATCATCGAACGGAACCACTGGACACTGCCCCAGGAGCGTTACAACGCCGATTGGGTGGAGGAACAGGGCGTCGGCATCTCGCTCCGCAGCTTCAAACGGCGGATTACCGATGCTGTCCGGAAGATGCTCGATCCCGACAGCCGGTGCGAGTTCGTGAAGCAGGTAAACCAGCAGCGGAATCGGGCGGTGTTCGAGATTCCGGAAATATTGGGAAAGATTCTAGGCAAATGACATTCCGGCGAAGCTGACTACGCTTTGCGGGTCGATATTCCACTGTTCGTATTTTTCAATCGTTCCGCGCGCGTGCGGCATCACTTTAAGGAAGGTATAGACTGGCGACGATCCGCACCATTTGAGGTCGTCGTGGTTTTCCTGCACGAGTTCCCAGAAGCCCGCTGCATCGCCGGCCGCCACCCGTTCCATGCGCTGCCGGTCCCGTCCACCCACCGCGAGCATTTCGTTCTCGTTCGCCAGCGCCTCGAAATCGTCGCCATAACGTTTGCCCATGTGCGCCATGTCGATGCCGAGGACCCAAAGCAGGCGGTCGCCTTCGCGCGCGGCGATCTCGCCCAACACGCCGAGGAACCGATTCACGTTGTCGTTCGATTCCGGCTTCCCGCCGCGATAGATGCTCCGCGCGTAGGAACCACACAGAATCGGCAGCACGCCAATGTCCGGCCCGAAGATCGATTGCAGGAACAACACCTGGAATTCAATCGAGTGCTCGACCGCATGGCAATAGTCTTCGGTCGCGATCGATTCCGGCGCCCGCCGCGTGAGTTCGTCGACAAGCGAAACGCTGGTCCGGGACTCGCCCCAGGGCGTGATGTAAGGCTTGCGCGTGAGCCCGAAGCGTTCCGGCGCACCGTAGTGCGAGGTGCCGAGGATCACGAACGTGCGGTCCTTATACTCGGGGCCGAGCAGCCGGTAAGCGGCGCGATAGGATTCGTAACCGCCGCCAGGGCTGACGTGTGGCGCGGCGATGCCTTTCAAGGCAGGCGACACCGACTGCCCCACCAGGCCGCCCATCCAGTGCCGCATGGTTTCCCGCAGTTCGTCGCGGTCGTCCGGGTACCCGGAGCCGGCGTGAGACGGTTGCCGCGCGGGCGCTTCGGCAAACTCGCGCTCGCGCCGCTCTTTCATGGTCCGGAACGTCTCATCATCGAGAAATCCGCTGCGCGTCAGGACGTCGATCAATTGATCCGCCAGATCGCCGACTTGAAGTTGTCCCGAGATTTCAACCAGCATGGCGCGCAGATCGAGTTGGGTTTGCCGGCCGTCGAAGCAGGCGAGGCACTGAACCAGCGGCGGAGGAACGATCAGAACACTATCGGAGTAACGGAACGAATCGCGAATGAGGAGACCGGGTCTTTCCTCCACCGGAGACGGCATGAAATCAAGATCGCCGCGCAGCCGGGGCAGAGGAAACGACACGCGACCATCGTAGCGTGCCGAAGTTAGTGAGAGAAACGATTAGTTTGTCCTGGGGAGCTTATCGAGAATCGCGGCGCTTTCCTCGCCTTTGTCTTGAGGCACCCGGCGCAAAGGACCGGAGCCGTTATCCGAATATCTTCCAGCGGCTTGACTTACGGTGCGGCGCAAAAGCCGGCCGTTCCGGGTGGATAGCCGGCGCCTCGCCCGCGCCGGGCAACGGGCTCGATCGGAGTGGTGTGATTTCGCGCGGGGCGATGCCGACCCGATCCGCGGACGATGCGTTCACGGCTTCTTCCGGCGCCGGCGGGTGCCTTACGATGAGCCTGTCGAGCCCGCCGAGCAGCTTCTGCATGCTCTGCTCGGTGCGCAGCGAGCACTCCCGTAACTCGCTCATCGCCGCCGATTGGCCCGCGACTTCTTCTTCCAGCTTCGAAATCCTTTGAATCACGCGCGTCTCAACGCTTTCCGCGAAAGCGTCCAGCATTTGTTTCCGGCCGTGTTCGGATTCCGCCCTGAGCCGGAGCTCTACGTCCGCCATCCGTGCACCGACGCGCTCTTCGAGCCAATCCCGCAGCTCGCCGCGCAGCTGCAGACTCATCTCACCCAGGGCTTCGAGCCGCCGGTCTTCCCCGTTGAGTCGCGACCGCGCCGCCGGGCTTTCGGCAGCCTGTGTGTCAAGCCGGGAACCGATTGCGGCAGGGCTTTCCCCCTCCAAACTCAGCAGGCGGTTTTCCAACTCGCCGAGCCGTTCCGAAAGCTTGCGACCGGCGTCCGGGCGCACAGGCGGAAGCTGGGCGGCGATTGCCTCACCGAGCCGTATGCCGGCTCCGAGTATGAGTCCGCCCCCTACCGAGGCTGCGAGGATTTTGATTAGCTTCGCCAATGATATCTACTTCAGTAGTTTTAGCTGTCAGGTCGATTCTGTACAATGTAATACAAACTGGCGCAGATCGGGTATTGCTTAGTACTATAACCAGCTTTATCCTATATAGGAACCTGTGACTCTTGGTACGCCAGGCATGGTGACATGGCCTCAACAGGGGAGAGAACTGGTCTGGAGGTTCCTCTGTATAGCGAAGCGGACGAGGCCGGCGATACCGTCGACTTCGAGCTTTCGCATAATATTTGCGCGATACGTATCGACAGTTTTCGGACTTATTTCTAATATTTTCGCGATATCTTTTGGCCGCATTCCCTCTACGAGAAAGGAGAATACCTCGAACTCACGCTTGCTCAACAGAGCGAGTGGGTCTTTCTTTTCTCTTTTAGTATCAACGGACTCACGGCGAATCAGCGGAGTCAGATATTGACCTCCGTCCTGCACGTAATTAATGGCATCGAAGAGATGCCTGGCCGGACCATCTTTCAATATATATCCGTTAGCCCCACTACGAAATAACTCCCGAATTACATGCTCATCCCGGCTGATCGACAGCACTATGAGTTTGGTTTCGGATTTCGCCTGGCGGACGCGGCGGATTACTTCGAGGCCGCTCAGCTTCGGCATGTTCAAATCCAGTACCGCAAAGTCGGGCTTGAGCGAAAGGATCAGATCCACCGCTTCGGCGCCGTCGGAACATTGACCGAGAATCTTCAATTCCGGCCGGGAGTTGCAAAACGCGGCAATTCCCTCGCGAAGGATGCCATGATCGTCGGCCAGCACCAGGGTGATGGGCTTGGTTGTTTCCATGCGGGTCTCCCGTAAACTCAAGTCACCGTAATCTAGTCCGCCGCGAGCGGAAGCTGCACGCGTATCCTGACGCCGTTTCCGCCGCTGGAAATATCGCAGACGCCTCCCAACGCCAGGGTATGTTCGCGTATCGCCAGCAGTCCGATTCCCTTGATCCCCGACGAGGACTCTTGCGGGAACCCCCGGCCGTTATCTTCCAGACGGAGTTCGACCATCGGGCCGGCCGGCACAAGGGACAGCGCAAAACGGGTGGCGCCGGAATGCCGCACGACATTGGATATGCACTCCTGTGCGCACCGGTAAATCGCAATCTTCGTGGTTTGCGAGGGTTCGCCGGGAAGCTGCCGAATGTCGATTTCCACTTCGAGACGGCCCGCCAAGCCGCTCGATTGAACCAGATGGCGGAGGGCATCTCCAACAGTGAGACCTTGCCAATCGGGAGGATGGAGACGATGCGAGACAGCCCTGACTTGTTCGAGAGCCTGCGTGGCCAGGGTCTGCAGGCGGGCCAATGCCTCGCGGCCCGCCTGAGGCAAAACGGCCGCGCAGTCGCCGAGCATTTCCAGATTCAGCTTGATGCCGGCGAGGGGCTGGCCGGCGCCTGCGTGCAGTTCGCGCGCAATTCGCGATCTCTCGCGCTCCAGTTCACGGACGATGGTCCGCCCGGAGTTGCGGGATCCCGCAGTGCGGGGTCTTGCGTTACGCGCCACCAGGCCGTAGAGCCGGCTGTTTTTCTGGCCGATCCTGGAAAGCATATCGGCCCACGCCACCATGTCGGATCTGTTCCCCTCGATAAAAGGCGGGACAGTGCGATGCTTATCTCCCACGACATCAGCGAGCATAAGATTCGCCTGTAACTCGTTTTCAGGCACTTCCTATTCTTATACCGGAATGGCGCCGGAGGGGTAGTAACTAAAGTAAAAGTAGTTTCCGGGGAGGGAGGAGTAGTTCCGGTACTACCAATTTGGTTTTTAAACCTGCACCTGAGGCGAGAAAGTTTCCTATAATTGCGGTTGCTGTCAAAAACCCTGAGAACAGCGGGCCAGTCGGCATTGATCGTGATCGGCGCCGGGTATGGATTGCTCCGGAGCCTGCGCGTGCTCGGAAATATAACGCAGAACGCCGCTGGTCTGGAAATGCTTCAAGCCAGAGTCGATACTGTTCACGTGGCGGTTGCGCGACTGGCGGACCAGGCGGAGCAGGTTCAAAGCAAGCTGAGCCGGATGGTGACGAGAGACGAGCTTGCGCAGACACTGGACCGCGTGTTCGGGCCCCTGGAACGACGAATGGACGCGCGGTCCGAACAGCAAACCCGCTCGGTTGAAGCCCTGCGGACGATGGTCGGGCAGACGGACGAGTTACTGCAGCGGGTGCTGGATGGTTTGGAATCGTTGAAGGCCGAAAGCGACGCGGAGTATGGCGAACAGGCTCGTGAATGGGATCTGACCCGAGCCGGCCGTTGATGCGGGACGGTCAGTTGCTTTCGGAAAAGGATCTTCGGAAAAGCTCCTCGGAAAAGTCCGGGTGCCGGTGACGGAACCTGTTCAGAACTTGAGTTGCCCGGGGGCGCGGCGGTCCTCCAGCGACTGCGCTTGGACGGGGATTCTCTCGACGAAAAACGATCGCGGAGGCTGCCAGACAAGACTGGAAAGCTTCCTTCCACCCGCCTGTGAGACGCTGTCGGCCGCGCCGCCGCCGGGGGTCAGGTTCTTCAGCCCATAAAGGGCCAGCTCGAACCTGTCCTTCACTCCGAGTTTCTGGAACAACCGCGACAAGTACACCTTCACGGTACCTTCCGAAATGGTGAGCGCAGTCGCTATCTCCTTATTTTTCAATCCTTGAGAGAGCAAGCTGACCAATTGCCCTTCACGCCGGGTAAGGGAGTAGCGGCGCGCCGACATGATGCTGTCGGTCATTGCTTTCTCGAACCACAATTCACCCTCAACAACCCTTGTTAGACAGCGCACCAGCGTGTCGGTGGGAAGCGTTTTGCGCAGAATACCCCGCACGCCGAGGCTCATCGCCTGTAATGCGAGTTCTGTGGAAATCGAGTGGACCCAAAGGACGATCTTGGCACGCGAGCCTACTTCGTGGAGCCCGCTCAGCACGCCAAAGGTGACGCCAGCGGTAAGATCCACCAGCAGCAGATCGGGTTGGTGCAACTCCATTTGAGAACGCAAACCATCTATTCCCTGACAATAGGAAACCAGATTCAGAGCTTCGGAGTCTGCCAGGATTCTCGCCAAACCCTCCGCCAAAATCGGTTCATCACTGCAAAGGAGCACATTTGCCATGGATGAGAGCTTACCATCTTGTTGATGAAATTTCTAATACTTTTTGTAGTTTTCTTTTGATTATTTTTCCAGCAATCATTCAAATACTACCGTTGGATATACACGCCGCCCTGGACACTAATACCAGGGGTTTAGAGTAACGCTCCCGGCACCCCCGCATCGGGCTCAGGTAGAAGTTAAGTGACTGTTAATTATAGTGACTGGTTCGCTTTGGAATCAGCCCGGCCCACAATACTAAAGCTGTAGAACCAGGGTTAGCTCTTCTGCTGTAACCATTGATATCGTCCTCATACAACCCAATTACGGTATTGTGCGGAACCAAACTTTGGTAATAAATTCAGACTACTGCAAAAAATGGACCGCCGAACAAAGTCGCGAATCGATGTGCAGCTGACGTGTTACGTCGGCGCCGGAAGGGTGCAGGCCGAACCCATACGCGCGCTCACCGAGAACGTCAGCCGTACGGGCATGCTGAT
>Ga0181521_10003512_pt1 | contig 18406 bp, 18 predicted proteins | sample PEATcosm2014_Bin_32_FD_119764 | JGI IMG/M metagenome (GOLD analysis project Ga0181521, IMG submission 119764) | Peatland microbial communities from MTU Mesocosm Facility, Houghton, MI, USA - PEATcosm2014_Bin02_60_metaG | ecosystem: Environmental > Terrestrial > Soil > Wetlands > Peat | place... | reverse complement strand
ATGAACCGCATTCTCGAAATCGACATTGAGAACGAGCGGGCGGTGGTTCAGCCGGGCGTCGTCAATCTCGACATTTCGCTGGCGGTCGAACCTCTGGGTTACTACTATGCGCCCGATCCATCGAGTCAGCGCGCCTGTACTATCGGCGGCAACGTGGCGGAGAACTCCGGCGGGCCTCACACTCTGGCTTACGGCGTGACCACGAATCATGTGCTCGGCCTTGAATTTGTGATGGCGGACGGCACTGTGCACACGACGGGCGGCAAGGAGCTCGACCTGCCCGGCTACGACCTGACTGGCCTGCTGACCGGCTCGGAAGGCACGATGGCGCTGGTCACGAAGATCACGGTGCGTCTGATGCGTCTGCTGGAAAAGGTGAAGACGATCCTCGTGATCTATAACGCCGCGGCCGACGCCGCAGCGACCGTGGCCGAGATCACCGCCTGCGCGATAACGCCGGCTGCGCTCGAAATGCTCGATGGCGAAATGCTGCGGATGGTCGAGGTGGCGACCGGCGCCGGGTATCCGATGGATGCCGAGGCGGTGCTGCTGATCGAACTGGAGGGCCTGAGCGAGGCCGTCGAGGAACAGACCGAACGGATTCGCGCGGTGTGCGAGCGTTGCGGGGCGCGCGAGTTTCGCGTGGCGGCGTCGGCGGCGGAGCGCGAGCTGCTGTGGAAGGGCCGCCGGAATGCCTTCGGCGCGGTGGGCCGGGTCAGTTCGTCTTACTACGTGCAGGATGGCGTGGTGCCGCGGACGCAGATCGCGCCCACGCTGCTGTTCATTGCGGAGACCGCGAAGCGGCACGCTATCCGCATCAGCAACATTTTTCACGCCGGCGACGGAAATCTGCACCCGATCATTTTGTTTAACGCGCGCGTGCCGGCGGAATTCGAACGGGCGAGGGCGGCGGGCGAGGACATTCTGCGTTGGTGCATTTCGGTGGGCGGGTCGATCACGGGCGAGCACGGCGTCGGCATGGAAAAGAACGAGCTGATGGATAAGCTGTTCTCGGCCGACTCGCTGGATTATATGGGGCGCTTCAAGAATCTGTTCGATCCGGACGGGCGGCTGAATCCGGGGAAGGTGCTGCCAACGGGGCGCGGGTGTTTGGAAATAAGGCAACAGCCATTCAGCGCGCGGACGGCGGTTTAAATTCAGTGTATTGCCGAGCCGCGACCGTGAGGGAGCGGTAATGCCCTTCTCCCCTGTATAATAAGAACTTAGAGGTTCAAGATTGTCCTTCCGTACGTTCCTTCGTCTTTTTGCGCACATCCAGATGCTCCCTGTCCTCGAAAGCGGCGAGGAAACCCTCGTCGGCGGCCAGGCCGTGATGGAGGGCGTCATGATGCGCGCGCCGCACAGTTATTGCGTCGCCGTCCGCAAACCATCCGGTGAGATCGTCGCCGAGGAAATGCCCGTGGCGCGCATGTCCGAGAAACACAAGTGGCTTAAATTCCCCGTTCTGCGCGGCCTCGGCACGCTCTGGCAGGCCATGTCGCTCGGCATTCGCGCGCTGAAATTCTCGGCGAACGCGGCCCTGGACGACGGATCGAGCGAGAAACCGACCGAAATATCCTCGTGGGTTATGACGGTCCAGGCCATCGTCTCCGTCCTGTTCTTTATCGTGCTCTACAAACTTGTCCCGCTGAAGCTGGCCGAATACCTCAGCAACTGGGCGCCATCGCTCAAAGGGCAAATCGCGTTCAATGCGGTTGACGGCCTGATCCGGTTCACCATCTTCATCGGCTTCCTGCTGCTGCTGTCGCGTGCGAAAGACATCCGGCGGGTCTTCCAATATCACGGCGCCGAGCATAAGGTCGTCTTCAACTTCGAATCCGGCAAGCCCGTGAATGTGGAAAACGCGCAGCAATTCGTGACGTGGCATCCGCGCTGCGGCACCAGCTTCATGTTCGTGATCATGTTCATTTCGATGCTCGTCTACATGGTGATTCCCGCGCCTACGTTCATGGCGAAAATTACCGAGCGCATCGTGCTGCTGCCGGTGATCACCGGGCTGAGCTACGAGCTGATCCGGTTCGCGGCCAAGCGGCGCGGTTCGTTCCTCGCCCTGCTGACGGCGCCCGGATTGTGGACGCAGCGGATTACGACGAAAGCGCCATCCGACGAGCAGACCGCCGTCGCCATCCACGCTCTGGACCGCGCCATGGCGCTCGAAACGCAGCAGGGCGGCGAGCTCGTCATAGCCTGAAAGACCAGCCTGATCGCCCATGCAATATCGCGAAAAACTCGAGAAGCTCGAAGCGCGCTTTGAGGAATTGACCGCGCAGATGGCCGACCCCGCCATCATCAGCGACGCCGACCAGTACCGCAAGATATCGAAGCAGCAGAGCAGTTTCTCCGAAGTGGTCGCGAAATACCGCGAGTACAAGCAGGCGGAGAGCGAGTTACGCCAGGCCAGGGAGATGCTGGAGGAATCCGACGCCGAACTCCGGGAGATGGCGCGGCTCGAAGTCGAGCGCCTCGAACCCGAGATCGAGCAAATCGAACAGGACCTCAAAATTCTGCTCCTGCCCAAAGATCCGAACGACGAAAAAGACGTCGTGCTCGAAATCCGCGCGGGCACCGGCGGCGACGAAGCGACGCTCTTCGCGGCCGAAGTCTTCCGCATGTACACCCGTTACGCGGAGACGCAGCACTGGAAAGTGGAAGTCACCTCCAGCAGCGAATCGTCCGTCGGCGGGCTCAAGGAAGTGCTGGCGCTGGTGAGCGGGAACAAGGTATACAGCCGGCTCAAATACGAAAGCGGCGTGCATCGGGTACAGCGCGTGCCGGCCACCGAGCAACAGGGGCGCGTCCATACCTCGGCCATCACCGTGGCCGTACTTCCCGAAGCCGACGAAGTCGAAGTCAAGGTCGAGGAGAAGGACATCCGCATCGATACGTTTTGTTCGTCGGGTCCGGGCGGGCAGTCCGTAAACACGACTTACTCGGCGGTGCGCATCACTCACCTGCCCTCCGGCGTGATTGTTTCCTGCCAGGACGAGAAATCGCAGATCAAGAACCGGGCCAAGGCGATGCGCGTGCTGCGCTCGCGGCTTTACGAGATGGAACTCGAGAAGCAGCAGGCGGCCATCGGAGCGGAGCGGCGCACCATGGTGGGCACGGGCGACCGCAGCGAGAAGATCCGCACTTACAACTTCCCGCAGAACCGCCTGACCGACCACCGCATCGGACTCACGCTGCATCAACTGGATCTCGTGATGGAGGGGAAAATCGACGCCATCGTCGATGCCCTCACGCAGTACTACCAGTCGAAGAAGATGGAGCGGGACAGCAGCGCCGAAGACGCCGCCGCCTAGACGTCGGACGATCCCCCGCGGGACTCCGGATGACGATCCGCACTGCGATCACGCAAGGTACTGAACTGCTCGCGGGCGCATTTGTCAGCGAACCGCGCCTGACCGCCGAAGTTCTCCTCGCCCACGCGATTCATCGCGAGCGCCCTTACTTCCACGCGCATCCCGAACAGGAGCTTCGAGAGGTGGAATGGCTGCACTACGGGCGCTATCTGCACGAGCGGATGAAGGGCAAGCCCACCCAGTACATCACGCACCGGCAGGAGTTTTATGGGCGCGAGTTTCGCGTCACGCCGGATGTGCTGATCCCGCGGCCGGAGACGGAACTGCTAATCGAAACGGTCCTGCGGCTGCGTCCAAACCCAGGCAGGACCATCGACGCCGGAACCGGCTCGGGCATCATCGCTGTGACGCTGGCGCTGGAATCGCGCGCCGAAGTGGTCGCTACCGAACTTTCGATTCGCGCACTCGCGGTGGCAAAGGACAATGCCACAAGACTTGGCGCCAGCGTAAGCCTCGTCCAAGCCGACCTGCTGACGCCGTTTCCCGATGAGAGCTTCGATATCGTCGTTTCCAATCCACCCTATGTCGCCGAGGACGACCGCGACTCGCTGCAACGCGAAGTGCGCGATTGGGAACCTCCGCTTGCGCTTTTCGCCGGGCCCCGCGGCATGGCGGTTTACGAACGCCTCATTCCCCAAGCCCGGCGCGTTCTGAAACCCGGCGGCCTGCTGGCACTCGAAATTGGATTCGGACAGGCCGACGCGGTTTCCCATCTGGCGCGCGACTGGCGTGGCGTGCAGGTTTTTTCTGACCTCGCAGGCATCCCGCGCGTGCTAGTCTGCGAAAAGCCGTGATCCGGACTGTATTCCACGTCGACATGGACGCGTTTTTCGTGTCGGTGGAAGAACTCTTCGATGCATCGCTGAAGGGCAAAGCGGTAGTGGTCGGCGGCAAAAGCGATGAACGCGGCGTGGTCTCGGCTGCGTCTTACGAGGCGCGCAAGTTCGGCGTCCAATCGGCTCTGCCGCTACGCACGGCGTACAAGCTCTGCCCGCACGCCATCTTCGTCGAAGGCCATCCTGAGCGCTATCGCGAGTATTCGGGCCGCGTCTTCGAAATCCTCGGCCATTTCTCGCCGCTGGTCGAAATGGCTTCGGTTGATGAAGCCTACATCGATATGACGGGCACCGAGCGCCTGCACGGCCCGGCTTTGCAGGCCGCCCATGCGCTGCACGAGGCGGTCAAGTCGGAGACACTCCTTAACTGTTCGATCGGCATCGCGACGTCGCGCCTGGTGGCCAAGATCGCGTCCGACCAGGCCAAGCCGAATGGGATTTTGCGCGTGCTGCCGGGCGTCGAAGCGCGGTTTCTTGCGCCACTCGACGTGCGCAAGGTTCCCGGCGTCGGCAAGGTGATGGAGAAAAATTTGTACGCGATTGGGATCCGCCGAATCGGCGATCTCGCCGCGCTCGACGAGCGCGTGCTCGAAGCGCGGTTTGGAAAGTGGGGCATGGCGCTGGCGGGAAAAGCGCAGGGCCTCGATGCGGGCGGCTGGTTCGACACCGAAATCGGCGCGCGCGGCGATCCGAAATCGATCAGCCACGAGCACACGTTCGGGACCGACACGAGCGATGCCGAGCGGCTGGAGGCCACGCTCGCGCACCTGGCCGAGAAAGTCGGCCGCCGCCTGCGCGAGCACGGCCTGCATGCGCGGACGCTCCAGCTCAAATTACGCTACTCGGATTTCTCCACCATCACGCGCGCGCATTCGTTCCCTTCCCCGACGCAACTGGACATCGACCTTGTGGAGCAATCCAGACATTTGCTTCGAACCAACTGGGAGCGATGGCGAGCCATTCGGCTGCTGGGCGTTCAGACTTCGGGATTTGAGCGCGAATCGGGCCAGTTCGATCTGATCGGCGACGGACGCTCGGAGCGGTGGCGTCAGGCTCTGGAAGCGGCCGACCGCCTGCGCGACCGGTACGGCGAAACGGCGGTGGCTCTTGGCGCCGGCATGCGCGGCCGCTACAAGGAGCGCGTCCAGGAAAATCCGGCGGCGTTACCCGGCAAGGAACCGCGTAAATAGACCGACCGCTCCCTCACGGTCACGGCTCAGAATCGTTATTGAGCCGTGACCGTGAAGGAGCGTTGGTCAACTATGCGATGCTGGAGCCTGAATGAGACAACCGGACATTATTGAGGAAGAACTGATCGAAATCGCCGCGCTGGGGGACGAGGAAACGAAGCTGAACCGCATCATCGTCTGGTGCGCCACGCATCCGGACGAAATTCCCTTCGCGATGCACGCCCTCATGGGCGGACGGATCGCGAAGGACGACACCAAGTAGGCCGCCGCCCTGTTACCATAGTTTGAGTCCCCCTTGAAAGTCGGTTTTGTAAGTCTCGGCTGCCCCAAGAACCTGGTCGACAGCGAAGTCATGATGGGCCAGCTCGCTTCCCGCGGGCATGAGATCACGCCGCATCCCGACCAAGCCGACGTCATCGTCGTCAACACGTGCAGTTTCATCGATCCGGCTAAGAAAGAGTCGATCGACACGATCCTCGAAATGGCCGAATACAAGAAAATCGGCCGGGCGAAAAGACTGGTCGTGGCGGGGTGTCTGGTCGAGAGGTATCGCGGCGATATCGCGAAAGATTTGCCGGAAGTCGACGCCCTGATCGGGACGAACGATCTCGACCGCATCGCCGCCGTTTGCGAGGGCGTGGACGAGCCCGCGGCCGGGCGAGATCAGGGCCTCTACCTGTATCACGACCTCACGCCGCGCGTCCTCGCCACGCCGCGTCACTTCGCTTACGTCAAAATCGCCGAAGGCTGCGACCACCCCTGCACTTTCTGCGTGATTCCGCAGTATCGGGGCAAGTTCCGCAGCCGCCGCTTCGAATCGGTCGTATCGGAGGCCACACGGCTCTTCAGCCAGGGCGTGCGGGAAATCAATCTGATCGGACAGGACACGACCTGCTACGGCGAAGACTTCGGGCTGAAGGACGGTCTGGCACACCTGCTGGCGCGTCTCGCCAGTATTGAAACGCCGCAGCCCAAATGGGTCCGCTTCCTCTACGCCTACCCGAACAAGGTCACTCAGAAGCTGCTCGACACGATCGCGGAGCACGCAGCGCTGGTCAATTACATCGACATGCCGCTGCAGCACGCCAGCGCGGCGGTTTTGAAGCGCATGAAACGCGGCGCTTCGGGCGACATCCTCCTCAGGCTCGTCGAACGCATCCGGAGCACCATTCCCGGCGTAACCATCCGCACCAGCTTCATCGCCGGATTCCCGGGCGAAACCGAAGCCGATTTCAACGAGCTGTGCCAATTCGTCGAAGCCGCCCGGTTCGACCGCCTCGGGGTCTTTTCCTACTCCGATGAAGACACGAGCGGCAGTTTCGCCCTCGATGGAAAAGTCGATGGCCGCACCATCGAGCGCCGCAAGCGCCGCCTCATGGCGATCCAGCGGAAAATTTCGCGCGCGAAGAACGGGCGCATGGTGGGAAGCGAGACGCCGGTGCTGGTGGAAGGCCCGTCCGCCGACACGGACCTCCTGTGGCAGGCGCGCATGCCGGGACAAGCGCCCGAAATCGACGGCAGCGTCTTGATCAACGACTTTGAAGGCGGCGATCCGAAGCCAGGCCAGATGCGCCTTCTCCGCATCACGGAGGCGCACGATTACGATCTTGTCGGCACGCTGCTGGCGCCTTCCGAACCCGATGTTCCGGTCTCCGGCGCGCCGGTCAATCTCATCAACATCACCGGTGCGCCTGGATTCGTCATCCCGAACCAGATACCCGCGCGATGAAGTGTCCGATTTGCCAGAGGCCGGTTAAACTGACGGATCCCGACGCGCCGTTCTGCAGCCCCCGTTGCAAAGAGATCGACCTCGGCAACTGGGCCATGGAGAAGTACGTGATCTCGACGCCCGCCTGGCCGCGGCCGGAAGACGAGACGGATGAAGAGTAGCAGATGGAGCCCGGCGTGGATCTTCGCGACCTGGTTCGGCTGCGGCTGGTCGCCCTTCGCGCCCGGCACTGTGGGTTCGCTGGGCGCCCTCGTCGTTGCGTGGCCGCTGGCGCGGGCCGGATTCACCAGTCTCTGGTTCCTGATCCTGTCGTTCGCGCTGCTTTATCCGGCGATCCGGGCCGCAAGCGTTGTGGCCGCGCAGGCTGGCCGGAAGGACCCTCAGTTCATTGTGATCGACGAAGTGCTGGGACAGTGGCTCACGCTGGCGGGCGCGCTGCGCTTCGACTGGCGGACGTTCGCCATCGCCTTCGCGCTGTTCCGGCTTTTCGACATCTGGAAGCCCCCGCCCATTCGTTTGATCGAACAACTGCCCGGTGGCGCCGGTATTGTTCTGGACGACATGATGGCGGGACTTTACGCCGCACTTGTCTTATTTCTGGCGGGATGGTTCAATCTCTATTAGCGCGCGGCATGGATCGGAAAAAAATCAAACAATGGCTCTTCGCAAACAATCCAACGGTAAACCTCACATCACACGGGTCCAGCCCGAGGCGGCGATCGCGGGTGGGGAACTGTATATCCGCGGCGAGCGGCTGGCGATGGCCGACCGGCCCCAGGTAACCATCGGCGATCTGGCCGCACCCGTTGTCATCAGTTCGAATTCGCTGGTGATCGTCAGGGTGCCGGAAGGGGCATCGGCCGGCGAGCTGGTGGTGGGCAGCGGCGGCTCGTCGAGCGACGCCTGGAACTGCGATATCGGTCTTCAGGTCGCGGAGAACCTGCACCCCGTGTGCAGTCCGGCGGTCGATTTCGCCGGTAACATTTACACGACTTTCAGCGGCTCGCGCGGCCAGAAGGTTCCCGTTGCCGTCTATAAGATCGATCTGAACTTCCGCATGACGCCATTCATCAACGACATGATGAATGCAACGGGCATTGCCGTGGGCCGCGACAACTTCATCTACATCTCGAGCCGCTTCGACGGCGTGGTCTATCAGGTGAGTCCGAACGGCAACATGACGGTTTTTGTCGAGGGCATGGGTGTGGCGACCGGCATCGTGTTCGACGATGAAAATAACCTCTATGTCGGCGACCGGAGCGGCACCATTTTCAAGATCAGTCCGGGGCGGCAGATTTTCGTCTATGCGACGCTCGAGCCGTCCATTTCGGCCTACCATCTCGCCTGGGGGCCGGACCGGCATCTGTATGTCAGCGGCCCGACCACGTCCAGTTTCGACAGCATCTACCGTGTGGCCGACAACGGCGACGTCGAGACGTTCTACCGCGGACTGGGCCGGCCGCAGGGCATGGCCTTCGACGCGGACGGCAATCTTTACTCGGCCGCGTCGTACATGGGGCGCAAGGGCATTGTACGGATTAAACAGGACCGTACGATCGAGCACTTTGTCTCGGGACCCGGCATCGTCGGCCTGACATTTTCCCCGTCGCGCGCGATGATTGTGGCCACGACGAACGCGCTGTTCCGCGTGGATGTGGGCATTCGTGGTTCCTGGTTTGCGTAAAGTGGGGCGGGCCCCCCGGTCCGCGCGGGTCCCCCCGGACCCGCTGGTCTGTGCTCGGCAAGCCGACGAGGGCGTCGGCTGCGGACCGGGGGTCCACCCCACCGTATGAACGCAGAGATCATCGCCGTCGGCTCGGAGATGCTGACGCCCGCGCGGGTCGACACCAATTCGCTGTTCCTCACCGGAGAACTGAACGATCTCGGCATCGAAGTGACGGCGAAACACGTGATTGGAGACGACCGTGAGCGCCTCGCGGAGACGGTGCGGCGCGCATTGCGCGCAGTGCCCGTGGTGATCCTTTCAGGCGGTCTGGGGCCCACCGAGGACGACGTGACGCGCGACGCCGTGGCCATGGCGCTCGACCGCCGGCAGATCTTCAGCCCCGAGATTAACGCCGGCATCGAGCAGCGCTTCCGGCAGATGAATCGCGCCATGCCCGAGATCAACCGGCGCCAGGCGATGCTCATCGAAGGCGCGGCCATCCTGCTTAACGACCGCGGCAGCGCGCCCGGCCAGTGGATCGAGGAAGATGGCGCCGTGGTGATGCTTCTGCCCGGCCCGCCGCACGAACTGAAGGCCATGTTTACGCGCCAATGCCTGCCCAGGCTGGAGCGTATCGCGCCGCCGCTCCATATCCGCACGCTGCAACTGCGCATCTCCGGTATGACGGAATCGGAGCTCGATCAGACGATCGCGCCCATCTACAAGAAATACGAAAATCCCGCGACCACCGTACTCGCGCACCATGGCGATATTCAGGTGCACCTGCGGGCGCGCTGCCCGAGCGAGGGCGAGGCTATGGCGCTGCTGGCCGAAGTAGGCGGAAAGATCGAAGCGGCGCTGGGCGACCGGATCATCTCGCGCAACGGCGATCCGCTCGAAGCGGTGATCGGGAAAAAACTGGCCAGCCTGCACGCCACCCTGGCCGTGGCTGAGAGCGCGACCGGCGGCGGACTCGCCGAGCGTATTTCAAGCGTCCCGGGCAGTTCCGCGTATTTTCTGGGCGGCTTTGTGACCTATACGAAGCGCATGAAAACGGATCTTCTCGGCGTTCCCGAAGAGCTTCTCGACCGCTTCGGCGCCGTCAGCCGCGAAACCGCCGAGGCCATGGCGAACGGAGCGCGCCGCCGCACGGGCGCAACTTACGCGCTGGCAGTGACGGGTAACGCCGGCCCAACCACCGACGGCAGCGAAGCCCCGGTAGGCACGGTGTACGCGGCGCTCAGCGGGCCGTGGGAGACCATCGTGATTCACCGGCAATGGCCGGCGGGCGACCGTGCGCGTGTCCGGTCGCTGGGAGCGCAGATGGCGCTCGATCTTCTATACCGGAAACTGAACCAATAACGCGCGGACAGCATCGGCGCAGAGCGCGGCGGCGTGCTTCGATTCGTTGGTGAGTCCGCCGACGGCGCGATCGACGTCCGCGGCGGTCAGAGTTTGCAGCCCGGCGCGGTCGCGTCCACCGATGAGTTCGGTCAGCGCCGATCCGGCGGCGATGGACGCCGTGCAGCCGCGCACTTTGAAACGCGATTGCGCAATGCGGCCCTCTTCGATCAGGGCGGAGAGCCGCAAGATGTCGCCGCAGATGGGATTCGAGACTTCGATGGTGATGGCCGGAGCGGGCAACTCACCCACGTTGCGCGGGTTCCGGAAATGGTCGATCAGTTCCGGGCTCATTCGCCGTGCTCCAATTGTAACGGCATGACGACGGTTGTCGCAGGCATCCTTGCGCGCGATGGCAAAACGCTGATCTGCCGCCGGCGCGCCGATCAGCCGCACCCGCTCAAGTGGGAATTCCCCGGGGGTAAAGTGGAGCCGGGCGAGTCTCCCGGGCAGGCGCTCACGCGGGAATTGCGCGAGGAACTCGGCATCGAAGCGGAGCCAGGCGGCGAGCTGATGCGCTACGAATTCGCCTACCCCGGAAAGACTCCGATTCTGCTGATTTTTCTGGAGGCTGTCAACGCGACTGGAGCGGTGGAAAACCGGATCTTCGAAACGATCGTCTGGGAGAGGCGCGAGGCGCTGGCGAATTACGATTTTCTGGAAGGTGACGCGCGCTTCCTGAAGTTCTATGTGGAGTAGGCCTTTGGCCTGCGCCTTACTTAGCGGGGAGCGAGAACGGAACGCTTCGCGCCTGATTCAGCGTCTTCGTGAGATCGAGATCGATCAGGTTCAGCGAGGCCTGATTGTGCGTGTTCTGGGTCGTCACGTAGTTCAGCGTGTTGCCTTCCAGCCAGTACGCAAGCACGGCGTAAACCGAGTGGTCTTTGTAAGCGATCAGGTAATAATTTTGCGCCGGGCCGAGCGGATATCCTGGCTGCGGGGAACTAACACCCGCGGCGGGCGGGGGCTGCGGAGAAGAAGACGGATAAATCGGATTTCCGTTCTGATCGACCGGTACAACGCCCTGGCCGGAATCCGGCGCACCGAAATACTGGTTGATGATCACCGGAGGATTGCCGGCGCCGGGCAGTGGCGGAGGAACCGATACGGGCGGGTAATAACCCTGATCGCCGAGCGTATCGAAGTAACTCGGAACATAAACCGAATAAGCGTACGGGAAAGCAAAGACGCCGGGCCGCGATGCGTATCTGCCGCGTGAGCCCTGGGTCTGGCCAAACCGGAGAGCTGAGGGACTGATGCCTCCGAGCGGGCGGCTGATGCCCTGCGAAGCATAGGCCCCGCCCAGCGCGCCCGTACCGGCGAGCTGCGCGGAGGCGACAGCCCCGGCGAAAAACATGCACAACCCTGCGGCAAAGAGAGACCTCACAACGTCACCTCCCTCGCTCTCAGGTTATCATTCATCGGGATCCCCGGCGGAGACTCGTTTATTTGGGTGCGGGAGCCGCCGCTGCCGGAGCGGGTGCGGGCGCAGGAGCCGCGGCGGGAGCTGCCGGAGCCACTGGCCGGCGCACCACCGATGATGGCGCAGCCGCAGCGGGCGCCGGCGCGGACGTCTTGGGCGCGGTCACCGCGTTGGCCGTCAACTGGTCGTAGAGAGCGATGATGTCGCGCGTGATATCGATCGAGGTCGATGCGAACAGCAGATTGTTCGACTGCGCGCCCTGGGTTACGTCGAATACCATCGTGATCTTGTTATCGCTGGCGTATTTGTTGATCACCTGCATGACTCGCCCGCCCAGTTCGTTGAGCAGACGCTGCTGCTCTTCCTGAGCGTCCTGTTGGGCGTCCTGCGTATCGCGCTGCAGAGCCTTGGTGATCGTGTCGATGTCCCGCTGCAGATTCGCCTTGGCCTCGTCGCTCATGGTGTTCTCGGTCTTGCGATACTGCTCCTGTTTCGCCGCAAGGTCCGCCTGGCGTTTCTGAAATTCCTGCTCCCTGGGCGCAAATTTCGCCTTAAAATCCGCCACGGCCTTCTGACCGTCTTTGGTGCCCAGCAGGGCGCTCTGCATATCGATCACGGCGATCTTCAACGGAGGCTGCTGCCCCCAAGCCATCGCGCCGCAGAGCGCCGCGAGCACGGGCATCATTATCAATTTACTTCTCACGTTTTAAACTCCTTTGCCAAACTCAATCCCGCGGACATCCCGGATCAGAAGGTTCTGCCAATTGTAAAACGGAACGTGCCGCGCTTTTCGAAGAACGGGTAAGCCGTGCCGTAAGATGAGACCGCACTGTCGAAGGTTGCCTGGTTGGGGAACTCAGACCTGTCCAATACGACCGGGGGCTGCAGATACTCACGTACCACTAATGGATTGTATGCATAGTATACCCGGAACGGCGCCTGCACGATCGGGAGCAGCACCTGGAACTCGAGGCCGGTCGACATGCGTATGGCCTGGCTGCCGGGAGCGATCTGCACCTTGCTGCTGTACGCCGCCTCCGGGAACTGGTTGTCCAGGTTCACGATCTGTCCGGGATTGACCGTCAACTGGTTGGTGTACACAATCCGGTTGAATCCGGCGTCGAGGAACGGCGCCATGGTGATGGGCCCGATGATCGGGATACGGTATTCGAAATTGAATATGGCCTTCGTGTCGCCGCCGGGTGAGATGAGCTGGTAGATCGGAATCGGAAGGTTGACGGGCACGCTGGTCAGAACGCCGTTGATGAGCTGTTTCTGCGTGCGCTGGCTGCCGTCGGGATTGAGTTCGGCAATCGAGGCGCTGCTGGGCATATACGCGAACGGCGTAACGCTGAAGAAGTCGAATCCGCGGATATCGTTTTCGCCGCCCGCGTACTGGCGCATGAACGGCGGCGGCTCTTTTCCGCCGTACCCAAGGAGCGTCGAGGCGGTAAAGTGGAACGCCAGAACGTTCCTGTGCCATTTCGGACTCACGTGGTAGTACTGCCCGTCAAAGGTGGGATTAATGATATTCACATTGGCGCCAAGGACGCTCGCCGAGGCCTTGACCGAGAAGAAAATACTCTTTCCGGCCGTCGGGTTCAGGAAGTTATTCCTCGAGTTGTAGTTGTAGGAAGGCGTGATGCTGATGGTCTTGATGCCGTTCAGCGCATTCGGGCCGTTGACCTTCAGAAAGTCGATGTAGGTGAAATAAGTCGTCGCGCCGGCGGACAAGGTCGAGATACTCGAAATGTCGTAGCCTACCGAGACACCGGCGCGGGCGAAGCCGCGGCCAAGGGGATAGCTCGTCGTAAACGCGATTCCCCTCGAATCCTGAACGTAGTTCAGGACGTTGGCGCTGCCCAGAGCGTTGTAGAAAGACTCAAGATTCACTCCCGACAGAAGTGAAATCTGGCGTCCCTGATTGTAACTGTACCGGCGCAGATAGATCGAGATTCCGGCCTGCAGCGGGCGATCGAAGAGGTACGGCTCGGTGAAGCCCAGCGTCACGTTCCTTGTGATGGTTCCAAGCTGTGACTGCATCGACAGCGTTTCGCCCAGCCCGAGGAAGTTATTGGTCGAATAGTTCAGGCCGATGAACGTTCCCGCGACACCGGAGACGCCGCCGTTGAGTCCGATGGTGTTCTTGCCGCGCTCTTTCACTTTCAGGTTGATGTCGACCGTGTTGGTGCCCGGATTGCGCTTCAGCTCGTAAGACTCATTCTCCTTGAGGACCTCGAAATAGCCGAGCTGATTGAGCCTGAGAATGCTGGCGTCCCAGAGCGTTGAATTGTAGACGTCTCCTTCGTCGATCAGCAACTGACGCCGGATGACTTTGTCGCGGGTGGTCGTGTTGCCGGTGAAATCGATGCGCCGGACAAAGAACTGTTTGCCTTCGTCGGCCGTCAGCGTCAGGTTGATTTTGTTGCTGTTCGGAACGATGTCGATCTGCGGTTCGGCGACGTAATCGATGTAACCGAACTGGCTGTAAACCTTGGTCAGGTTCTTGAGGCCGTTGCGGAGCTTCTCGGTGGAGAAGACGGTGCCGGTCTGCATCTGAAAAAGGCGCGCCAGAAACTCGGGCGAACGGAACAGTTTCACGCCCTCGAAATCGATCTTGGCAAGATAGTAACGCTGTCCTTCTTCGACCGGAATCGTAATGTCGTCGACCTTGCCGGGCTTGTTTTCCTTGATGATCGGAATATGCCAGCCGCCGTTAGCCCCGCCCACATCGTGGAGTTTGAGGGTTTCGTCGAGAGCCTTCGCCGTGAAGTAACCCTCTTTTTGGTAAGCGTCGCGGATGCGTTCCTTATCTTCTTCGAGTTTCGTGGAATCGAAGGTTTTCGGGAATATTTCTTCGAAGAAAATCGAGTACGGGATGCCGATGGGGTGCAGGTTCTTCATGGCGCGCACGACATCGCGCCGGCTGAACGCCTCGTTGCCCAGAATGGTAATCGTGCCGACCTTGATTTTGGGGCCTTCATCGATATTGAATACAACTTCCAGCGAGGAGGGCGGAATGCGGCGCAGTTGCGGCGTGACCATCGCGAACTGGTGTCCGTGCTCGGATTCCATTTCCTTCAGCACGACGGCCGCGTGATTGATCACGTTCGGGTCGTACATCGATTCGACCGTCAATCCGACCTTGCGCTCCTTGAAGCGGTCAAGGATGTCGGAGGTGGTCATCGACTTAGCGCCTTCGTACTTGATATCGCGAATCACGGGCCGTTCGGTCACGACGAAACGCACGATGTGGCCGCCGCGCTCGCCGGTTTCCTCTTCCATGGTGATGTCGTCGAAGCGATTCGTGTTCCAGAGCGCCATATAATCGCGGCGCAGCGTGTCTTCGTTATAAACGTCGCCCACATGGCTGAAGATCAGGGCCCGCAGGGTGTCCTGGGGAACGCGGCGCGCGCCCCTGAACTCGATCCCTTCGATCACATTGGAAGGGAGAGAGGGCAGGGCCTGTCCTTCAGCGGGGGGCTTTGGCGCTTCGAACTGAGGCTGGGCGGGCGGTTGTTGCCCAGGCGCGGGAGCCTGCGGAACGGGCTGAAACGGGTTGTTCTGCTGGGGCGCCGCGGGCTGCTGCTGGCCCGCCGGAGGATTAGGAGGATTCTGCGCTCGCGCCGACGCGGTGGCGATTGCACCCGCCACCACACCACACAGACAAACGAGCACGCTGTTCAGGCGCATCGGCCTGAGTAAAGTCATGAAAACCCAGTTCCTTTCCATCCAGCACAAGGTTCAGGGACACTTCCCTGCAAACTCGCGTTTCCCGTTTGCACGCTTGCGCGCTATTCGATGAATCCCTCATTCTACCGGACTTCCTTCGCTGTCTCAATGTGACATGCGCGCACAGGTGCGGCGCGGGGGACACAAAAGGGCGGGATCGTAACGAAATCGCAGGCGCAACCGCCTGCGCCACATATAAAGGCAAATTCTGCTTTTGTAGTTTGTGGGGCAGGCCGGCCCAGAGGGCGCCCCGCCTGCCGATTTTTACCGGTTTACCGTTTCAGCCTCTGGAAACAACGTCTTCCCTTCGTTCGCGGCCGGATAACGCAGAAGGGCCGCCACGTTTCCGTTCCCCCCGACTTCACCAGGACCAATCGCCGAAACCCGGCCGCCGTGGAGAATCGTGTCCAGCGCGATGCGATTCAGATCCTCTTCCTGGCCCTGTCCGTCCGCCGCGATCAGCAGATGCCCGATGTGTCCCAGCCGGGCCGCATCGAGACAGGCGCTCACGCTGGTCAGAATGACTTCTCTGCCGCCCAGCTCTTCAAACTGTTTCAGCGTCTTGCGCCGCTGCTCCGCATAGTACGCCTCAAGGATTTCGACGCCAAACGCTTGCAGCTCCCGGTCGGGCACTCGCTCCGGACTCCGTTGAATGCCCGTTTTCAAGAGCCCCGGATAAGTATTGGCCCTGGAATAGACCGCGAGTTCCTCGACAACTGCGGCCACGATCAACGGCAGCCCGTCGCGCGTGAAGATCGGATGCAGCCCCCGGTCAATCGATTTGAAGAAGTTGTAGAGATACGCGTCTTCCCGATTGGCCCCGGTGCCGAAAAGAACCCGGCCCGTCCCGCGGTCCGGTCCCGCCGACGATCGGTTTTCCAGATCGTGGTCCGGATAATCGAAAGCTCCCTCCGCGGCCACGCTGGTCGCCAGCCCCTCCGGCAGCGCAACCGGCTCGAAGCGAGTCCGCGAACAGCTCAGCAGCCGCACGTGTTTCCGGCTCAGTGCAAGCAGGTTGAACCGAACCGGCTCGAGAACCGCCGTCAGCACGGGCAGAACATGGAAACGGTCGCCGACGTAGATACCTTCCCGGAACGTCTGTTCGCAACGCACTGATTTCAGATAACCAGGCGAGTGGAAAACCAGCAGAGACGGATAGCGCGCGTCCTTTACTTCTTTCTCAGCGAGCTTCCGCAGGGGCAGCAGAAACGTCTCCGTCTCCCGCGCGGCTCCCATCCGCCGGGTGACTTCCTGCAGCGCGGTCTTCAGCCGCCCGGCTCCCATCTGCCGGTTGGTTCCCGCCCCTTCCTGGGGCAGATAGATGGAGATGCAGGGCCCGGGCTGGTCCGCCAGTTCCCGGATTTCGTCGAGTCCACCCAGTGCCTCTTCGCGAATGATTTGTGTGGTCATAGGCTTCCTCCTGAGAACCACCGACATGCACGCTCTTTGCCACGTCGAAATGGGTCTTCGGCCGTAACCGTCAAAAGTACCTGGGTGAAGGCGCGAGAGCAGACGCGAAGAAAGTGCGCGAATTGGCGCAACCCGAGGGTACGAACGGGCCCCTCACCGCAGGTTGCCCCATCCAAACTCGGGGGTTATATGCGTACCGTAAGGTGGTCACAGCCTTGCACATTGTGCAGTGAACGCAAGTCTCACCGTGTATTCTCCGCGCGGCCGGAGGCTCGCGGGAAGGAGATGACATGCAAACGCATATTCACAAAGAGAGCGACAAACTGCTTCGCGATGCCGTCATCCGCCAGCTCGACTGGGACCCACAGGTAGTCTCGAAGGATATCAGCGTGACGGTATCCGACAATGTCGTGACACTTACGGGGTTTACGCACAGCTATTCCGAAAAGTACGCCACGGAGAAAGCGGTGAAATCCGTTTATGGCGTGCAGGCGGTAGCGAACGACATCGACGTAAAGCCGGCCACCATGCGGACCGATCCTGAAATCGCGCGCGACATTGTTCACGCGATGAAGCTCGATCTGACAGTGCCCGACGATCACATTAAAGCCGGAGTTCACGATGGCTATGTGACTCTGGAAGGAACCGTAGACTGGAACTTCCAGCGCAACGGGGCCGAAGCGTGCGCGCGCAATGTTCACGGCGTGCGCGGGGTATTGAACCATATTGCCGTCCATCCGAAGATATCGGCGGTGGAGGTGACTCACAGCATCGAAGAGGCGCTTCGCCGCAGCGCGGAAGTGGATGCGCGCCGCATCACCGTTACCGCGCAGGATGGCGAGGTGCAGTTGTACGGCAGAGTGCGCTCCTGGTTTGAGCGCGAAGAGGCCGAACGCGCGGCCTGGGCGGCGCCCGGCGTTTCCGAGGTCATCGATCACATTGCCGTGGTCCCATGATTCTCGGTTCACACGAAAGGAGGAACCACAGGAACGAATCTCACTTGAACGCCAGTGGAAAGGAGGAACAGTATGTCAGAAGTAAAGGTCACGAAGGAAACCGCGATCGCGAAGCCCGAAGCGAATGATTACCTCGCTCCGATACTTCCATTCGGGAGATTCTTCGGCGTTAGACCGTTTGCTTTGATGCGCGAATTCACTGAAGAGATGGACCGCATGTTCAAAGGCGCTCCGCTCGCTGAAGGCGGTGAAGGCATCGAAGCGTGGACGCCCACAATAGACGTTCACCGGTGCAACGGCGACCTTGTAGTCACCGCGGAACTTCCCGGCCTGAAGAAGGAGGAAGTGAAGGTCGAGATGACCGAAGACGCGCTTGTGATCGAAGGCGAACGCAAACGCGAGCATAAGATCGACCATGAAGGCTACCACAAGGTGGAGCGGAGTTACGGAAAGTTCTACCGCGCGATTCCGCTGCCAAAGGAAGCCAAGACCGATCTGGCCAAAGCTGAGCTGACCGAGGGCATCCTGAAAGTTACGGTGCCGGTCGCTGCGGAAAAGCCGAAGGCCCGTGAAATCCCGATTGCGGCGTAAATCGATGCGGGGCAGCCAATCCTGGCTGCCCCGCAATCTTTTATAGTCGCTTCTCCCACCAGGCTGGCAGCCCGGCGATCGAATCCAGT
>Ga0181521_10003511_pt1 | contig 18408 bp, 14 predicted proteins | sample PEATcosm2014_Bin_32_FD_119764 | JGI IMG/M metagenome (GOLD analysis project Ga0181521, IMG submission 119764) | Peatland microbial communities from MTU Mesocosm Facility, Houghton, MI, USA - PEATcosm2014_Bin02_60_metaG | ecosystem: Environmental > Terrestrial > Soil > Wetlands > Peat | place... | reverse complement strand
CTCACAGGCTGAAGCCCGTGCTTCACAGGCTGAAGCCTGTGCCACCTGCTGGCCAGACTCTACCCCAGTCACAGGCTGAAGCCTGTGCCACCTTCCTGCTATCGCTTTTCGGTGACGCGCACTTTCGCGCCTTCGAGCTTCTTCGTTACCTTGGCGAGCTCAACCGGATCCTGATCGGTAGGAGAACTCGTCTTCCATTCCGACACCGAAGCTTCCCACTGCTGGATCGCTTCCCGGATCTTGCCCTGTTTGAAGTAAACCTCAGCCAGGTGGTCGTGCACGGTCGGATCTTTGCCCGTCTTATCCAGCGCCTGGCGCAGTTCGGTGGCGGCCTGATCGAGATGGTTCAGGCGGAAGTGCACCCATCCCAGGCTGTCCAGATAAGCACCGTTGCCTGGATCGATCTCCAGCGCCTTCGAGATCATCTGCTGCGCTTCCTCGAGGTGGATGTTGCGGTCGGCGTACATGTAGCCGAGGTAGTTCAAAGCCCCGGCGCTATTCGGGTCGTCCTGCAGAATGGCGCGGAAGGTCTGCTCCGCCATGTCGAAATTCTTCGAGCGCTCGTACATCGCGCCGCGGGTAAACTGGACAGTCTGTTTTTCTTCGGACGTTTTCGAGAGCGCGTCGGCCGCGTCCAGCGTCTTCTTCTCGTCGTCGAACCGCTTGCCCTTATCCTGCACCTGGGCGATGGACATGAGAACGGCGCGTTCGATTTCGGCGCGATCCACCCCGTCGGACGGCGGTTTTGGCAGGTTCTTCAACTCATTGATAGCGGGATCGGTTTGGCCGAGTTCGCCCAGCAACAGAGCGTGCTCGATGGCCACCGAACGGTCGGAGGGGTATTTCTTCAGCGCCGAATCCGATTCCTGACGGGCTGCCTTGAAATCCTTGAAAGTCTTCAGCGCCTCCACAATCTGCAGTTCGACACGAGGCCCAAGGGCAGGATCGAGATCGGTAATCTGCCGGTACGTTTGGATTGCTTCGGGAGTCTTGCCGGAATCCTGCTGCGCAGTGGCCAGCCGGTCGAGGATCTGCAGGCGCGCGCCGCGTTCGGCGTCGTTGTACTGTTCCTTCTGCGTGTCGGTCAGGAGCGACTGCAAAGCCGATATCGCCTGCGGGTTCTTGCCCTGCACCTGCAATAACTGAGCTTCGGCGAACCGCACGTCGGGGGTATTGCCCAGTGCGCGCGCTTTCGCCAGCGTCGCCGCGGCACCCGTGAAATCGTTCTTCCGCTCCTGAATCTCGGCCATCTGGAGCAGCAGAGCCACGTTTTTCGGATCGTCGGCGGCCAGACCCCGGAAGGCTTCCAGCGCTTCGTCGAGACGCCCGGACTGATAGAGATCGGCGGCCCAGCGCGCGCGCACCCGCGAATTATCGCGATCGCTGGTCAGAGCCACCACCTGTTTCCAGGTGTCCGCCCCGTGCGTGAAGTCGCGGCTCTGGTCGTAAAACTCCGCCAGCATCACCACCGTGCGCGGATCGGGATTCTTCTCGACCACCTTCTTCAGCATTTCGATCGCGCCGGGCATATCGCCGTGATCGGCCAGGACCAGCGCCAGACCGTTCAGCGCGTCTTCGTCTTCCGCGTCCAAAGCAAGTACCTGACGGTAAGCTTTTTCGGCGGCCGCGTCGTCGCGCGAAACGCGGTAGAGCCGGGCGAGCGTTGAGAGGCTTTCCGTGTCCTTCGGGTCCTGCTGCGTGATCTGCTGATACTGCGCGATGGCGTTTTTCAGCATGTCCTGATCGATGCGGCCCTGATCCGGATCGCCGATCTGCCTGGCGTAGATACGCGCCAGAATTTTGCGCGCGTCGATGTTGGCCGGATTCGCTTTGAGCAGGTTGTTGGCTTCGGTCGTCGCCTTCTCAAGCTGGCCCGTCTGGACGTAGAACTCCGTCAGCTCCTCGGCGATATACGCCGCCGACGGATCGATCCGCATCGCCTCGCGATAGAAATCGATCGCCTTGTTCACGTACTCGCCGCGATTACCGTAAGAGCCGGCCAACTCCGCGTAGAGGTGCCCCATCGCAAAGTTGTAATAGGCGGAAGCGGAGTCGCCGGGGGCCGGCGCACCTCCCGCAGTCTGGCCTTGAGAAAAGGCCGGCGTGACGCTTACCGCACACGCCAGAAATGAAAATACCGCGGCTCTCGCAAACCCAATCATGTTCTACCGCTTTCCTTTCCCCCGCGCCAGGGCGCTGCGAGGAACTGCTGAGTCATCATTAGTATAACGCTCAACAAGGATTCCCCGTTGCGAATATCTCCCGCTTTGGCAGCTGTCGCCGGTCCCACCGGAGCCGGCAAGAGCGAACTCGCCCTGCGCCTCGCCGCCCGCTTCGATGGCGAGGTTCTGAACTGCGATTCCGTACAGATTTACCGCTTCTTCGATATCGGGACGGCGAAGCTCCCCGCCGGGGAACGCCGCAACATCCCGCATCATCTGATCGATATCGCCGGACCCGAAGAAGTCTTCACCGCGGGCGACTTTGCGCGCATCGCGCGACCCGTTCTTCGCGACATCGCCGCGCGCGGCCGTCTGCCGGTCGTCACGGGCGGCACGGGATTCTATCTGCGGGCGCTGGTCGACGGCCTGGCTCCCGGCCCTGCGCGCGACGAGGCCCTGCGCACCCGGCTGCGGGAGCGTGAACAGCGGCGGCCCGGTTCCGTTCACCGGCTTCTTTCACGCCTCGATCCTCCGACTGCCCGGCGCATTCATTCCAACGACCTTCCAAAGGCCACCCGGGCTCTGGAGATTTGCCTGACGGCGCGCCGCTCAGCCAGCGAAGTTTTCGCCGCCGGCCGCGATGCGCTCAGCGGCTTCCGCGTACTCAAAATCGGTCTGTTCCCCGACCGCGAGCTGCTCTACCAGCGCCTTGCATTGCGCATGGAGAAAATGTTCGCCGGGGGGCTGATCGAAGAGACCGCGTCCATCCTCGCGCGCGGCGTTCCGGAGAGCTGTAAACCTTTCGAATCCATTGGCTATAAGCAGGCTCTGCAGTCGATCAAAGGGCAGCTCTCGCCGAAGGACGCGCTCTTCTATGCCACACGCGAAACCCGCCGTTACGCCAAACGCCAGATGACGTGGTTTCGCCAGGAACCCGGCATCGAGATCTTCTCCGGATTCGGCGACGATCCCGCGATCGGGGCGCGGGTCGAGGCGCGCATCGCGGAATTCCTGTCGTCTACGCCTGATAACCTGTGATTCAGTGCGTACTCACGCCCTCGTCGGCTTTGTTCTTACCGCGGCTTTCTGGCTGACCACGGCCTGGCTGGCCGCGGCGCTTTGCCAGGCCGCCGATACGATTGCGGTGATCCCGCTTTTCAACCTCAACGAGAGCAAATCGCCCGACCTGGACTGGATCGGCGAAAGCGTCGCCGAGACCATTCACGAGTCGCTCAGTTCGGTGGGATTGCTGGTGCTGGCGCGGGAAGACCGCGAGGAGGTCTATCACCGGCTTTCGCTGCGTACGGGCGTGGTCCTCACCCGCGCGTCCGTCCTCAAGATCGGCGAGACGCTGGATGCCGGTCAGGTCGTCTTCGGAGAATTTCAGGTCGAGGGCGCCGATCTGGCCGCCACCAGCCCGAAATCCAATCTCCGTCTGGTGGCGCGCATCATCGATCTCAAAAAGCTCCGCCAGGGTCCCGAATTCCTCGAGACCGGGCCGCTGGAGAATCTGAGCCAGATGGAAACCAGGCTGGCGTGGACGCTGGCGCACCAGCTCGCTCCCGAAAGCGCGCCCACCCAGGAGGAGTTTTTCCGCAGCCGTCCGCCCGTCCGCGTGGACGCCGTGGAAAGCTATATTCGCGGACTGACGGCGGCCAACCTCGATCAGAAGCTAAAGCTTTTTCAGCAGGCCGCGCGTCTCGACGAACATTACTCGCAGCCGGCATTTCAGCTCGGGCGCATGTTCTTCCACAAGAAGGACTACAAAACTTCCGACCAATGGCTGGTCAAAGTTTCGAAAACCGATTCGCATTTTCTGGAAGCGACTTTTCTGCGCGGGATCTGCCTGTATTACGAAGGCGATTTCGACGGGGCGATCAATCAGTTGAGTCTGGTCGCCGGAGAAATTCCCCTCAACGAGGTGTATAACGATCTCGGCGCGGCCTTTTCCCGCAAGAACGATCCGGCCGCCACGGAGTATTTCAACAAGGCTCTCCAGGGCGACGAGGGCGATCCCGACTACTGGTTCAACGTAGGGTACTCGCTCTGGAAGCAGGGCAAGTATGCGCTGGCGGCGGAAAAATTCCGCGCCGTCCTCGACCGCAAGCAGGACGATTCCGAAGCCACCATCATGCTGGGCCGCTGCATCAAAATGGACGGACCGCGTGCAGGCGATGCGCGCAGCGACGGCCGCGAGCGGATCAAAACCACGTTTGAGGATTCCGCCTGGCGTCAGCTTCAGGCGGAACTGAAAGGCAAGTAAGGGCAGGCGGAATCGCCTGCCCCACATGAAACACAGGATTTTTGTGGCGCGGGCGGTTGCGCCTGCGCTCTACTGCGGAGGCAGCGCGTAGTAGCCCTTGCGCACCTGAACCTTCAGATCTTTGTTGCTCGTGCGCAAATCGATCTTGCGGAACGTTCCGTCTTTTTTGGAGTTGGTCGGCGAATAGCCGATCGCATACTGCGTCCGCATATCCTGCTGGATCTGATCGAAGACCATGTCGAGCGTGTTCTTCCGATCCACCTGAAGCAGCCGTCCGCCGGTTTCCTCGGCCATCTGCTTCAGCACGCCTTCCCCGCTGTAGCCCATATTGAAGCCGCCGTAAAACTGCCGGTCGACGTAGAGAATCCCGTAGATGATCGCATCCGCCTTCTGCGCGGCTTCAATCGCTTCTTTTTCAGTCAGCTTGCTGCCTTCGTCTTCGCCGTCCGTGATCAGGATGATGGCCTTGCGTCCCACTTCCTTCGCCAGCATGTCGTTCGCGGCGAGGTAAACCGCGTCGTAAAGCACCGTACCGCGCGGTTTGCTCGCGGTCGGCACCGGGCCCGAGGTGATTCCGGAGAATCCGGCATTCAGCTTCAGGCCGCTCAATCCCTGCTGCAGCAGACGGGGAGATCCGGTGATGTCCTGCAGCAGTTCCGAGTCCGCACCGAAGCTGATCAGAAAAGCCACGTCTTTTTTCTTGAGCACGCTGGAGAAGAACGAGGCTGCCGCCCGCCGCTCGATCTCAATCAGATTGCGCTGGCTGCCGGAAACATCGACCAGCAAGCCGATCGTCAGCGGGAGGTCGGTCTCCCGCGTGAAATATTTGATTTCCTGTTTTGTGCCGTCTTCGGCCAGATCGAAATCGTTCTTTTCGAGGGTGCTGATCAACCCGTTTTGTTTGTTCCGCACCGAACAGTAGAGGTTGACGATATCGACGTCGACCTTGATGGGCTCACCGGCGTCGTCTTCGATCTTTTGTCCGCCGCCGGCCGCCTGCTGCGCCTCCAGGCGAATCAGGACGATCGGCAGAATCAACAGAGTTGCAAGAATCAGGCCTGCTGTTTTCATAATATTGATGAAGCGCGGTAAACTCCGTCACGCCAAGGGCGCCGCTTACAGCAACGACGTGCGCCAGGCGAAGATTGTTTCACCACGTCCTTTCCATATGCGCTCCGCTCTCAGGCATCTCAGAAAATCGGACCCGGTACTGGCCGGAATCATCCGGCGGGTCGGCCCCTGCGCCATTCAGTATCGCGAACCGTCCTTCGAAACGCTCGTTCGTTCTATTGTCTATCAACAATTGAGCGGGCGGGTAGCCAGTGTAATTTTCGGGCGTCTCCACGCCGCCGCCGGAGAACCGTCTCTGACCCCGGCCGGCATCCTGAAGCTGCGGCCGGACCGCATGCGCCGCCTCGGGCTTTCCGCCCAAAAAACCCTTTATATCCGCGAGCTGGCGAAGCACACTCGCAAGGGCAGCGTGGATTTCGAGACCCTTCCCGAAGCGGAGGACGCCGCCGTGATCGAGCACCTGGTCAAGGTGAAAGGAATCGGCGTCTGGACGGCGCAGATGTTCCTGATGTTCGCCCTGCGCCGCGAGGATGTGCTGCCGGTAGCCGATCTCGGCATCCGCTCCGCCATGAAGCGCGCCTATGGACTTGCCGACCTTCCCAAGCCAGCCGAGATGGAGCGGATCGCCGCCGCCTGGAAGCCCTACAGCTCGATCGCCTGCTGGTATCTCTGGCGAAGTCTCGAGAACGCCGGCGCGCTGTAGACCCGGCCTTCCAGTGGGCCATACTTTACAACTTTCATGTTGCGGATCTGGTGTGGGCGTCTTGAGGCGGTGGCACCCGTGCGGGCACGCTCGAGTCAACGGTGAGTTCCGCAGCCCACTGCTCCACGGGATTTTCTCCCTGCCGGTTCTCGTCATTCGTTGGTTCGCGATCAGTGGCCGCCAACGCCTCCAGGGTTTCCGGATGGATGTCCTGGATGTAGCCGGCGGCGATGGCCCGGATGCGCCATTCGGAAACCAGTCTCCGGACCACAGCCCGGCTCAAGCTGTAACGGCCGCAGATATCCCTCATGGACCAGCCGCGCACAAAAAACAATTGTGCTGCGCGTTCCGGTATGTCTCGGCCGTGGCGTGTAAGAAGGTGGGGACTTGGGACGGGAAGCTAACCAGATTTTGCCGGATGGCCAGACGGAGCACTACGCTTCCGACAAGTTTGATATCCATGACCGCGCACCAGAGTAGTCGCGGCTCAGGCACCCTGCTGGTACCTGAGCCGCGCTTCAGCTGTCGGTCAAAGCTGATTACTTAGTACATAAAGCGGACTCCGAGCTGCACGATTCGCGGATAGTTAGCCTGATTGCTGATCACACCGAAAGATGAACTGCCGTACGTAGTGTTCAGACCGTCGAAGAGCGGTGTATTGGTCAGATTGAACACCTCGAACCGGAACTGGGCTTTAAAATGCTCACCGACACCGAACGTCTTGAACATTGAAAAGTCCGTTTGCGCCTGGCCGGGACCACGCATTCCAAGGGTCCGGCTGACGTTGCCAAAGGTGTAAATCGGCGCCTGACTGAATGCGGCCGGATTGATGTAGTCGTTGAGCCGCGATTCGAGCGATCCGCTGGTTACCGGACTGACACCCGTGGCATTGGGACGCTGACCGCCCGTGCCGATGCCCGAGTTCAGATTGGTTTGGGAGACCGCGACCGGAAAGCCGGTCTGCATCGTGGTCTGGACGTTGATCGCCCAGCCTCCCACCGCCAGATCGAGAAATCGGCTCTTGTTCAGGAACTTCTCGCCTCTGCCGAGCGGCAATTTGTAGTTGATGGCCGTGGTCCAGCGCCAGGGCGTGTCGATCGCGGCCAGTCCCCATTCAGCGCCGTAGTTGGAATAGTCCTGCACGCCGCTGGCTGCGGGCATATAAGTGACGCTCTGCCCGTTCGAATTGTTTTCGTTTTGCGACCACGTGACCGTGTTCAGGAAATTCAGCCCGAAGCTGAGCCGCTTCTGCACCTTGGCGAATCCCGAATAATAAATCGCGCGGCCAATACTCGGACTCGATATGGTTACGGTTCCGAATTCGGGAAAAGGCAGCAGCGTCTGAAGCAGTGTGGTCGTCGATCCGGAAAGGTTGATCACGCCGCCCGCGGTGCCGTAAAAGGGGTTGGCGACCTTGGTGGTCAGCTTGCTGCCCAGCGACAGATCTGCATCCGGCAACTGATTGATATTGATGCTCGATGTGCCTTGCACCAGATCGTGCGTGACGGATCCCGCGAATCCCAACGTCAACACGAAGCCCGCGCCGAGTTCGCGCTGCACATCGAAGGAATACTGATGCACTCGCGTGGAGCGGGCAGTATCGCTGGGAGCGGTGATGTTCTGCCCGCCGATGCCGGCCAGTTCTCCGAGCGTATTGCCGGACGGCTGCAGGACCCCGGTTGGAAACGGATTACTGAGCGATCCCGCGGGCGTCGCGCCACCGTTGAGAGTAGAGACATAGGTCGTCGTGGCCGTGTAGCCGAAGGTCGACTGGAGCCCGAAACTAAGTGGCGCCCAGAACAGTCCATAGCCTCCGCGAATGACTGTTTTCGGGTTCAGTGCGTACGCGAAACCGATGCGGGGCCCGAACTTGTCGTGATTCGGGTTAAACGCTGAAGTCCCGTATCCATTCTGTCCCGCATATTCGAGGACGCCTTTGGTCGTAATGCCGGTCACCTGGCTTTGGATGGGGTTGGTCGCGTTGGGATCGAATCCCGGATTGAAGCCGTTGTTCGGCGAGTAAATACCGCCTTCATACTCGTACCGCATCCCCATGTTCAGCGTCAGCTTCTTGTTGACCCGGAAATCGTCCTGCACGAAAAATCCATAGTAGTGAACCCGATTGGCCAGCGCGACGGTGGTGACGGCGCTGCTGGTGGTGGAGCCGCTGGAGGAGGCGGGATAGCCGAGGAGCAGGCTGGCGAGAGCCGCGCCCGTTCCGAGAATGGTGGAACCGGAGGCGTTCTCCGCGCTGGTGAAACCGTTCGTGAATGCGTAGGAGCCGTTCGTGATCGAGCTCTCTCCCGCAACGCTGATGGAGCGGAAGTCGCCGCCGAACTTCAGGGTGTGTCTGCCCATAAACTTCGAAGCCGTGCCCGAGAAACTCCTCGAATAATAGACGCTGGCATTCGGGCCGCCGCCTCCATAGCTTTCGAGGTCCCCCATCGCGATCGCCGGGAAGTAATCCTGGCTCTTCGTCAGCTGAAAGCTGTTGATCAGCGAAGGCGAAAACCCGAGTTTGGTCAGATCGAAACCATGACTGTCGGAGACGTTGCTGTTCGGGTAGCGATTGAATCCCCAGCGCAGGGAAATGACCGTCGTCGGGTTGGGCGTGATCGTGGTATTGGCCTGAGTTGCATCGACGTTTCGGTACAGAACCGACTGGCTCGGCGACGCAATAGCGGATGGCGTCTGAATCCAGGCTGCATAGCCCGGCTCCCGACTGCCATAAAACAGGAAAGATACGGACGCCCGCCACCAGCTCGTGATCTCCTGGTCCAGTTTGAAATCGAGCTGTCCGGCGCGGTCGTACTGCGGAATCGTTTGCGAAAAGTCGTTTTGACCGTAATAGCTCGGCGCAGAAGTGGGCGCCGGATAATACGAGGCAAGTGCAACCCCGATCGGGTTGAGTTCGCTTTGCGGAATGATGTTATTGGTAAACGGCGTTCTGGTGTAGGTTCCGTTTGCGTTAATGACCGTGCTGTTAGGATCGTAAATGATCAGCGGACTGCCATTGGAATACTTGCTCTGAGAAAAGTTGCCCGCTTTCTCAAGCGCGGTCGGTACCGCAGCGTTGACCGAGGAGGTCTGGTTCTGGCGATAGTTTTCGGTAGCCACCCAGAAGAAGGTCTTGTTTTTCCCGTTATAGACTTTCGGGATGATCACCGGACCACCGACGGCGCCACCGTAGTTATGCCACATCTGCGGGACCTTAGGTGTCCCCGTCGCATTGGCGAAGTAGTTATTGGCGATCAGCGGGTTAAACCACATATAGCCGAAAACGTCGGCATGGATGGCGTTGGTCCCGGACTTCAGATACATGTTGAACGTTCCGCCGCCGGTCCGGCCCACCTCAGCGTCATAGGTGCTGATCTGGACCTTCACTTCCTGCGTGGCTTCGATGGAGGGAACGATCACCGCCTGATTCGACGAGTTCGTGATCGAGATGCCATCGAGAAGGTAGTTATTTCCGGTCACCGGACCGCCATTGATCGAGATCGTCGACGAGCCGCTCTGATCTTCCATGCGGTTGAACTTGGGATCGCCGCCCGGCGTCACGTTCTGTGAAATCTTGACCGTCTGATAAAAGGGGTTGCGGCCCATGTTCGGCAGATCATCCAGCTTCTGCTTGTCGATCACCTGACCGGTGGACGCGTTCTCTGTTTCGACCAGCGTCGACTCTTCGCTGACATTGACCGTCTGTGTTACTTCGCCGACCTCCATCTTGACGTCCACCGTCGGAAAGCCGGATGTCGTCACCACGACGCCTTTGACTTCGAATTTTTTGAAGGCCGGCGCTTCAGCCTGAAGCGTATAGGTGGCCGGGTTCAGCGATGTGAACGTATACTCACCGACACCATTGCTTAAAGTTGTGCGCGTTTCGGCGGTTGCCTCGTCGATGAGCGTTACTTTGGTGTTAGGGACAGCCGCGCCGCCGGGATCGGTCACATTGCCGCGAACGCCGCCCTGAAATGTCTGCGCCGAAAGGCTGAAAACCGCGAATGAACAGAAGATAGAAAGCCGCACAGCACGCGTAGTAGCTCGCATGGAACTCCTCCATAGATAAAGTTGATGAGACCCGTTTTGACGACGCGGTTCGACAGCAGTGGACTGTGACTAAGTCAGATGAGACGGGATGTGTGAAGAACTGAATCTACCGGGCGAGGCCGCTCTGCGTTTTTTAACGTGTCCCGCACTTGGGGGGAGCGCAGACGGCAAGCGAAACTTATTGGATAAGAATACGAACCCCCGGGCAAAATGTCAATCATAATCCTGAAGAAGATTCCTGCAGGTATGTACTGCTGCACTTAACCACAAGAGAATTCAGCATTATAAGGAAAAGCAGGTGGTGCGGGCAAAACTAACTTCCTACTGGATCGGCAGGCTGACTGCGGCGCTGGCCGCCCCGCTCGATGTAATAATCAACGGCACGCCGTCCCCGGTCACTCCCTGGGGAATCACGGCATTCACCTGGTACAAGCCGCTCAGCGTAGGAACCAGTCCGGCGAAGAGGACCTGCGCAGATATGCCGCCCATCGTGACCGAAACGTTTGCCTCGTTGTTCGCGGGCGCAAGAGGCGAGAGCGGCGTGGCATCCCCCGCATCGATCGCGATTTGCACGCCTCCAATGCCAGTGCAATAGATCACGACCGCGCTTCCCGGATGCGCGGGCGCGGCGGGACCAACCAGGTAGGCGCTTCCGTCGGGATTCAAGGCAACCACAATCGCCGTTCCCGAACCCAGGCCATTGAGCGTGAACGTTCCCGGACCACCGGCCGCAACGGACGCGGGCTCCGGCACCGACAGCGTCGTTCCGTTCACGACGATGACCTGCGCTGTACCCGCTGCGAGGTCGAATGGTACGACGGCATTAATCTGCCCGGGGCCAGCGTAGAGCAATGGCATGAGGATGCCTCCGATCGCGACCTGCACACCACCCAGCGTGGTGGGCAGAGGAAGCGAAGCCGCAGTGGCCGTTGCGCCCGACAGGTTCGAGCCGAAGACAGCGACCAGAGCGCCGGGCGCGACAGAGGTTCCCGTGGAAAAGCTGGCCGCGTTCAGGATGCCGCCGGAATTCACGATAGGAGGTTCTGTGTTGGCCGCGACCCCTCCGCCCACCTGGGCCGTGCCGGAGATCGACGACGGCGGCGCCGACTGCGCGGTGACCGTTACGACGAGGCTTGCCGCAGCCGCGCGCGGCTCCCAGGTGCCCGACCATGCCCCGCTTCCCACGGACGTCAGGCCCAGCGGAGGATCGCCATTCGAAAACGCCGCAGTCACGGTGCCCGCGGAAACGTTGCGCCCGCAATCGTCCACCACCTGAGCCTCGACCGAAACCGGCCATCCGGCGCTCACGCTGAACCCCGCCCCCAGCGCCGTTACGACAGGAACCAGCTTTGTCGGCATGCAGGTCGCCGCGGTATGCGTTCGTAACGCGGATCCCGCGGCGCCGGCCGGAGCCATCGACAGGGCAAGGGGCACACTGCGCGCGCTGCCGTCGGAAAAGTTCAGTGTGAAAACGGCAGTGTAGGCTCCCGCCGCGAGGCTGGCAATGTTCGGCGTCAGCGTAATCGCTGCCGGCTTGGCGACTGTTACCGTGCCGCTGCCTGATGTCGCAGAAATCCACTGGTTGCTCTGACCATAAGTGATCGACGAGGTGAAAGTGACCGACGCTCCGTGGAGCTTCGACACGGTCAGCGTCTGCGCCGCGGGATTCGCGCCACCTGCCGTTCCCGTGAACACGACGCCCGCCGGGCTAACCGACGGTCCCGTGGTCTGCGCAGCGGAGAGAATATCGAGGACCACCGTGACGAAGCGCGGCGAGTTTGTCACACCCGGTGAGACGATCTGAATCCGGCCGTAGTAGTGACCCGCGGCGAGTCCGGCCGGATTTGCAGTCACAGTGAGCAGGCTCGCCGAGGTGCTGGTGGCAGTCCCCTGCTCCGATGAGAGCTGGAGCCAGTTCGCGCCTCCCGAGAGAGTACTTCCAATGGCCGACCATCCGATCGTCCCCGCGCCTCCGTTCAGAATGCCGATCGTGTGCGACGAAAGAGCCGCCGCATCCACGGCTGCGGTGAACGTAAGGCCGGTATCCGAGATCACCAATGACGCGGGGGTGGGCTGAATGCGTCGCACACGGCCATTGTTGCGATCGGCGACGTAGATATTACCCGCGCCATCGAGCGCTACATCGGCGGCAAATGCGAAGCCCGTATCGAGAGGAGGCCGTCCGTCGCCGGACAGACTGGCGGTGCCGTTACCCGCGATCGTCGAAATGACGCCGCTCGAATCGACGCGCCTGATGCGGCTGTTGCCTGCATCGGCGATCAGAAGTCCGCCCGAGGCATCGATCGCGAGCCCGCGCGGATTGTTCAGGGACGCCACGGTAGCCTGCCCACCGTCGCCGGAAAAGCCGGACGTTCCGTTGCCCGCGAACGTCGTAATGATGCCCGACGTCGCGACGCGCCGCACCACGTTGTTGCCAGAATCGGAAACGTACAGATTTCCCGATGGATCGAGCGTCAGACGCACGGGAGCGCTGAGCTGCGCGGCAATCGCAGCACCTCCGTCGCCTGCGTAGCCCGCGACGCCGGTGCCCGCGATTGTCAGGATGACCCCGGATGGCGACACTTTGCGAATGCGGTTGTTTCCCGTATCCGCGATATAAACGTTTCCCTGCGCATCGACCGCCACTCCCTGGGGCGCGCTGAGACTTGCGCTGGCAGCCTGACCGCCATCGCCGGCAAACGCGTTCGTCCCGTTGCCCGCGAAGGTGGAAATGATTCCAGCCGGCGTGATCTTCCGGATGCGCCGGTTTCCGGTGTCGGCGACATACAGATTGCGGGCAGCATCGAGTGCGATCCCGTCGCAATCGGCGAGTGACGCGCCGATAGCCGATCCTCCGTCCCCGGCAAAGCCTGTTGCGTTTGTGCCTGCGGTGAGATTAATGATGCCGAACGCGTTGACCGTGCGCACACGATTGGCGAAACTGTCGCAGATATTAACATTGCCCGCACTGTCGACCACGACGCCGGACGGCGCGGGAAGCGTGGCGTTGGTCGCCGGTCCGCTGTCGCCCGTATATTTGTAATTCCCGCTTCCTGCGATGGTGGAAATGATGCCGTTCGCGATGGAGCGGGCGCGCAAATTATTGGAATCGGCCACCAGCAGCGCGCCCGACTGCGTGATGGCCAGATCGAGCGGCGTATAGAGCGAAGCGGCCGAGGCCGGGCCGCCGTCGCCGGCCATTCCCACCTGGTTGCCACCGGCGATCGTGGTGATCGTACCCAACAGAGGATCGATGCGGCGAATCGTGCTGCCGCCGGAGTCCGCAATATAAAGAACCGAATTCTGATCCAGAACCAAACCATACGGCTGATTCAGCTTCGCCTTGGAGGCGGGTCCGCCATCGCCGGTCTCACCGGCCACACCAGTTCCGGCGAACGTTGAAATGGTCCCGCCGGACGTGATTCTGCGCACGTTCTGAGCTGCCGAGTCGGCGACATACAGATTGCCGGCGGCGTCAAAAGCAAGGCCCTCAGGCGCTTTGAGCGATGCCAGCAGCGCGGACCCGCCATCACCGGATGAAGCGTTCGCGCCGTTTCCCGCGAACGTATGGATGATGCCGTCGGTCGTGATGCGGCGAATGCGGTGATTGTCTCCATCGGCGATGTAGACGTTCCCCGAGCTGTCGATCGCGATACGCGTGCTCGTGCCAAAGGAGGCGGAAACGGCGGGTCCGCCGTCGCCCGAATAACCTTGCGAGCCGTTTCCCGCGAAAGTGGAGATGATGCCCGCGGGAGTGATTTTACGAATGCGAAAGTTCCCGGTGTCGCAGACGTAGAGATTGCCGCCGGAGTCGAACGCGAGGCACTCGGGGTTGACTATGGACGCGCTGGCAGCCGGCCCGCCGTCGCCGGCATATCCGACTACGCCGTTCCCCGCAAATGTGCTGAGCAAACCCTGGGAGTTAATGCGAAAGACACGGTTCGTAGAATCGTCGCCAACGTAAATGTTGCCCTGGCCGTCCGCGGCTACAGCGACCACGAGTCCGAGCGGCGCATTGATCGCAAGCCCGCCATCCGGAGGGAAGGTAAAACGGGAACCGGCAACCGTCGCAATGATGGTTTGGCTGCTGGAGGCGGGAACCCACCACAACGTCAGCGCTGCGAGAAAAGCACCCCGCGCGTGCCTGCTTCGAGTCTGCGCTCTCACACGATTAACGGTCCGGCGGCACGCCCAGCACTGCGCTCGCGCAGCTCTTGGCTTCGACGTGTACCGTTTTCGGATCGGTTAACAGCCGCGCGTCCAGCGGGAAGCCCTTGCTGAAAACCGATAACTCGTAATCGCCTGCGCTCAGCCCGTCGAACACAAACCGGCCATCGCGGTCCGCCCGTGTGTAGCGCTCGTCCTCGCCCCCCTTCAATCCGACGACGACGTCCGCCACCGGCGCTTCGATTCCGTTCGGTACGCGCGACCTGTCCTGATTCGGATTACTGGTGACGAATCCCTCCATGCGCGTCGATGCGTCTCCGCCATTTTTCAGGAAAAACAGATAAGCCAGATCCGTCCCGGCCTCAGTGAGACGCTTCGTGCGATAGCAGATGCTGGTTCCGAGCTGCTGCGTTTCTTCGTCCTCGCTGGCATAGACAAGATACGTCTCGCCCTTCTGAAAATCGAAGCCGCAATCTCCGTAGTCGGTCCAAACGTCCATGGATTCGACCTTGGTTTCGTCGTCGTCTTTGGCGTCGGCATCCTTGTCGTCGTCGGTGGAGTTCTTGAACATCGTCCGCACTTTGAAATGCGTGCGTTTCCCCCGCGAGACGATGGCATCGAAAATCGACTGCAGTTCCCGATGCGTGGCGGCGGCCAGGAGTTCCGTCTTGTCGGGGGCAGGCAGATCGGGAAACATCTTCAGGTAGATCTCTTTCAGCTTCGCGAGGCTGTCCGCCGATCCCTCTTTCTGCAGCCTCACGACCTCGTCGGCCTGCAGTGCGTCCGCCGACGACCGCGCCGAATGCCACCGGTCCATAAATCCGGTTTCCACCGACTCGACGGTCCCGATGAAGATAACATCGCTCGATGCGGCTTCCGGACAAGCCGGATACGCCACCAGACACTTACACGCCAGCGCCGGCGCGGGAATCAAAATCAGCAGCGAGATGAGTATCCGGCCCATGCTCGTATTTATTGTAGTGCGCTTCCGTGCACCTACTTCTCGAACCAGGCCTCCATCCCGACGTCGTTCGTCCGCAGTTCGACTTTCGTAAAGCCGATGCCGCTCAGCATTTTTTCCATATCCTGCGTCGACCAGGCCCGTTTCAGCAGCATGAAACGGAAGGTCAGCACCGTAAACCACCGGCTCCAGACGTTCAGACCCAGACCATTCACGTACCGCTTGATCTCCGTCATGGGCGCGTCCCGCCGCAGGTCGACGATCAGGCCAGTGCCGCCCGGACGCAATACGCGGTGCATCTCCCGCAGAGCCTTTTCCGGCTCGGAAAAATTCTTAAACGCGGCGCGGCACACGAGCAGATCGAAACTGTTATCGGCAAATGGCATCGCCGACGCGTTGCCCTCCCGGAACTCCGCGCGCACTCCGCCTCGGCCGCGTTCTTCCCGGCAATCGCCACGAAGGTCCTGCTGATATCCAGCCCCGTCACGTGAAACTTGCCACCCTGCGCCAACTCGATCGCCAGGAAACCCGGCCCGGGCGCCACCTCCAGCATGTCGCCGCCGTTCGGGAGAAGAGCGTTCAGGCGCTCCGCCAGCTTGCGGAACTCCGGCAGATCCCTGCGAGTGGTCTTTTCGTACCAGCGGGCAATCGACCCTTCCATGCCCATCCCGATATATGCTTTTTGCGCCGTGGCTGCCATAATAAAAACGTCTCCATATCTTGTTTGGTATTTATCTTGTTTGCTAAGATACTTGTATAATAAGCGGAATCCATGAACATGTCAACCAGGAAACGTGGCGCCCTGCACGCTGAGATCGTTGCCGAGATCCGGCGCTTTATCGCCGGCACCATTCTTTTTAATCAGAAAGTGGCGGACCACACCGGACTTCACCTTACGGATATGCAGTGCATCAATCTGCTGGAACTCCTCGGACCCGTGACGCCCGGGACGCTCGCCTCGCATACCGGACTGACCACCGGCGGCGTCACGGTCATGCTCGATCGTCTGGAAAAGGCCGGCTTCGTGAAGCGTGAGCGCAATCCCAACGACCGCCGCAGCGTACTGGTGCGAGCCAATCCGGGAAAGCTGCGGAAGATCAATGCGCTTTACGACGGCATCAATCGGCAGTTCGGGGCTTTTCTTGCGCAAACTCCCGAAGCGGAGCTTCAGACCGTCGTGAAGTTTTTGTCGCGCATGAACACCATTCGCAGGGAGGGCCCGTCCGGGTGATTCAAATCCTTTCCAGCGTCTCGGCGAGATGGCGCAGTTCACGCACAACGCGGCCGCGGGAAAACCCGTGGGCCTGCACCTCAGCTACAAGTTCCCGCAAGCGGCGCTGAAATCCTTCGGCGGCTTCCGGAGTCGCGCCGCGGGGCACGCTGCGTTCGATCACCTTAGCGCCGCTCCGCCTTGCGATCTCCAGCCACCCCTCTTCGGCCAGCGTGCGATATGCCTGGGCCACCGTATTGAAATGCACCCCGAGATCCAGCGCCAGCCGCCGCACGGGAGGCAACTGATCGCCGGGCCGCAATTGTTCGTTGACCAGCGCGATGCGAAGGCCATCCACAATCTGGCGATAGACCGGAACAGGAGACTTGAGATCGATACGCAGCTTCATCTGTACTGTGTATACGTACAATATACAAAAAAGAAAGCGCAGCGTCAAATCGCGCAGCTAAATATGGGTCCGATTAAAATTTGCGATGCAACGTTTGGCCTGGCATCCGCATCTTACTTACACAGGGCAAAGCAGCCCTTGTGATTTTGCCTGGCACTGTACGAAGCCAGCCCCCGTAGATGCAATTCAAAATAAAAAACTTAATCAGGAGCGATTTTTAACATGAAATTAACAAAAGTGATGTTGAGTATTGCCACACTGGCCCTCGGGGTCGCGAGCGCGGCCTCCAGCTACGACATTAAGCTGTACGACCCGATGTGGGTGGGCGCAACCCAACTGAAACCCGGCGACTACACAGTCGAGATGCAGGGCGACAAGGCTGTGTTCAAGAGCGGTAAAAAAGTGATCGAGATTCCGGCGACGCTGGGCACGAACGATCAGAAGTTCAAAAGCACGACGCTTCTGAGCCTCGATAAGAAAATACAGGAAATCGATCTCGGTGGCACGAAATCGAAGATCGTCTTCACTTCGGACACACCGGCGGCAAAAGGCACCAGCGCAGGTCAGTAGTTTGTAGTCACACGAGGGGCAGTGCGAAAACACTGCTCCTTTTCCGATGCCTTACGCGCTGCCGATCAGCACGCCTGTAGCGAAAACCAGCGCCCCGCCGAATCCCACCTGCAGCGCCGCGGACAGAGGTGGCGTGTCCATATAGTGATTCCGGATCCAGGTGATCGCCGCCAGCTCCAGCACCACAACAATGATCGCCGCCGTCATGGCAAGGCGGAACTGCGGCACGAGAAACGGCAGCGTGTGGCCGATGCCGCCCAGCGCCGTCATCAGTCCGCAGACGATTCCGCGCGCCCATGGATGCCCGCGTCCGGTCAGGCTTCCGTCATCTGAAAGCGCCTCAGCGAATCCCATGCTGATCCCTGCGCCCACCGACGCGGCCAGTCCCACTACGAATGCGTCCCAGCTCTTGTGCGTGGCGAACGCCGCCGCGAAAACCGGCGCCAGCGTCGAGACCGACCCGTCCATCAGCCCCGCCAGCCCCGGCTGCACGACCTGGAGCACGAACAGGCGGCGGTTCGCATCGTCTTCCTCTTTTTTGGCGTCGTGTCCCAAATTCTTTTCTTCCAGCGTCTCGGCCTTGTTCTCGTGCGTGCGTTCTTCCTTCGCCAGGTCGTCCAGCAATTGGCGGGTATTGGGATCCTGCGCGCGCCCGGCCGCTTTCTCGTAAAATCGCCGGCTCTCGACCTCCATCGTGGCTGCCTGCTTGCGGATCGTCTCCAGCCCGAGATTCTGCGTCAGCCATACCGGCTTGCGCGAAACAAAACCGCTCACATCGTGCCGCCGGATAAGGGGAATGTGATCCCCGAACCGCTTCTTGTACAGTTCGATCAGCCGCCGCCGGT
>Ga0181521_10003504_pt1 | contig 18423 bp, 17 predicted proteins | sample PEATcosm2014_Bin_32_FD_119764 | JGI IMG/M metagenome (GOLD analysis project Ga0181521, IMG submission 119764) | Peatland microbial communities from MTU Mesocosm Facility, Houghton, MI, USA - PEATcosm2014_Bin02_60_metaG | ecosystem: Environmental > Terrestrial > Soil > Wetlands > Peat | place... | reverse complement strand
GGGGTGATTTCCGCTTTGGCGTTGGCGGACTTCGGAACGGCAAGCGCTGGTATTGCCTTGACACACCATGTCTCGCGGAATAACATTGTTATTACCATGAAAGTCATGCACGTAAGCATTCGGCAGATCGGCAACTCACAAGGCGTCGTTATACCCAAACCGGTGCTGGCACAACTGGGACTCAGCGGTGAGGCGGGAGCGGACATGACGATCGAGGGAGACGCCCTCGTGTTGCGCCGGCCGGCCAGCCCTGTGCGCACAGGTTGGGCGGAGGCCGCCCGGAAGATCGCCGAAGTCGGGGACGACGAACTGGTAACGGGCGAATTCGGTAATGCGGGCGACACGGAGCTGGCTTGGTGACGCGTGGGGAGATTTGGCTCGTGAATCTTGATCCCACCATCGGGAGCGAGATCAGGAAGACGCGTCCGTGCGTGGTTATATCCCCCGCGGAGATGCATGATCACCTGCGGACCGTGATCGTTGCGCCAATGACAACCAGAAGTCGCGCGGCGCCGTTCCGCATCGGCGTTACCCATGGCGGCCAGAAGGGTTTGATTTTGCTGGATCAGATGCGCGCCGTAGACAAGTTCCGGTTAGCGAAGAGGCTGGGAGCGGTGTCGGCAAAGACGCTCACCTCTACCTTGAGCACGCTGCAGGAAGTCTTTACGGAGTAGTTCAGTTCGGTCAGGCGATCCGGCGAGAGGGTGGCTTGATGCAGAAGCCAACCTCCAGACCGGCGTCTGAGAGCATGTTGACCAGCGTGTCGAGCGAAAAGCGGCTGATCCGGCCGCGCGTCAAGTCGGAGATTCTCGGCTGACTCACCCCTAGTCGCCTCGCGGCCTCGGCTTGCGTCAACTTCTCCTTCTCGATGAAATTCCGAAGGGCTGTCATCATCTGCGATGGCAGTCGCGGTTGCGGGCCTAGACAGGGGAGAAACCGAGGTCGGCGAAAACGCCACCGCTGCCTTTCGTAATCGTCGTTCCAATCGGGGCTTTCATGGCAGTTTTCTGCCTCATTTCGCTTTCCGTACCTCAACCAGCGCGCTGTAACGCTGCTCCGGGTCGCTTGGTCTTTTTTCACGAAGCAATGGACGGACGTGACCTACAGTTTCTTCACCACGAGGTCCGGGATCATCTGGAAGTGCCGGATATTCTCTGTGACGACTTCGCAACCATGATGCAGCGCAGTCGCCCCGATCAACAGATCCGCGAATGGAAGGATAACGCCTGGCAGTGCCTGCCGGCCTGAGATTGCGCCGCGCGCTCCGCGATTTCATCCGTGAGCGGATGCAGGGTCATGGCTGCTCGAAGCTCCGCCAGAAATGTCTGCCGTCTCTGCCGCTGGGCTTCCGTCGCCGCCCGCTCGATCCCGTGCGCGAGTTCGACAATAGCGCAAAGGGCGCTGTCTCGCACCACCGCACAGCAAGGGAATTTTCCTCAGCGGTGGCGCGAACGCGACCCGTTTTGCGCGAGTTCGACGACGGTAATGGCCGACAAACCGGCCCGCGTTTCACCCCATGCTCGCTGAATCTGTTCCAGAATATCGGCAACGCCGTGTCCGCGCCGTTCCGCTGTGACAAGGTTGCTGGTATCGATTGTCAGTCCCGAAAAGCTCAGTCCCAAAGCTCAGTCCCACGACGGGGGATTCCAGAGCTGCCGGTTGCGCACGATTTCTTCCACATCATCGGCAAAGTCCGGGTCGAGAATGGCCGCGTATCCGCGCTCCCTCTCACGTTGCCTGGCGATGGCGATGGATTCCGAGAGCAAACGGCCGGGCTGCCTGGCCGGCTGGATGATGGCGACTGGCTGATGATCCTGCTCGACCACAACCTCGCCTCCCTGCCGGACCTGCTCCAGGACGGCGTGAACGTCGCGCGCCAAGTCCGCCTCGCTGATATGCAGGACCGCCATACTTCCGATGATACGTCTTCCCTGGCCGCTTCCGCTTTCAGCCCCGCGAACAACTTGGTTTTCTGGTCCGTTGCCCGAGCCGCCGATGCGTCCCGACCGTGTTTACAGATGATTGATGCTTTCGGCATAGACCCCGAAGTCGATGCCGGCCCGGGTCGCCAATACGATACGATTCATACATCCGATGCTCGAACTCAGCCCCGCCGATCCGATCATCAGGACCTACATCAAAGACCTCCAGCACCTCAAAGATCACCAGGTTGTCCACGAACTCGGTCTGAAGGGCCCATTCCAGAACCTCCTCGACAAAGCCGCTAAAAGGCGCGGCTGGACTCTCGTCCCCGAACTCTCCACCCACTCGGGCGGCAAACGCGTCGTTCCCGACGGCACCGTCCGCGACGAATTCCGCCTCGCCCGCGGCTGGTGGGAGGCTAAAGACACCTCCGACAACCTGGCCGCCGAAATCCGGAAGAAACTCAAATCCGGCTATCCCACCCGCAACACCATTTTCGAGGACACACAGGTTGCCGTTCTCTATCAGGACCGCGCCGAAGCCGGCGAATTCGTCCTCACCGACCCGGTCGCGGTCGCGGACCTCGTCAACAGTTTCTTCTCCCACGACGAATCGGACGAGCGCGAATTCCAGCGCGCCATGGAGGAGTTCAAAAGCCGCATTCCGGATCTCTCCCAATCCCTGCGCGACCACATCAAAGAGGCCCACCAGAAGAACAAGGACTTCCGCGCAGCCTTCGCCGAATTCGTCGCCATCGTTCGCGCCTCGCTGAACCCGGAACTCTCCGAAGACAAGGTGGACGAGATGCTCATCCAGCATCTGCTCACCGAGCGCCTCATGCGCAATCTCTTCCAGAACCCCGAGTTCACTCAGCGCAACGTCATCGCCGCCCAGGTCGAGAAGGTCATCGGCGCGCTCGCCAAAGGCAGCTTTTCGCGGGCCGAGTTTCTCCAGAAGCTCGACCCCTACTACAAGGCCATCGAAAGGGAGGGCTCGAACCTCAGCCACTTCACCGAGAAGCAGGACTTCCTCAACTCCGTCTACGAGCAGTTCTTTCAGAAGTTCTCACCCGACATCGCGGACACGCACGGCATCGTCTACACGCCGCGCGAAATTGTCGATTACATGTGCAGCTCGGTCGAGCGGGCGCTCAAAGAGGAGTTCGGATACACGCTCGCCTCGCCCGAGGTCGTGATCCTCGACCCCTGCACCGGGACCGGGAACTTCATCGTGAACCTGATCGAGCGCATGTCGGGCAACGCTCTCGCCGAAGCTTACCGGAACCGGTTGTTCGCCAACGAGGTCATGCTGCTGCCTTACTATGTTTCGAGCCTGAACATCGAGCACGCGTACTTCGAGCGGATGGGACAGTACCAGACGTTCGAGGGCTTGTGCTTCGTGGACACGCTGGACATGGCGGAATCCCGGCAGATCGGCCTGTTTACCCCGGCCAATACGGAGCGCGTCGAACGGGAGAAGAACGCCGCGATCACGGTCATCATCGGTAACCCGCCGTATAACGTCGGACAGAAGAGCGAGAACGACAACAACCAGAACCGGAAGTACCCAGTTATCGACAAGCGAGTGCGGGACACATACGCGAAGGATTCGAAGGCGACAAGCAAGAGCAAGCTCGACGATGCCTACGTGAAGTTCTTTCGGTGGGCAACGGATCGACTTGGAGACCGCGACGGGATCGTCTGCTTCGTATCGAATAACGGCTTCATCGATCAGCTGGCCTTTGACGGAATGCGTAAGCATCTACTGCAGGATTTCCAGCGGATCGACCATCTCGACTTGCACGGAAATGTGCGTCTGAACCCAAAGATCTCCGGGACGACCCACAACGTTTTCGGCATCCAGGTAGGTGTCGGCATAACGCTTGCGGTAAGAAGGCGGGGACGGGCACCTTGGTTGCGCTACCATCGGCTCCCTGAGCTGTGGAGAAAAGCGGAGAAACTTGAGTCCGTTGCCAAGGGCGGCATCGCCTGGCAGACACTCGCGCCCGATGAGATGAATTCATGGTTGGTGCCTGACAACGCTGACGAATATCGAGGCCTCACTTCAATCAGGGCTATGTTCGCGATAACGTCACTCGGCCTCAACACTAACCGCGACAGCGACGTCTATGATTTTGACCGAGACCACCTGATTCGAAAAGTCAAGCGCCTCATTAGCGACTACAATCTCGAGGTCGACCGCCACAAGCGAGACAGAGGAGCCGATTTCGCGGATCACATCAACTGGAGCAGCCGCCTCAAGGAGTGCCTGTCACGCGGCCAATACGCGGCTTTCGAGGAGCCGAAACTCCGCCGCGCGCTTTACCGCCCCTACGTTGAGCGATGGGTATTTTTTGACGCAGTGCTTAATCAGCGAACCTTCCAGTGGCCACACATCGCCGGCCAAGTGCTCTGCGTTACGGGCATCGCGTCGGGCAAGCCGTTCATGGCGCTCTGCTCCAACCTCATCGCAGACCTTCACATGGTGGGCGCAGGTGCCGGGACACAGTGTTTCCCCCTCTCCCACCTCAAAGACGCCGCCCTCACCCAATTCCGCCAGCACTACGCCGACGCCGCCATCGCCAAAGAAGACATCTTCCACTACATCTACGCTCTCCTCCACCATCCCGAATACCGCGAGCGCTACGCCGCCAACCTCAAACGCGAACTGCCGCGCATCCCCTTCGCCCCGGACTTTCACGCCTTCGCCGCCGCCGGCAAAGAACTGGCGCGGCTTCACGTCGGATACGAATCGCTCGATCCCTGGCCCCTCGAACGCATCGAAACTAAACGCGTCCCCTATAGCGAGCGAGTCGTGAAGATGAAGCTCTCCCCGGACAAGCAATCTCTCTGCGTGAACGAATCGCTGACCCTCGCCGGCATCCCGCCCGAGACCTTCGACTACCGCCTTGGGTCCCGCTCCGCCCTCGATTGGATCGTCGACCAGTACCAGGTAAAAGGCGAGTCCGACCCCAACCGGGAAGACGATCCCGGCTACATCGTCCGCCTGATCGGACAGGTCGTTCGGGTCAGCGTGGCGACGCAAGAGACCGTCAAAGCGCTGCCCGCCTTTCGCCCGTGACCGCGAAGCGCAGTCCTGCCCTGCGCGGTTGGCCGTAGCCGTTATCCCTTCTTTTTTGCCTTCGCAACACCTTCGCGTACCGCCACGGATTCATCCGCCAAAGTTCGTCCGCCGGAAGAGTGCCCTTTTCGAAGTTGCTCGGATGCGTCTTTTAATGCTTTCTTCGATGGTGGTGTAATCGTCTCTTTCTTGGCCATTTGAAACTCCCCAAACCATTTTACGCCAAATGTGTTTTGTGGCGCGCGGCCCTCCCTCGTATCTCGATATTCAGGCAATAACGCGGGCGCAAAACATCAAAGAATCGCTGGTCTGCCTTGCCGCACCCTCTACATAGTCCTGCCGTGCGGTCGCATGCTACGCGTCCGTTCGCTTCTCTTCCCGGTCCAGCGCCTCATGCAGCAGCATCTTGATCAACGTCTGATACGCGAGTCCCTTCCTGGCCGACAGCTGGCGGGCACGTTCCAGGTCGGCGAGAGGCATCCGAATCGTAATGTTCTTTGACACACGCGCCTCCTTCGCCAGCCGTTGCGCATTCCCCTTCTCTGCCGTGCCCTCCCGCATCGCCGCGATCAGGTTCTCCTCCACCATGTCCTTGTGTTCATCCCACCAGCTGGCTTCCTGTGTCTCGCTTTCGAATTCGGGAATCTTGACTCCCCTGTCTGTCGCTGCCATATTCTTCACTATCCTCTTTGCATGACATATTTTTGCATGACATATTCGGATGCCAACCGTTTCCCCGCTTCGAAGGCGGTAACGGTCCGAACCGATTCACCGCGCATCGTCCACACCACCACCAGAATCCGCAACGCATCGGTATGTCCGACAGAGGTCCAGCGCTCCTCGCCGTTTACAACCTCATAGCGGAGATCGATCGCGTCATTGGCAAAAACCTGCAACACTTCGTTAGGTGCGACTCCATGGTGGCGGATGTGCTCGATGTTCGCCTTGTCCCAATTAAAGTCGAAGGCATCCATCGATTTTTTTTTTACATTATATGTACAAAATAGGTATTTTTGCGATTGGCCGGTTTATCGTTCACACCGATTTTCCGCTTATTTTCACCGCTAACCAGCTGAAAACAATCCCTCGACTCATTGGCCCGCGCAGGGTCGGCCCGTCACGGGTGCAAGATATGGTCATATGATCTCCGACCACGTCCTCGCTGAAATACGCCGCATGTTTCCCCGTCCCCGGAGCAATCGGCGACTCCAGTCCGCGGCAAAAGTAATTATTACCAAACGAACCCAGCAAGTCGTTGAAAACACAACACCGCGCGGGAACCTTCAGGGAGCTGCCAGCGAGCCAAATCAGTTTTTGCGGTTGGAACCCAAGACTTGTTGAAAACAAAGAAACCGCATCCTGACGCCCCACGCCTCCGGGACCACCGGTGAAGCCCCGCTTCAGAGGTCAACGCTCCGCCCTGCCCGCGCGTCAAAGAATTGTGAGCCGTCGAGCCGATAAGTACAGGGTGAAGTGTGTCTTGCCCTTTCCATGCGTTTTCATCCGTTTTCGTGCTGAGCTGGCTTTGGGGGTTGCCCGATGACCGCTACGCCCAACAAAGTTCCGTTCCCGATCCCGACCATCGGCTCGCCCGCGGCCGCCGAAATCGCCGAAGCCCAAGCCGTGGCCGCGCGCTATCGCTGCGATTTCGTCGACCTTCGCGACGGCGCCATCGAACACGACCTCTTCCGCTCCGTTCCCGTGGACCTCATGTTCCGTTACAACTTCGTACCGCTCAAGGCCCAGAACGGAACGCTCGAAATCGCCCTGGCCGATCCGCGCAACCTCAACACCATCGATGAGCTCGGCCTGCTGCTCCACAAAAAGCTTCGCGTCAAAGTCGCCACCGCATCCCAGATCGCCGACCTGCTCAAGAAGACCGAGCAATCCCAGCGCGTCCTCGAAGAAGTCACCGAAGGCTTCGCGCTCGATGTCGTCGGCGACGACGACAATCCGGATGAAACGCTTTCCATCGACCGGCTGGCCGCGGTCGACAGCGATATCGCGCCCGTCATCAAGCTGGTCGACACCACCATCTTCAACGCGCTGGAGCGGCGCGCCAGCGACATCCACATCGAATCGCGCGATCAGGAAGTGGTCATAAAATACCGCATCGACGGCGTGCTGCACTACGCCATGCCCCCGATCGCCAAGGACTGGCACACCACCATCATTTCGCGCATCAAGGTCATGAGCGAACTCGATATCGCCGAGCGCCGCGTGCCGCAGGACGGCCGTTTCCGCGTCCGGTACAAATCGCGCCTCATCGATTTCCGCGTCTCCATCATGCCGACCATTCATGGCGAAGACGCCGTGCTCCGCGTGCTCGACAAGGAATCGATGAGCGAGAAGTTCGCCAAGCTCTCGCTCGATGTGGTGGGCTTCAGCGAGAGCGATCTCACCAAATTCCGGCGCTACATCACCGAGCCTTATGGAATGGTTCTGGTCACGGGCCCCACCGGATCCGGCAAAACCACCACGCTCTACGCCGCGCTGAGCGAGATCAAGAACGACGAAGACAAGATCATCACCATCGAAGATCCCGTCGAGTATCAGCTCAAGGGAATCACCCAAATCCCGGTCAACGAGAAGAAGGGACTGACTTTCGCGCGCGGTTTGCGGTCGATCCTGCGGCACGATCCGGACAAGATCATGGTCGGCGAAATCCGCGATCAGGAGACCGCCCAGATCGCCATCAACTCCGCCCTCACCGGACACCTGGTATTCACTACCGTTCACGCCAATAACGTGGTCGACGTGCTCGGCCGCTTCCTGAACATCGGCGTCGAAGCGTACAACTTCGTTTCCGCGCTGAACTGCATCCTCGCGCAGCGTCTGGTGCGCGTGAACTGCGAGCACTGCAAGAAGCCGGTCAAGTATCCCGCGCAGATGTACATCGACAGCGGCCTCGACCCCAAAATATGGTGCGATCTGGAATTGATGGAAGGCCCCGGCTGCTTCGAGTGCGGCGGGACGGGTTATCGGGGACGCACCGCGATTCATGAACTGCTCGACCTGAGCGACGGGATCAGGGAACTGATTCTCGACCGCCGCCCGACCTCCGAAATCAAGCGCCTGGCCCGCGAAGAGGGCATGACGTTTCTGCGCGAATCGGCCGTCGACAAGGCTCGGCGCGGTATCACCACCCTGAAAGAGATCAACAAAGTGACGTTCATAGAATGAGCGACGTTCATCGAATGAACCTCGGCAACAGCTCTCTGTTCGGCGGCGTTTTTGGATTTTTGCGCGATCCGCCGCCGGAGTTCGTTTTCGAGGTGGCCGCGGACGGGATTGCCTGCTCTGCGGTAAGAACGCCGCGCACCCGTCCTCCGGCCGCGCTTCAGTATGTGCCTCTGATGCCGGGCGTGATTGCACCGTCGCCGGTGAAAGAGAACATTCTGGATGCAGCCGCGTTTGCCGCCGCCGTGCGTAAATTGACACCGCCCGCTACCGGCCGCGGAAGAAGGAGAGCCGCCCTGATCCTCCCCGATAACTGCGTCAGGATCGCTGTGCTCGATTTCGACAGCTTGCCGGACAAGGAAGAAGAACGGCGTCCGCTGATCAACTTCCGTTTGCGCAAGAGCGTCCCTTTCGATATCGACGAAGCGGCGCTCTCTTATTTCCCGCAGGCCGGCAGGAAAGTCATCGTCGCGCTGGCGCCTTCCGAGATCGTGGCGCACTATGAAACCGCGTTCCGCGCCGCCGGACTGCATCCGGGGCTGGTCACGGTAACGTCGCTCGCCATGCTGGACTTGCTGCCTGTGACCGGATCGATTGTGGCGGCCCACTACAGTCCGGGCGCTCTGACGGTGATCGCGCAGTCCGATGGCGTTGTCACCATTGCGCGCACGCTTGAAATGGGCGATTCCGAAATGGATACCCTCGACGAAATCCTCGCCGCCATCTATCCCACCCTCGCTTACATCGAAGATCAAAACGGCGCCCGTCCCGAAAAGTTGTTCCTTGCGGGATTTGGAGAGGAATGGGAATCTTCCTCCATTCGCCTTTCCATAGAGCTCGACATTCCGGTCGAGGCGATTCAGGAGCCGCATCCGGGGCTGGCGGGTTATCTGGCTTCCGTCGCCCCCAAAAGCACCAGGAAGGCGGCCGCATGAGGATTCCCATCAACCTCGCGCGCGAGCCGTTCCGGCGCGACCGGCCGATCCTCGTTGCGTCCGCTCTGGCGGCGCTGCTGCTTCTCGGCACACTGGGTTGGCTGATCTCGCTGGCGGCGGCCGAACGCCGCGAAACGCGGGACACCCAGGCTATGCTCACGCGCGTGAACCGGCAACTGGCGTCGATCCGCAATGAGCAGGCCAGGCTCGACGCTTCCATGCGTCAGCCCGGCAACGAGGTCGTTCTCGACCGCAGCGTTCTGCTCAATACGCTCATCCGCAGAAAAGCGATCAGCTGGACGAAGATTTTCGCCGATCTGGATACAGTGTGCCCGCCCAATGTGCGCGTCCTGGCGATCCGTCCCACGGTCAATGCGCAGGGGGGGCTCCTGCTGGATATGCAGGTGGCCGCCGATTCGCCCGAGCCGATCATCGGTTTTGTCTCCAAACTGGAGGGGTCGGATGTATTCGGCTCGACGGCGGTGAGCGGCTTTACTCCGCCGTCGCAGACCAATCCCTTTTACCGGTATCAAATCACCGTGAATTATGCCCAGAAGCTTTAATCTTCGAGCCATCTCGCTGGGCGCCGTATTGGGCAGGGCAGCGGCCTGGAAAGAGCCGCGAGTGCTGGTGCGGATCGCGCTGGGGCTGTTGCTTGCCGCGAACCTCGCGGCGGCGGGCTTCGCTCTGCATGTGTTCGGCTCGTCGCCGGAAGTGCTCAATCGGGCGCTGGTGGCCGCGGAGGCGAGACTGCAGGCGGACCAGGCAAGACTGACGCGCAGCCGCGTGCTCACCGCCAACATCGGCAGAGGGAAGGCCGAGAGCGATACGTTCCTCGCAAGCTATTTCAGCAGCCGCCGCAACACTTATTCCACGATCATCGGCGAGATCACCGAAACCGCCAAGACCGCGGGCATGAAAACGCAGGAGGGGACCATCGCACCGCTCGACCCGATCGAAGGCAGCGACGATCTCTCCATGATGACGATCTCGATCAATTTCGAAGGCAGCTTCGCGCAGTTCGTGAAGTTCGTCAATCTGCTCGATCGCTCCCCTCGCTTTCTCATCATCGAGAGCATGCAGGTTGCGCCGCAGCCGAAGGGCGATGTGCTGAACACCAACCTGAAACTGCACGTCTTCATCAAAGAAGACGCGGGCGGGGCTCTATGAGGATGCGCGCGGCCTTATGAAGACGGGCGCCGATCCGAAGAAACTGGCCATCCTCGCCGCGCTCCTGGCGATAGCGGCGGTCGTGCTGTATTTCAACGTGTTTGCCGGCGATTCGGATTCGAACAAGACGGTCCGCTCGGTAACACCGGCGCCGGTTGCCGTGGCTCCGGTTGTAATTACTCCCAACCGGCCCGCCATTCCAGGGGTTGGCGAGCACCGCCGCGCATCGAAGAACGGCATGGTTTCGGAATTCAAGATCCGCCAGGGCGTCGAGCCCGGCGAGGACAAGCCCGATCCCGCGAGCATCGATCCCACGCTTCGTCTCGACCTCCTCGCGAAGCTGCAGCAGGTGGAACCGCCGGCGTCGATGCGCAATATATTTCAATACAGCGCGGCCCCGCCGCCCGCGGCCGCCGGCGCGGCGGCGAAGCCGGTCGAGTTGCCGAAGAACACGCCCAAAATCGCGATCAACCAGCCTCCCCCAAAACCTCCGGGACCGCCGGGTCCGCCACCCGCACCCACCGCGCCGCCGATGACCTTCAAGTACTACGGGTACAAGGTCTCGAGATCGGACGGCCGCAAAGAAGCCTTTCTGCTGGATGGCGACGAAATCATCATCGCCGGCGAGAATGACGATGTGAAGCGCGGGCGGTACAAAGTGGTTCGCATCGGCGTCAACTCCATCACCATAGAAGACACACAGTTCAAAAGCACCCAGACGCTGCCGTTGCAGGAGGACAAGGTTGTCTAAGCAGCGCCGCAATCCCGAATCCGGCTTCGTGCTCTTGTTCGTCTACGCGATGGCCGCCACGGTCGCGATCATGCTCTTCATGGAATTGCCCCGCGTCGCCTTCGAAGCCCAGCGCGACAAAGAGCAGTTGCTGATCGACCGGGGCGAGCAGTATACGCGCGCAGTCAATCTCTTCGTGCGGAAGTTCAATCGCTTTCCGGCCGATTTCGATGCCCTGCAGAACACGCAGAATCTCCGGTTCCTGCGCCGTAAATACGTCGACCCCATGACGGGCAAAGACGATTGGCGCATCATCCACGTCGGTCCGGGCGGCGTCTTCACCGACTCTCTTGTCTACGGCGCGAAGAAGGACGACAAGCAGCAGGCCGGGCAGCAGAATTTCATCACCGAGATACAGCAGACCGGCGGCAATCAACTGGCCGCCACCCAGGGCGTCAACATCGGGACCAGACAGAGGCAAAGCGATCAACCGGGTACGCCCGGCGATCCGAACAATCTTAGCCAGGCGCCTCAGTTCGGCTTGCCCCAGCCTGGTATGCCCCAGCCTGGTATGCCCCAGCCTGGTATGCCCCAATTCGACGCGAATGGTCAACCGATTCCGAATCCCCCAAATGGAGGCAATGCCCCCTTTCCCAATCAGGTTTCACCAAACGGGTTCCCGGGTGGGTTTCCTCCCGGAGCACAGATATCTCAAGGCCAAGTTTTTCCAGGCGGCGTACCGGGCCAGTATCCTGGCCAGCAACCGGGTCAACAATTTGGCCAACAGGCAGGCCAGCAGCTTGGTCAACAGCCTGGCCAACCGCCGGCTGCCCCGATTACGGGAGCGGCCAGCCTGATCAATCAGATATTGACCAGCCCCCGGCCCGGCGGTCTGAACGGCCTCGGCGGCATCCAGCAGGGGACGATGAATCAGAACGCGAGTCCAATTAACAATGCGATTGGCTTCGGACCCAACGCCAACGTCACCACCGGCACCCTAACCGCTCCCACGGCCACTCCAACCGCGGCGGCCGGTCAGACGATCGGCGGCGGCATGGCCGGGGTCGCCAGCAAGTACGAGCAGGATGGCATCAAGATTTACAAGGAACAGACGTCATACAACAAGTGGGAGTTCGTATACGACATCACGAAGGATCCGGCCCGTGGCGGCGGCACTGTGCCGCAGGCCGCGCCGCCGCCGAACGGCGCTGCGGGCACAGGACTGAACAGTACTCCGGGGCCGAGCAGCAGTCCGGGGCCGAACAGCACTCCGGCGCTGAACGGCGCTTCCGGGCCCAACAGTGCTCCGCCTCCTCCGCCCCCGGCCCCAACCCAGATGCCAGTCACGCCGCAGTGACCGATCCGCGGTAGAAACTCAGCGCGTTATCGCCATACCTGGCGATGCGGGTCCTGTGCAGCGGGCCGTATTCATCCGCCAGTGGAAATCGGGTCGAGTGCTGGACGATCGCCAGCCCCGGCGGTTTGCTTTCGAGCGCCTCCAGCGCCGCTCGATACTCGCGATCTTTTGGATAAGGCGGGTCGATGAAAACGATGCCGGCATCCAGGCCGGCAAGATACAGCGCGGCGGCTCCGTGAATCACGCGCGCCCTGGACTCGGCCCCTAACGCCGCCAGGTTGCTCCTGATCAGGTTGACGGCGGCGCGGTCTTTCTCGATGAAGACGACATGGCGCGCGCCCCGGCTCAGGGCTTCGATCCCGACCGCCCCCGTGCCGGCATAGGCATCGACGAACACCGAGCCTTCGATCTCCCGGCTGAGGATGTTGAAGAGGGATTCACGCACCCTGTCCGGCGTCGGACGCACGTCCATACCCGGCATCGACTGCAGTCTGCGCGACCGAAACTCGCCGCCGATTACCCGCACTCAGCGCCCCTGTTCAACCCACCTGCACCAGACCATAGCGCCTCTGCCAGTGGTTCCTGATGTATTCGACAGCGGCCAGAAACACTTCGTGCGATGGCGGACGATCGACGAACGCGCGCGCTTCATGGCGCGCGGCCGAGAGAATATCCGGGTCGCGAAGGATGTTGGCGATCTTCAACGACGGCAGGCCCGATTGTTTCGTCCCGAAGAACTCGCCCGGCCCGCGCAGCTTCAAGTCCATCTCCGCGATGGCGAATCCATCCTGCGAATCGACCAGCGTGCGGATACGCTCTTTCGCCGCATCGTTGAGCTTTTCCGTAATCAGCATGCAGTAGCTCTGCGCGGCCCCTCGCCCCACGCGTCCGCGAAGCTGGTGCAGCTGTGAAAGGCCGAAACGTTCGGCCTGCTCGACCACCATCACGGTTGCGTTCGAGACATCGACTCCCACCTCGATGACGGTCGTCGAAACCAGTATCTTCGTGCGCCCGCCCTTGAACGCCTCCATGGCCGCTTCCTTTTCGGCCGAACCCAGGCGCCCATGGAGAAGACCGACCGCGACATCCGGGAAGACCTCGCGCGAAAGATGCTCGTACATCTGCTGCGCTGCCTTCATTGCCTGAGTTTCCGACTCTTCGATGACCGGATAAACGACGTATGCCTGCCTGCCCGCGTCGATTTCGCGCCGGACAGCGCTGTATGCCAGTTCAATCTGGTCCGCGGTGAAGTGTTTGGTGACGATTTTTCTGCGGCCGGGCGGAAGCTCGTCGATCACCGATACGTCGAGGTCGCCGTAAAGCGTCATCGCGAGCGTGCGGGGAATCGGCGTCGCGGTCATAACGAGCACGTCGGGCGTGACGCCCTTCTGCACCAGCTGGAATCGCTGCATAACGCCGAAGCGGTGTTGCTCATCGATGATCACCAGACCGAGCTTGGCGAACTCGACGTCTTTCTCGATCAACGCGTGCGTGCCGATGGCGACGGGCAGCAGACCGTTGCGCAGCATTTCCTTGATTTGCTGCTTTTCACGCGCCGTGGACGATCCGGTCAGCAGCGCGACCGGATACCCGACCTTCTGAAGCAGAGGCTTCAGGGAGTAAAGGTGCTGGGCGGCGAGAATCTCGGTGGGCGCGAGAATGACGACCTGATAGCCATTCTCCAGGGCGATGACGGCCGCTTCGGCGGCTACTATTGTCTTCCCGCTGCCGACATCGCCCTGCAGCAGACGATTCATGGGACTGGGCCGGGACATATCGCCGGCGATTTCTTTCAACACACGCTTTTGTGCATTGGTGGGCTTGAAGGGAAGCAGTTTCTTGATCTGCTCGCGAACGCGGTCGCTGAGCGCGAACTCGATTCCGGGCATCGCCTGGGCACGCCGCCGCTTGATTTCGAGGCCGCACTCCAGCCAGAAGAACTCTTCGAAGATCAGCCGGAACTGCGCGGCCGAGCGGAAGTCGTTCAGGATCCGGATCGGCGTTCCCGCCGGGGGGAAGTGCGCCTCCCGCACCGCCTCGGTTCGCGATGGAAACCGGAGGTGCGTGCGGATGGTTTCCGGCAGGCGATCTTCCAGGTCGGGAATCTCGTGGAGAACGCGATGGAGCAGGCCCCGCAGGACGCGCGCGCTGATCTTGCCCGCCGCTTCATAGACCGGCACGATCCTTCCCACATGAAGCGCCGAATCCCCCTCCTCGTCGTCACCGCCGAGGAATTCGGTTTCGGGATGCATCATCTGCAGGTCGCCGCGCCAGGAATCGAACTCGATCTTGCCGAACAAGGCGACGCGTGTGCCGGGCGTCAGCCGGTCGGCGAGGTAAGCCCCGTGGAACCACTTGCCGCGCAGAATCGCGGTCTTGCCTGTGGCAGACGGCGAGTCGGTGAACTCCGCTTCAAACAATCCGAGATTGCGGCGGCGGAATCCCGACACTTTGGCCGAACGGACTTCCGCGATCACAGTGGCCAATTCGCCCGGCGCCAGTTGCGAAATTGTCTTCAGATTGCTTCGGTCTTCGTAACGGAAGGGGAAGTAATGGAGCAGGTCCTCAACGGTTTCGAGGCCTTTGGCGGCCAGCGTCGCCGCGCGGGCAGGGCCGACGCCTTTGACGTAGACAAGGGATGTGTCCAGCTCAAGGGGCAAATTCGAGTGTAACGGCGCAGCTTACACAGGCGGCTTACGAAATATAAGGAGAAGGCTCGCCGAACAGATGCCCCTGCATCAGCCGAATACCCAACAACCACAGATTCTCGAGCATCCGCACGCGGTCGACGCCTTCCGCTATCACCCGCGCGCCGGACTTTTCAGCCATTTGAGCCAGCTTGCTGATCGTCGGAGCGCTGGCCGGCCGATCGATATTATGGATGAGACGCCGATCCAGGTTGATGTAATCCGGCTCGAAATCCGAGACGGCCTGGAATGAATACACACCCGCACCGACCCCCGCGCCGCTCAGGGCGAATCCAAGTCCGTTACTGCGCAGATATTCGCGGATGAAGTGGGAACGGACCGGGTCGCGCGCGAGGTCCGCCTCGACAACCTCAAATACCACGTTCCCGGGCTTCATGCCGGAATCGAAAATGGCCCCCAGGGTCGAACCCATGTCGAGTGCGGGATCGTCGATGGAGGCAGGTACGAGGTTGAAGAAATACAAGCCCTGCCGCGCCTGTCCGGCAGCCGAGTGGATCGCCAACGCCCGAACCCGCGCGGCCTCAATGGCTTCGGTGTCGTCTCCTTCATGTCGAAAGAAGCATTCGTGAGCAAGTATCCGATGCTCAAAGGTATCGACAATGGGTTGAAACCAGGCTTGCGGCTGCGGTCCGGCTGCGAAGGCTTCCGGACGTATCAGCACCGGGTTCTCGCCCGACGCGAACAAAGTATGTTGGCAAGTCATTCCGTGCGCTTGTTCTATAAAAGGATCGGCGGAATGGAATAAATCCTTTAGTTCCGATTTGGCATGGGACACTTGAATGGCGAGTAATGAACAGAAAAATTTACTATTGGAAGCTGCGCGGGTCGGAGATGCAGTTGGGCGAACGCACGCTCATCATGGGCGTTTTGAACATAACGCCCGATTCCTTCTCCGACGGGGGCCGCTTCAACGACCCCGACCGCGCCTATGCCCGCGCGCTGGAACTGGAAGAGCAGGGCGCCGACATCATCGATATCGGGGCGGAATCGACCAAACCGGGATCGCGGCGAATCACGGCGGACGAGGAATGGCAGAGGCTGGTTCCCGTTTTGAAACGCCTCCGGGGAAACCTGCGGGCCCCGCTTTCGCTTGACACCTACAAATCCGAAATCGCCGAGCGGGCGCTCGAATACGGCGTGGAGATCTTCAACGATCCCAGCGGACTGACCTTCGATCCCAATCTGGCGAAGGTGGCTGCCAACGGGAATGCCGGTTTGATTTTGAATCACATGCGCGGCCAGCCGGAGACCTGGGCGAAACTGCCCCCGATGCAGGACCCCGTGGGCATGATCGCGCGGGAACTGGAGGCGACCGCAAGCCGGGCTCGCCACGCCGGGGTGGAACGCGGACGCATCGTGATCGATCCGGGGCTTGGGTTCGGCAAACGCAGGGAACAAAACGCGGAGATCCTGGCCCATTTGAAGCAACTGGCGGGACTCGATTATCCGATCCTGGTCGGACCATCGCGAAAATCGTTCCTGGCCCAGCCTTCGGAGAACGGCACATTATTTGCCACCGCGGCGGCGGTGACGGCGGCGGTCTTGAACGGCGCTCACATCGTGCGGGTTCATGACGTCATGGAAATGCGGGTGGTTGTGCAGGTGGCTGAAGAGATCGCCCGCGCGGCGGCTCCCAAGCTTTTGCCGCATGCCGAGGACCGGCCAGTTGTGCGTGCTCACACGCGAACCGGGCCGAACTTCGAAGCCGAGCGCCCCCGGCCTCCGCGTCCGCCGATTGCGCGCCCGCCGGCTGTGCGACCGCCTGTGTCACTTCCACCGATCGCAAACCGGCCGGTAGAACAACCGATTCTGCGCGCGGCGCTGCCGGAAACTCCCAGGGGGAAGGCTCCTGAATCGCGCCTGCCGCGTCCGCCGTATCCGGATCGCGATAAACGGGACGGATCTCGTCCGCCGGTTGCTCGTCCGTTCGCTCCGCGACGCCCCGCCGATAAGGCCGGACCGCCCCCGCGTGGCCGCGATTTCCGGCCCGGGCAAGGCGGGGGTGCGGAGAAGCCTCGCTTCCAGCCCAAGGGCCCGAAGCGGCCGTTTGTGCGTGACGATCGGCCTGCGCGTCCGCGCGATCGGGACGACGTTCGATCAAGACCATCCGGATTTAAACCACCAGGCTTTAAACCCTCCGGGCCGAAACGCACCTTCGAGCGCGGCGCTGACTCGCGCGTGGGACGCCCGCCGGGCCGGCCGGATCGCGGATCCGGCCCGCGTTCCGGGCAAACCAGGGGCGACCGTCCAGGCAGCGGTCCGTCGGGTCCGCCGAAACGGCCGTTCCGAAAGCGGCCTTAGACAACCGCGCGCTCAAATGAGCGGCGCGGGCCGCGGGGAGATCGGGTGCGGGGATTCACAGATTCGGCGGCGCAGGAAGCCTCATAGGTATATGATCGCCAGAGCACAAGCCAGCGCTGGTGTCCCCTGCAAATGAACCGGCACGTTTTCACCCTCGCGCCCGTGGATCTCGCCATCATTGCGATTTACTTCGCCGCAGTCCTTGGGATAGGGTTCTACCTGAAGCGATTCGCCAACAGCGGCCAGGATTTTTTTCTTGCCGGCCGCGAGATGACGGCGTGGGTAGCGGGTCTCAGTTTCCTTTCGGCCAACCTCGGCTCGCTGGAACTGCTGGGCTGGGCCGGATCGTCTTATCAATACGGCATTCTGGCGGCGCACTGGTACTGGATCGGCGCCATCCCGGCGATGCTCTTTCTGGGAATCGTGATGATGCCGTTTTACTACATCTCCAAAACCCACTCCGTGCCGGGCTATCTGAAGCTTCGATACGGCTCCGCCGCAAGCGCGCTGAGCGCGATCACGTTCGCGGCGATGACCATCCTGATGTCCGGCGTGAACATGTACGCGATGGCCGTGGTGATGAAGGTTATGCTGGGCTGGAACATTCATTTCAGCATCTGGGTCTCGTCCCTGACGGTGGGCGTTTACGTGGCGGCGGGCGGACTGTATTCGGCCATTTTCAACGAAGTGGTGCAGTTCTTTCTGATCTGGTTCGGGGCGCTGCTGATTCCCATTCTGGGCCTGATTGAGACCGGCGGATGGGGCGGGATGGTGGCGCGCATTCAAGGCAATTTTCCGGGGCAGGACTTCACGCATCTCTGGTCCACGCTGGGCCGGTTCCAGGACAATCCGATGGGCATGCACTGGACCGGGATCGTGTTCGGTCTGGCCGCCGTGCTTTCGATGGGTTACTGGACCACCGATTTCCTGGTAGTGCAACGCGTACTCGCCGCGAAAGACATCCGGTCGGCGAAAATGGCGCCGGTGATCGGAGCCTTTTTCAAGATGGCGGTGCCGGCCATCGTGATTCTGCCGGGC
>Ga0181521_10003500_pt1 | contig 18433 bp, 16 predicted proteins | sample PEATcosm2014_Bin_32_FD_119764 | JGI IMG/M metagenome (GOLD analysis project Ga0181521, IMG submission 119764) | Peatland microbial communities from MTU Mesocosm Facility, Houghton, MI, USA - PEATcosm2014_Bin02_60_metaG | ecosystem: Environmental > Terrestrial > Soil > Wetlands > Peat | place... | reverse complement strand
GTCCAGGTTCTCGACGCGGATCACGTCGAACCGGCGGGCCAGGCCGGTGCTGGCCTTCTCGGCCCAGTCCTTGCGCCGGTCCGTCTGGCGGGCTTTCAGCCGGGCGATCGCGTGCTGCACCCGGCGGCGGCGGTTCGAGCCGCGCCGGGCGCGGGCGAGCCTGCGCTGCAGGCGCAGCAGCCGGGCGCGTTCCGCGCCGCCCAGCCCGGGAACGCGCAGCAGCTCACCGGTGGACAGGGCCGCCGATACCGCCACGCCCCGGTCGATGCCCACGGCCTGGCCGTTGCCGGGCGCGGGGACCGGTGCGGGGACCGGTGCGGGGACCGCCGCGAACGCGACGTGCCACCGGCCGGCCCGGTCCCGGGTCACCCGGCAGGATTTTGCCGGGGTCTCCACGCCGCGATCCTGATGAGCTGTCGTGCCGAAGGCGCGCCATGAGCTACTTCAGCATCGCCTGGCAATGGCTCATCTCGGCCCAGCAGTGGCACGGCCCCGACAGCATCCCCGTGCGGCTCGGGCAGCACCTGGTATACACGGGCATCGCGCTGGGCATCGCCATCGTCATCGCGCTGCCCGCCGGGCTGGCCATGGGCCACCTGCGGCGCGGCGGCTTCGCCGTGGTCACGCTGGCCAACTTCGGCCGCGCGCTGCCCACCCTCGGCCTGCTGGTGCTGGTCTTCGTGCTGACCGCCGGATCGGCGGCCTCCTGGCTCGTCCCGCTGACGTTCCTGGCCATCCCGCCCATCCTGGTCAACACTTACGAAGGCGTGCTCGGGGTGGACCCTGAGCTGACCGACGCCGCCCGGGGGATGGGCATGACCGGGCGGCAGGTCCTGTTCAAGGTCGAGATGCCGGTCGCGGTCCCGCTGATCCTGCTCGGCCTGCGCATCTCCGCCATCCAGGTCGTCGCGACGGCCACGATCGCGGCCTACATCGGGCTGGGCGGGCTGGGCCGTTACATCTTCGACGGTCTCGCCAGCGATCAGTACAACGTGGTGGCCGGGGGAGCAGCGGTCATCGTCCTGCTCGCGCTGGCCGTCCAGGGCGTATTCATCCTGCTCAGATGGCTCATCGTTCCGGTGGGTCTGCGCCGCCAGGCACAGAACTCCTGATAACGTCCTCTCCGACTGGAATTGAAGGGAAGACCCTTATGCGCAATGACTCATCGCGGCGTGCGGCAGCACCGGCGCCCAAGAGGACCTCGATAAGAACCGCCGCCATCGGCGTCGCGGCCCTGGTCTGCCTCACCGCCGCCGCCTGCAGCAGCAGTAGCAGCACTAGCAGCAGCACGGCCAGTTCCTCCGCCAACCCGCTGGCGCCGAAGGCCACCGGCGCCGTGGTGGTCGGCTCGGCGAACTTCCCCGAGGACGAACTGCTCGCCCAGATCTACGTCGACGCCCTCCAGGGCAAGGGCGTCAAGGTCACGCCCAAGTTCAACATCGGGGCCCGGGAGGTGTATTACCCCGAGATCGAAAAGGGCGCCATCACGATCATCCCCGAGTACAACGGGGCCCTGCTGACCACGTCCGTGGACCCGACCAGCACCGCCGCGAGCACCGAAGAGGTCAACGCGGCGCTGAAGGCCAAGCTGCCGAGTTCGCTGGAGATCCTCGACTCGGCGCCCGCGCAGGACAAGGACTCGATCACGGTCACCCAGGCGACTGCGACCAAGTATCACCTGACGTCCATCTCCGACCTGTCCCCGTACGCGAAGGACTTCGTCATCGGCGGCCCGCCCGAGTTCCCGACGCGGGCGGACGGCATCCCCGGCCTCAAGAAGATCTACGGGCTGACCTTCAAGTCCTTCTCGCCGCTGGACGAGTCGGGACCGATCACGATCGCGGCGCTACAGAGCGGCAAGGTGCAGGCCGCCGACCTGTTTACCACCACGCCGCAGATCGTCACCGACCACTTCGTCTCGCTGGCCGACCCGAAGAACCTGTTCGCCGCGCAGAACGTGACGCCACTGGTCTACAAGAGCGGCGTCAACTCCACCATCGTGAGCACGCTCAACTCGGTGTCGGCCGTGCTGACCACAGAGGCCCTGGTGCAGATGGACAAGGCCCTGACCGTCGATCACGCCAGCTACACCCAGGTGGCCAGCGGCTTCCTGTCCCAGGAGGGCCTGAAGTAGACGCGCGGAGGGCTCGACGTGACGCGCGCGGGAACGCGCGCAAACCAGATACCGGCGTAACGGTACGCTGCTGGCCCGGACGGGCAATGATGGATCATGCACAGTGAACCGACTGGGCCAGCAGCGGGCCCGCGCCCCGTCCGTGCCCCGCACGGAACGGCGCTCAGCTGCCAGGGGTGGCCGCAAGAGGCCGCCATGCGGATGCTGATGAACAACCTCGACCCAGAGGTCGCCGAGCATCCGGACCAGCTCATCGTCTACGGTGGCTCCGGTCGCGCGGCGCGCAGCTGGGCCGCCTACGACGCGATCGTGGCGTCCCTGCGGGGCCTGGCCGGCGATGAGACCCTGCTCGTCCAGTCCGGCAAGCCGGTCGGGATCGTGCGCACGCACGAATGGGCGCCCCGGGTGCTGATCGCTAACTCACTGCTGGTGCCGGAGTGGGCAACCTGGGAGGAGTTCCGCCGCCTGGAAGCCCTCGGGCTGACCATGTACGGCCAGATGACCGCGGGCTCGTGGATCTATATCGGCACCCAGGGCATCCTGCAGGGCACCTACGAGACCTTCGCCGCGGTGGCGGCCAAGCGGTTCGGCGGGACCCTCGCCGGGACGATCACCCTCACCGCCGGGCTGGGCGGGATGGGCGGCGCGCAGCCGCTCGCGGTGACCATGAACGGCGGCGTGGCGATCTGCGTAGAGTGCGACCCGACCCGGATCAGCCGCCGGATCGAGCAAGGCTACCTCGACGAGGCCGCCGACGGCCTGGACGACGCGGTCCGCCGCGCGATCGCGGCCCGGGACAGTGGCCGGCCGTTGTCCATCGGCGTGGGCGGCAACGCGGCGGACGTCCTCCCGGCCCTTCTGGAGATGGGCTTTCCCGCGGACGTCGTCACCGACCAGACGTCGGCGCACGACCCGCTCACCTACCTCCCCCGCGGCGTGGCGCTGGACGACATGGAAGCGCTGCGTGCGGAGGATCCGGCCGGGTTCACCTGGCGGGCCGAGGAATCCATGGCCATCCACGTCGCGGCCATGGTCGGTTTCATGGACGCGGGCGCCGAGGTCTTCGACTACGGCAACTCCATCCGCGGCGAGGCGCAGAAGGCCGGCTACGAGCGCGCCTTCGACTTCCCCGGCTTCGTGCCCGCCTACATCCGGCCGCTGTTCTGCGAGGGGCGGGGCCCGTTCCGGTGGGCCGCCCTGTCCGGTGACCCGAAGGACATCGCGGCGACCGACGCCGCGGTGCTCGACCTGTTCCCCGGTAACGAGCCGCTGGCCCGGTGGATCCGGATGGCCCAGGAGAAGGTGCACTTCCAGGGACTGCCGGCCCGGATCTGCTGGCTCGGCTACGGGGAGCGAAACCTGGCCGGCGAGCGCTTCAACGAACTGGTCCGGCGCGGGGACGTCAGCGCGCCGATCGTGCTGGGCCGGGACCACCTGGACACCGGGTCGGTGGCCTCGCCGTACCGGGAGACCGAGGCGATGGCCGACGGCTCAGACGCGATCGCGGACTGGCCGATCCTCAATGCCCTGGTCAACACCGCGTCCGGCGCGGCGTGGGTCAGCGTCCACCACGGCGGCGGGGTCGGCATCGGCCGGTCCATCCACGCCGGGCAGGTGTGCGTGGCGGACGGCAGCGACCTGGCCGCGGCCAAGCTGGAACGGGTCCTGACCAATGATCCCGGGATGGGGGTGATGCGGCACGCCGACGCGGGCTACGAGGCGGCGGAGAAGGTCGCGGCCGCCCGCGGCGTGCGGATCCCGATGGCGCCGGCGGCACCCGCGCGATGAAGGGACCCGGGCGTGCCGGGCACGCTCCCCGCGGCCCCGCCGCGGCCGGGCCGGGCCGCTCCGGGCACACGCCGCCCGCACCGACCGCCGACTGGCCGGCCGCCGCGCCGGACCCGGGCCGGCTGGGCGGAACCGCCCCGGACGACGCGGGCGGGACCCGGCAATGGCACGCTGAGCTCGCCTGGCTGCCCGGCGGCGGGGTACAGCGTGACGTCCTGATCGAAGCCGCCGGAGACCGTTTCACCGCGGTCACACCCGGGGTGGCACGCGATAGCATCGCGGTCGGCACCCATCTGCTGCCCGGGCTGACCCTCCCCGGTCTGGCCAACGCCCACTCACACGCCTTCCACCGGGGACTCCGCGGCGCGGTGGAGGCCGATCAGGGCACGTTCTGGACGTGGCGCGACCGTATGTACCGGCTCGCCGCCGCGCTGAACCCCGGCAGCTACTACGCCCTCGCGCGCGCCGTCTACGCCGAGATGGCGCTGGCCGGGATCACCTGCGTCGGCGAGTTTCACTATCTGCACCATGGCCCGGGCGGCACGCCGTACGCCGACCCCAACGAGATGGGGCGGGTCCTGCTGCGGGCCGCCGCGGACGCCGGGCTGCGGATCACCCTGCTGGACACCTGTTACCTGGCGGCGGGCCTGCGCCGGGATGGTACCCCGAAACCGCTGCGGGACGTCCAGCTCAGGTTCGGTGACGGTGACGCCGGCCGGTGGGCGGAACGGATGGCCGGCCTGGGCGCCGACTCCCGCGGGATGCTCAGTCCGCAGGCGCGGGCCGGCGCGGCCATCCACTCGGTCAGGGCGGTTCCGCCGAGCCAGATGCACGAGGTGATGGGCTGGTCGCACAGGTTCGGCGCCCCGGTGCACGCGCACCTGTCCGAGCAGCCGGCCGAGAACGCCGACAGCCTGGCCGCCTACGGCCGTACCCCGGCCCAGGTGCTGTACGAGGCGGGCGTGCTCGGCCCGCGCAGCACCGTGGTCCACGCCACCCATCTGCTGCGCGAGGACATCGACGTGCTCGGGGCGTCGCAGACCTCCTGCTGCCTCTGCCCGACCACGGAGGCGGACCTCGCCGACGGGATCGGCCCGGCCCGGGCCCTCGCCGCGGCGGGCTGCCCGATCAGCCTGGGCAGCGACAGCAACGCGGTGATCGACCTGCTGGCCGAGGCGCGCTGGCTGGAACTGACCCAGCGCCTGGCGAGCAGGCGCCGGGTCCACTTCACCGCGGACGAGCTCGCCCGGGCCGCGACCGTGGCCGGCCACGCCTGCCTGGGCTGGGCCGGCGCCGGGGAGATCATCCCCGGTGCGCTGGCCGACCTGGTCACCATCGGCCTGGACAGCCCGCGGCTGGCCGGCACGGAAGCCGGGACGGTCCTGGACAGCGTGGTGTTCGCGGCCACCTCGTCCGATGTCCTGCACGTGGTGATCGGCGCCCGGGACGTGGTCCGCGACGGCCGGCACCTGCTGGTGGAGGATGTTCCGGGCGAACTGGCCGCCTCGATCCGTTCGGTGCTGGCGACCCCGGAATGAAGGGCGGCGCATGAGCACGCTGATCACGAACATCGGGGAGCTGGTGACGAACGCCCCGGCCGGTGATCCCGGCCCCGGCGCCCCGGGGGAGCCCGGCGGCGGGCCGGGGGAGCCCGGCGGCGGGCCGGGGGAGTTCAGCGTCATCACCGGCGCGGCGGTGGTCATCGACGATGGCCATATCGCCTGGACGGGCGCGGCGGGCCGGGCGCCCGCCGCCGACGACATCGTCGACGCACGCGGGCGGGCCGTGCTGCCCGGCTTCGTCGATTCACACGCCCACCTGGTCTTCGCGGGTGAGCGCGGGGCCGAGTTCGCCGCCCGGATGGACGGCCAGCCGTACGCCGCGGGCGGCATCGCCTCGACCGTCGCGGCAACCCGGGCCGCCTCTGACGTCACGCTCCGGGCCGGCCTGCGCCGCCTGGCCGATGAGATGCTCGGCCAGGGTACGACGACATACGAGTGCAAGTCCGGCTACGGGCTGACGGTCCGGGACGAGGCGCGCAGCGTGATGCTCGCCGCCGAGGTCACCCCCGAGGTCACCTACCTGGGCGCGCACGTGGTCCCGCCGGAGTTCGACCACGACCCCGCCGGTTACCTGGACCTGGTGTGCGGCCCGATGCTCGACGCCTGCGCCCCGGACGCCCGGTGGATCGACGTGTTCTGCGAGGAGGGGGCGTTCGGCGCGGACGAGGCCGCGGCCGTGCTGGCGGCCGGCCGCGCCCGGGGCCTGCTCCCGCGGGTGCACGCCAACCAGCTCGGGCCGGGCCCGGGTGTCCGGGTCGCGGTCGGGGCCGGTGCCGCCTCGGCCGACCACTGCACCTATCTGACCAGCGCGGACGTCGACCTGCTGGCCTCCTCGCGCACCGTCGCCACGTTGCTGCCCGGGGTTGAATTCTCCTGCCGGCAGCCGTACCCGGACGCACGGCGGCTGCTCGGCGCGGGCGTTACCGTGGCCATCGCCACCGACTGCAACCCGGGCTCCTGCTTCACCTCCAGCATGGCCCTGTGCGTGGCCCTCGCCGTCCGGGAGATGGGCATGACCACCCAGGAGGCGGTCTGGTCGGCCACCGCCGGCGGTGCCCTCGCGCTGCGGCGGGCCGACGTGGGGCACCTTGGCGTCGGCGCGCGGGCCGACCTGCTGATGCTGGAGGCCCCGTCGCACACCTACCTGGCGTACCGCCCCGGCGTGCCGCTGACCGCCGCCGTCTGGCGCGAAGGCCGCCTGGCCGCCGCCCGCCCCCAGGTCCTGGCCGGCTGAACGGCCTGGCCGTCCGTCCGCTCCGGCAGCGATGACTGCGCGGCCGCCGCTTCGTCATGTCCGTGGGCATGCTGATCCCGGGCGGTTATTTCGTTCGCGGCCAGGATGGTGTTGGCGTAGGTTTCATGGCGCGGAAGTTGACCGGATACCGGTCCGCTGAGGAGGCGTGGTGTCACAGATCGGCTCAGGGCCGGCGATTCTCGTGGAGGACCTGACGAAATCGTTCGGCGAGGTCCATGCGCTGCGCGGTATTGACCTGTCGGTGCCGCGCGGGACAGTGCTCGGTGTGCTCGGGCCGAACGGTGCGGGTAAGACCACCGCGGTCCGCATCCTGACCACGCTGCTGCTCCCGGACGGTGGCCGGGCCGTCGTGGAGGGGCACGACGTGGTGCACGAGGCCAGCGCGGTCCGCCGCTCGATCGGGTTGTCCGGGCAGTCGGCCGCCATCCAGGAGGAGCTCACCGGCCGGGAGAACCTGGAGATCATCGGACGCCTGTACCACCTGAGCCGGGCGAGTACCCGCGTTCGCGCCACCGAGCTGCTGAAGCAGTTCGACCTCACTGAGGCGGCCGACCGGCCCGCCAAGGGCTTCTCCGGCGGCATGCATCGCCGACTGGACCTGGCCGCGAGCCTGGTCGGCCGGCCCAAGGTCCTGTTCCTGGACGAGCCGACCACCGGCCTGGATCCGCGCTCCCGGCTGGGGATGTGGGACATCATCCGCTCGCTGGTCGCCGGGGGCACGACGTTGCTGCTGACAACGCAGTACCTGGACGAGGCCGACGAGCTGGCCGACGAGATCGTGGTCATCGACCGCGGCCTGGTCATCGCGGCCGGCACCTCGGCGGATCTGAAGAGCCGCGTCGGTGGGGACGTGCTGGAGTTCACCGTTCCGGACCGCTCCCGGCTGGCCGACGCCGCCGCGGCCATCTCAAAGGTGGCTGACAGTGAGCCGCACGTCGACGAGGAGACCGGCGTCATTAGCGTGGGGGTCGGCGGCAGCGGCTCCGAAGCGCTCATCCAGGCGGTGCGCGCGCTGGACGCGGCCGGGGTGGAGACCCGGGGGCTGGCGCTACGGCGGCCGTCCCTGGACGATGTCTTCCTGGCCCTGACCGGCCACGCCGCCGAGGAAGAAGATCAGCCCGGCAAGCGCCGCCGCGGCCGCCGCAGGGACGCCGACACGGCCGGGAGGGCATCGTCATGACCACGGTTGCCGCAGAGCCGGACGCTCCCGGCCTGCTCACCCAGGCTCGCTGGGCCGTGAGCGACACCCTGACGATCACCAAGCGGAATCTGCTGGTCTGGATGCGGGTCCCCGCCTACATCGTCTTCACCGTGATCCAGCCGGTGATCTTCGTGTTGATGTTCCGGTACGTCTTCGGCGGCGCGATCCTGGTGCACGTGCGGGGCGGCTACGTAAATTTCCTGATGCCCGGGATCATCGCGCAGACCGCGGCGTTCGCCACCTTCGGTACCGCCATCGCGCTGGCCCAGGAGCTGAAGAAGGGGGTCATCGACCGGCTGCGGTCGATGCCGATGGCGCGTTCGGCCGTGCTGACCGGGCGGCTGGTGGCGGACACCGGCCGGATGACGGTGACCATCCTGATCGTGCTCGGGGTGGGCTACGCGGTGGGATTCCGGTTCCAGAACGGCGTCCTGCCGGCCATCGCCATGGTCCTCCTGGCCATCCTCTTCGGCCTGTCCATCTGCTGTATCGCTGCGTTCACCGGGCTGGCCATCGGCGATGAGGAATCGGTGCAGGCGTTCGGGCTGATCTGGCTGTTCCCGATCACTTTCCTCAGCTCGGCGTTCGTGCCCATCGCCACCATGCCGGGCTGGCTGCAGGCCTTCGCCAACAACCAGCCGGTCACCTACGTCGTCGATACGATGCGGGCGCTGGCCCTCGGTGGCCCAGTCGAGGCGAACCTGTGGAAGAGCCTCGTGTGGCTGGCCGGGATCTACGTCGTTTTTGTGCCGCTGGCGGTGCGCGCCTACAAGCGCGCCGCCTGACAAACCTCGCGGCCTGACGAGCCGCGTCCTGACGAACCGCGCGGTCAGCCCACCCCCCCCGGCTGGCCGCGCGGTTCCCCACCGCTCAATACTCGATCGCGGTGACCGTGGCCAGGATCTTCGCGGCCTTCAGCAGAGCGAGGGATACCGGCCGCGGAAGCGGACCAGGGGGTCGCCGGACGGGGCCTGGTACAGCACCGCGAGCACGCGCGCGATGAGCACCACGTGGTCGCCGGCCGGGACCCGCTGGGTCACCTCGCATTCCAGCGCCGCCAGGCCGCCCTCGGGGATCAGCGCGCCGGACAGCGCCCCCCGCCGATGCGGGACCGCGTCCAGCATCCGCCGCGCGTTCGGCCGCCCCGCGGCCGCGAAGCGGCCCGCCAGCATGCGCTGGCCCGCGGCGAGCAGGCAGACCGCGAACCGCCCGGCCGCCGCCCCGCTGCCAGCTCTCGCGCCAGCATCAGGCCCTGGGCCGTCGCCGGGAGTGCCCCCACCGCCGCCGGGGTCAGCGCCGAGCAGTTCGGCCGGATAGGACGTTGCCAGCAGGGAGATGAGCACGAGCGGCGGATCGAGCGACACCGGGTTGAACGCGCTGACCGTCGTGCCGATATCGTCGCGGCCGTCGGCGACAGTCACGAGGGTGACGCCAGCCGCGTAGGCGGACAGCACGCTGTCCCAGCCGGAGGGGGCCACCGGAGCGGAATCTCCGCCGTGGGCCCGTTCCGTCAACCGATACTCCAGTAACCCGGCATCGTCAGCGGTCCGTACGGCGGCAGCCCAGCCTGCGTGGCCAGCCGCCAGGCCGGGCCCCACATGCCCCACGTCTCCGCGAGGGGCCCGAGGGCGGGCAGCAGGCCCGCCAGCGCCGGCGAGGACGCGCCCAGGGCCGCCTGCGCGGCGCGGTCTTCGCTCGATTCGTGCGGCCTCAGCTGGTCCAGCGGTGTCACCCGCGGGAACAGGCGCAGCGGCGCGTTCTCGGGCAGGCCGGCCCGGCGCCGGGCCGCCCGGGCGGCCGCGGCCAGCCCGCCCAGCGAGTCGGCCAGGCCGTTGCCCACGGCATCCGCGCCGGTCCAGACGCGGCCCCGGGCTACCTGGTCAACCTGCTCGGGTGACATCCCGCGCCCCTCGGCCACCTTGCCGGTGAAGTCGGCGTAGATGTGGTCGAGCCAGGCGTTCACGATGGCCCACTCGTCCTCGCTGAACGGATGGGTCGGGGCGAACATCCGCCCGTGCGCGCCTTCGGCCACGGCGTCGGTGGTGATGCCGGCCCGGCCCAGCAACTGCTCGATGACGGGCTTGCCGGTCACCACGCCGATCGAGCCGGTGATGGTGCCCGGCTGCGCGATGATCTCGTCCGCCGCCATCGCGATGTAGTACCCGCCGGAGGCCGCGACGTCGCCCATGGACACCACGACCGGCGTGCCGGCCGCCCGGGCCCGCACGACCTCGCGCCAGATCGTGTCGGACGCGGTGGACGAGCCGCCGGGGCTGTTGACCCGCAGCAGAATGGCCCGCGCCCGCTGGTCGGCGGCCGCGGCGCGCAGCGCGCCCGCGACCGTGTCGGAGCCGATCGCGGGCCCGGACATCGGTCCCCGGCTGCTGCGGCCCGGCCGGATCGGCCCGCTGGCGTAGATGACGGCGACGTAGCGCTCCCGGGGATTCGGCAGCTTGCGGGCCCGCTGCGCCAGGGTGTGGGCCCGCCGGTAGCGGCCCACGTACTGGAGGACCGCGTCCGGGCCGTCGCGGCCGACCTGCTTGCGGACCGCCGCGTAGACCTCGTCGCGGTAGCCCACCGCATCGATGAGCCCCTCGGCGAGGGCCTCCTGCGGGAGGAACGGGCCCCGGTCGAGCAGGGCCCGCGCGTCGGCCGCGCTCTTCCCCCGCCGTTCGGCGATGGCGCTGGTGAACTGACCGGCGATGGACGCGGCCAGGTGCTCAGTTTCCTCCCGGGCCGGCTGGGTGAAGCCCCGCTCGGTCAGCGGGTGCGCCGCGGTCTTGTACTCCTTCCGCTGGGCGGCCTCGAAGCTGACGCCGATCTTGTCCAGCGCGGAGCGGAGGAACAGCTGCTCCACCACGATGCCGGTCAGCCCAAGACTTCCGGACGGCTGGAGAAAGATCTGGTCGAAGGCGGTGGCGAGGTAGTAGGGCAGGTTGCCGCGTGAGAATTCACCGAACGACTCGGCCCAGACAAACGCGGACTTGCCCGCCGCCCGGAAATCCCCGATCGCCCCGCGCAGTTCCTGCACCGAGGCCAGGCCGATGTGCTGGCCGCCCACCTTGGCGATGAGCGCCTTGACCCGTGCGTCCTCCTGGGCCCGCCGCAGGCCGTCGAGGACATCGGCGAGCCGCGTCCGGTGCCGCGACAGCAGCGCGGCCACCGGGTCGGCCGGCGGCCCTTCCGCGATGCCCTGCGTGAGGTCCAGCTCGAGGATGAGCGGCGCGGTCCGCCGCTGCCGCAGTTTGGTGATGTGCCCGGCCAGCATCGCATCTGCCATGCGGCCAGCTTAGGCGGCGGCGCTGTGGCCGCGGGCAGGTGCGGGCCCCCCGATTTCCGCGCGGCCACGTTATGGTCGGTCCATCAGCGCCGAACAGGAGGGGCTGGGGGATGACCGCAGGCGACGAAGCCGGCCCCGGCCGGAGCCATGGGGATCGCGGCCCTGGGAAGGACGCGGGCAGGAACGCGGGCAGGAACCGGGGCAGGAACCCGGGCAGGAACGCGGCCGAGTCGGCGGTCACCGTCATCGTGGACGGCGCCAACGTGGTGGGCTCGCGTCCGGACGGCTGGTGGCGGGACCGGGCCGGGGCCGCGGTCCGCCTGCACGACGAGCTGGCCAAGCTGGCCGTGCGCGGCGCCGCGGGCATCGCGGCCGAGCTTCTGGCCACGGGCGGGGGTGACGAGCGGTCCGGGTCTCCCGACGCCGTCCGCAATGCGTCGGGCCTGGTCCCGGTGGATGTGGTCCTGGTGCTGGAGGGTGCGGCCCGCGCGGCCGCGCCCCGGATCGCCGAACGGGCCCGTACGGCGGAGGGCGGCCGGGGACGGGATGGGGACGCCGGGCTTGTTCGCGTCGTATCCGCCCCCGGCTCCGGTGACGACGAGATCGTCCGGCTGGCCCAGGGCAGGGGACGCTGCATCGTGGTGACGGCTGACCGGGAGCTCCGCCGCCGGTGCCTGGCCGCCGGGGCCCGGGTGGCCGGGCCGTCGTGGCTCTACACCCTCTTGTGACATGGATCCCTGTGCCGTACAAGCCGGGGCGGCCGCGGGGCACGTAGCATTCAAGTGTCCCCGGAACGTTCACCCTTGACCGAAGATGCTGATGGTTACGCTCATCGTTGTTGCTGTCGTCCTGCTCGTCATCGTGGCTCTGGCCGCTGACCACGGTGTGAAGGCCAGGAAGCGGGCCCGCCTCCGCCGTGCGTCCGCCGACCGCCTCGCGGCCGCCGCGGCCGGGGCCGAGGACCGGGAACGAGACCGAAGAGCCCGCCAGCAAGCCAGCGCCGCGCTGACCTCCGTGATGCCGGCCATCAACGACGAGCGCGGCCCGCGCCGCGTCTGACCGCGACCCGGCCACCGTCGGCGGCCCGGCCGCTGTCCGCAGCCGGGCGCCGATGCTGCCCGAGCGGCCTCCGCGCCGGGACGGCATGATGGCCCGGTGAAGATCGTCGTGCTGTCGGATAGCCACGCGCCCCGTCGCTGGCGATCCTGCCCGCCGCGGGTGGCTGAGCACCTGCGCACGGCCGATCTGATCCTGCACGCCGGAGACGTCTGCACCGCCGCCGTCCTCGGCGAACTGTCCGCCTTCGCGCCCGTCCGCGCGGTGCTGGGCAACAACGACGGCCCGGACGTCGCGGCGTGGGGCGCGCCCGAGACCCTGGAGATGGACCTGGCCGGGCTCAGCGCGGCGATGATCCACGACAGCGGGCCGTCCGCGGGCCGCATCGCGCGCATGCGCCACCGGTTCCCCGGCGCCCGGCTCGTGGTATTCGGGCACTCCCACATCCCGCTCGATCAATCCGCCGACGGCCTGCGCATCTTCAACCCCGGTTCGCCCACCGACCGCAGGCGCCAGCCGCACGGCACGATCGGCATGCTCACGATCACCGGCGGCCGCCTGCGCCAGGCCCGTATCGTCCCGGTCAGCTGACCCGGCCCCGGCCCGGCCTCCGGAGCCGGGCGAGCGGCCTTCGTGCCGTGCTCGGTCCTCCGCGCCCGGGTTTTCGGGGGTACGGTGGGCAGAGATGCTCCGAGGCTGCGGTAGGGCAGGGCGAGGAGGAGATATGCGGGACGACGGACGGCGGGCCCGCATCATGGCGGCGGTCACCGTGCGGGACCCCGCGGCCGGTGTGAGCGAGCTGACGCAGCGGCTCTGCCGGTTCGCCGTGGATGAGATGGCTTTGTCCGGGTGCGCGCTCGTGCTGATGCCGACCGCGGAGTCGACGACGGTACTGGCCGGTGCCGGGCGGCACGCCCGGACGGTCACCGGGCTGCAGATGGAGCTGGGTGAGGGCCCGTGCCTGCAGGCTTATGCCTCCGGGGTTCCGGTGCTGCTGCCCGACCTGGCCGCCGAGAATGCTAACCGCTGGCCGGCGTTCGCCACGGCGGCCCTGGCGGCCGGCGTGCGCGCCGAATTCTCCCTGCCGCTGAGCGTGGGGCCGGGCGGTATCGGCACGCTCGACCTGTGCCGTGACACGCCCGGGATGCTGAGCGAGGAACATCTGGCGGATGCCCTGGTTGCGGCGGACATCGCCCGTGATGCTGTGCTGTACCAGCCGTACGCGCAGGTGGGCCCGGATCTGGTGGAGCTGCTGGCGACGATCGGCACGGACCGGGTCGTGATCCATCAGGCGACCGGGATGATCGCCGTGCAGCTGGACGAGACCATGTCCAACGCGCTCGCCCGGCTGCGGGCCGCGGCGTTCGCGAGCGGGCGTTCGATCTACGACATTGCGCAGGATGTTGTTGAACGGCAGGTGCGATTCGATGAGTGAGAACGGCGGCGGCCGGGCCGCCCAGTCCGGGGAGCCCGGCCCAGATGTGCACAGCAGCGACGTGAGCCGCGAGGCGGTGCTGGCCCGGGCCTTTGTGCGCCTGGCGGACACGCTGGCCAGCGACTTTGACGTCGTCGATTTCTTGCAGAGCCTGGCCACCGACTCGGTTGAGATCCTCGGGGCCGAGGCAGCCGGGGTGATGCTGGCCGACCCGCGCGGCGGATTGCGGCTGATCGCATCCTCGGACGAGCGGATGCGGCTGCTTGAGCTCTTCGAGCTCCAGGGTGCACAGGGCCCGTGCCTGGATGCGTTCTCCTCCGGCCGGCCCGTGCAGGCGAGCGCGGCCGACAGCCGCGCCCGCTGGCCCGTCTTCGCGCCGGAAGCGTCCGATGCGGGCTTCCAGATGATGTGCGCCGTCCCGCTGCGAGTACGCACGGATGTGATCGGCGCCCTGAACCTGTTCCGCGGCACCGACGAGCCGTTCACCGGGGCCGAGATGGACATAGCGCAGGCCATGGCGGAGATGGCCGCGATCGGGCTGATCCAGGAACGGGCGCTCAGGGAGCGCAGCCTGCTGGCCGAGCAGCTCCAGGCGGCGCTGAACAGCCGCGTGATCATCGAGCAGGCCAAGGGAATGCTCGCCGAGTACCTGGCCATGAACGTGGACGACGCATTCAAACTGCTGCGGAACTACGTGCGCGATCACAACCGCAAGCTCTCCGAGGTCGCCCGGGACATCGTCAACCGGAAGATCTCAAGGGCAGAGCTGACCACAGGGCCCGGCCAGCAACCCTGATGGGCTCCGCCTCGGCGTCCGTATCCAGGTCCCTGCCTGCCCCGGCCGTCGTCTGCCGTCCTCCGGGTCTTCCAGCTTGACGCGCGGCCGCCATCGCGAGAACGTATATCTTTTTTGTGAGCACCGCTCTTGACGCAGATCCTGGCGGGGTGTTAACTGCTCTTTAGATAGAGCAGTGCTCTCTAATTGACCGGGGTCAAGGGTGAGAGCAGGAAGCCGAGGAGGCCCCCCATGACCGCACAGACGCCGCGCCGGTACCAGGAGCCGGGCTGGTTCACCCGCAACGTATTTAACAAGCTCGTCGCCGGGCTGACCGGCCTCGGCATCAGCGTCCTGGGCTCCCGGGTGCTGGCCGTCCGGGGCCGCAAGAGCGGCGAGTGGCGCACCACGCCGGTCAATCTCCTGATCATCGACGGCCAGCGCTACCTCGTCTCGCCGCGCGGTCATACGCAGTGGGTCCGCAACCTGCGGGTGACGCGCGAGGGCGAACTGCGCCTTGGCCGCCGCGCCGAGCCGTTCATCGCCGAGGAGGTCTCCGACGACGACAAGCCGTCGATCCTGCGCGCCTACCTGGCCCGGTGGAAGGCCGAGACCGGCGTGTTCTTCGGCGGCGTGGGGCCGGACGCGTCAGATGCCGAGCTGCGCCGGATCTCGCCCGACCACCCGGTCTTCAAGGTCAGCAACCCGTCCTGAGGCCGCTCGACAGCCTGGCCTGAGGCCGCTCAGCGGGGCCGACCGGGATGGCTGGGCCGGCCGGAGCGCCGTGAGCTGCGGGATCGCCGCGATCTTGTCCTCGGTCAGCTCGGGCCAGCGACGTTGCGGACCTGGCCACCGGGGCCCATTGCTGACGGCCGGCCCCTAGGACCCGGTCCCGGAGCCGGGAGCCAGCCAGAGGACACCGAGCGGCGGTACGGTGATCGTGGCGGAGGCGGGCCGGCCGTGCCACTCCTCCTCGACCGCCTCCACGGCGCCCAGGTTGCCGACGCCGCTGCCGCCGTAAATGTCCGCGTCGGTGTTGATGACCTCAAGCCAGCGGCCGGCGTGCGGCAGGCCGATCTTGTACTTCTTGTGCGGGCCGCCGGAGAAGTTCACCACGCACGCGAGCGTCGTGGCCCCCTGAGCCGAGGGCGGGAACCCCATCGGGCCCGGCAGCGCCGACGCCTCCGGAGCCGCCCAGGCCGGGGCGGCCACCACGGGAGCCACATCCGGGGACGGCGGAGGGCCGGCCGCCCGGCCCGCGACCAGCCCGGACGGAACGCGCGGCGGCGGGGGCGCTTCCGACGGGACGGGGGAGGCGAACCGCAGGAAGGACAGCGTGTTCCCGGCCGCGTCGTTCGCGTCGATCCAGCTGAAGCCCTCCGGAGAGGAATCCAGCGCCCACAGCGCCGGCGAAGCGCGGTAGCAGGCGTTCATGTCACGGACGAGCCGCTGAATCCCGGCGTGGTACTCATCGCTGAGCACCCACCAGTCCAGGCCGCGTTCCTCCGACCACTCGGCCCCCTGGCCGAATTCCGAGCCCATGAACAGCAGCTGCTTGCCCGGGTGGGCCCACATGTAGGCCAGCAGGGTGCGCAGTCCCGCGAACCGCCGCCAGTCGTCGCCGGGCATCTTGCCGAGCAGCGAGCCCTTCCCGTGCACCACCTCGTCGTGCGACAGCGGCAGGATGTAGTTCTCGCTGAACGCATAGACCAGTGAGAACGTCAGCTCGTTCTGGTGGTACTGCCGGTAGATCGGGTCCCGCCTCAGGTAGGTCAGGGTGTCGTTCATCCAGCCCATGTTCCACTTGAAGCCGAACCCCAGCCCGCCGAGGTGGACCGGCCGGGTCACCCCGGGCCACGCGGTGGACTCCTCGGCGATCATCATGATCCCGGGCTCGCGCCGGTAACAGGTGGCGTTGACCTCCTGCAGGAACGACACGGCCTCGAGGTTCTCCCGCCCGCCGTACTGGTTCGGCGTCCACTGGCCGGCCCCGCGCGAGTAGTCCAGGTAGAGCATGGAGGCAACCGCGTCGACCCGCAGGCCGTCGATGTGGAACTCCGACAGCCAGTACAGGGCGTTGGCCACCAGGAAGTTCCGCACCTCGGTCCGGCCGTAGTTGAAGATGAGCGTGCCCCAGTCCGGGTGGCTGCCGCGCCGCGGGTCGGGGTGCTCGTACAGAGGGGTCCCGTCGAACCGGGCCAGGGCCCAGTCGTCCCGCGGGAAGTGGGCGGGAACCCAGTCGATGATGACGCCAATACCGGCCTGGTGCAGCCGGTCCACCAGGTAGCGGAAGTCGTCCGGGCTGCCGAACCGGGACGACGGCGCGTAATACGACGTGACCTGGTAGCCCCAGGACCCGCCGTATGGATGTTCCGCCACCGGCAGGAACTGCACGTGGGTGAACCCCATCTCGGTGACGTAGGCCGTGAGCTCCTCCGCCAGGTCGCGATAGGACTGGCCCGGCCGCCAGGAGCCGATGTGCACTTCGTAGATGCTCAGCGGCTCACGGACGGCCTGCCGTCGCGGCCGGTCCGTCATCCAGCCGCCGTCCTGCCACTCGTGGTGCGACGACACCACGACGGAAGCGGTCGCGGGCGGCCGCTCGGTGCCCTCCGCCATCGGGTCGGCCTTGGCCCACCACGTGCCGTCCGCCCCGCGGATCTCGTACTTGTAGCGGAAACCCTCGCCGACCCCGGGCACGAACAGTTCCCAGATGCCGGAGCCGCCCAGTGAGCGCATCGGGTGGCTCTGGCCGTTCCAGTGGTTGAAGTCGCCGATCACGCGGACACCGCGGGCGTTCGGGGCCCACACCGAGAACGACGTGCCGGTGATGGGGCCGAGGCCGTCCTCGCCGAGATCGCGGACGTGCGCCCCCAGCACGCGCCACAGTTCCTCGTGCCGCCCCTCGCCGATCAGGTGCAGGTCGAACTCGCCTAGCGTGGGCAGGTGGCGGTACGGGTCGTCGGTGACCGTCACGGGGCCGGAGACGCCGTCCGGGCCGGGGTAGGCGACCGCGATCCGGTACGCCGGGAACGGGCCGGGCACCTCGTCGTAGGGCACGACGGTCGCGAACATGCCCAGGTGCACGTGCTCCATCGGGAACCGGCGGCCGTCTTCGAGCAGAGCCGCAACGGTCGCGGCGGACGGCCGGAGCGTCCGGATCGCGAACCCGTCGGGCCCGGGGTGCACGCCGAGGATCGAGTGCGGGTCGTGGTGGGTGCCGGCGACGATGCGCTCAATCTCGCCCAGGTTGACCCCGGCGGCGGCCGCGGCCCGCCGCGGCCGGGCCGGCTCGGGCGCCGCTCCGGGCACCTGGGCGCCGTCCGTCAGGTCAGGCACGTCCGGTACGTCCGGATGGCGGGGCGCGTCCGGAGCGCCGGAAGCACCGGGACCGCGAGGAGCGCGAGCACCGGGCCCGCCCGGACCGGGCCCATCAGAAGATGGTGAAGAAGGGGGCATGTCTGAAGACCGTACGTCAGTGGTGATCAGGTGGGAAAGTCGGCCAGGGAGTCCAGCGGGATCTGGAGCCAGGATGGCCGGTGCCTGGCTTCGTACATCACTTCATACACCGCCTTATCCAGCTGCAGGGCCTGCAGCAGGACCTCGTTGGCGACCGGGTCCAGGCCGCCCGCCTCGGCGTACCCGGCGCAGAACGCGGCGCTGTTACGCCGAACCCATTCCCGGGCCACGCCGCGGAGCCGATCGGCGTCCGGGTGGTTGAGCAGCTGGAACCGCGCCGAGTATTCGAACGAGCGGAGCATGCCGGCGACGTCGCGGATCGGGGCGGACCGGGCCCGGCGCTGGGCCAGCGGGCTGGCCGGCTCGCCCTCGAAGTCGAGCAGGATCCACCCGGTCTCGGTGCGCATGACCTGGCCCAGGTGGTAGTCGCCGTGTACCCGCTGGGCCGGGACCGGCTCGTTCAGCTTGGCCAGGTGCGAGTACGCGGC
>Ga0181521_10003493_pt1 | contig 18472 bp, 17 predicted proteins | sample PEATcosm2014_Bin_32_FD_119764 | JGI IMG/M metagenome (GOLD analysis project Ga0181521, IMG submission 119764) | Peatland microbial communities from MTU Mesocosm Facility, Houghton, MI, USA - PEATcosm2014_Bin02_60_metaG | ecosystem: Environmental > Terrestrial > Soil > Wetlands > Peat | place... | reverse complement strand
TTCGGCCCGGACGCCGGTGTCGTGATCGAGGGGTAACGGCGGACTGGGGGTCGTTCGAATGGTGCCTGCGGCCCGCGCAAACGATGTCCAGCGCGCCGAGTTCGCAGAACAGCCAGGGGATATTTCGAAAACGAAACCTGACCAACGAGGCAGGTTGATTGGCGTTTCGTCGGGCTCTTGGTGCCGGCAGAGGGAATCGAATCCACACTCGGTTGCCAGAACCGGATTTTGCGAGCAACGCAACAAGAAAAAGCTTTGTTTTTCAGGTAGTTACAGACGCTCATTCGATTTTTGCAGGATCTTGGCAGACCCGGATCGCTGCTTGTGTGCTCGGAATCGAGCGCTAGTGGTCACGGTCTTGCCAGACCAAGGAGCGCCATTCTCTTGTGGCCCTGCCCTTGCCAGGGCAACCCCGTCGCTGGTATTGTTAGCTAACTCTAGCTAAGTATGAGTGCGGCATGTCAATTGTCAATATGCTCGAGGCGAAATCCTCCCTGTCCCGGTTGGTTCAAGCCGTCGAGAGCGGCGTGGAACGCGAGATCATTATTGCTCGCAATGGAAAGGCGGCGGCAAAGCTTGTTCCCATCAACGGATCCCCGGTGGGCAAGCGCATCGGCGTTGCCAAGGGTAAATTTCGCGTCCCCGCCTCGATCGATCAGGATAATGCCGAGATAGCCCAACTCTTTAAGGTCGAGCGATGAACCTGCTACTCGACACGCACGTTGCCCTGTGGGCCATCGTAGATGATCGTCGCTTGCCAAACGACGCCGCTAAATGGATCGAGGATAGTGCGAATTCGATTTGGGTGAGTGCCGTATCTGTCTGGGAAATCGCAATCAAGCACTTGCTTGCGAAGAAAAACATGCCGATTTCCGGACGACAGGCTCTTGGTTATTTCCGTGATGCTGGGTATCGGTTGCTTGAAATCCGGCCAGAGCACGCGGTTGCGATCGAAGATTTGCCGGCACTCCATTTCGATCCTTTTGACCGGATGCTCATTGCCCAGGCTGAGGTGGAACCGCTCAAGCTCCTAACGAGCGACGCGTTACTGGCGAAGTACAGCAAGAACGTCATCGCCGTATAGAGCCGCTCCAATTCGTGAGCACAGCAGCAATGGTGCCGGGAGAGGGAATCGAACCCACACTCTGTTGCCAGAACCGGATTTTGAGGAAGGCGCGTCTACTTTTCCGTAGTAACTTCAATAAGTTAGAAGCGACGAGGGCAACTTTACAAGAACTTTGCAAATTTGCATGAGGTGAACGACCAAACTAAGGACCATGAGCGCATATGTCTAGAAGTGCAGCGCTCGTGGCTTCGTGACCCCCCACGGCAAAAAATGCCCGCCGCTTTCAGCCAGAAGCGGAGTCGGAAATCGATTCTGTGAATTTCACGAACGTGGACCTTTCGACGATCTTAGATTCTGCACCTTCCATTTGTCATCGAGCTGCACGACTCTGAAATCGCTTTGGGTTCGCTCGCCAACAGTACCGTGATCGCACTTTAGCCGAGGAGTGGACGATGGCGGCGGCAACGAAGAAGATTGCGAAGAAGAAATCCGCAGGGCGCGCACCCGAAGTTGCGACGCGCTCGAAAGCGAGACCCAGGTCGAAGCAGGGATCTAGGGTCGTGGTTTTGGTTGCGACGCGCAAGGGCGCCTGGCTCTATCACGGCGATTCGACGCGCAAGGACTGGCGTCCTGATGGACCGCATTTTCTCGGCCACATTATCAATCATCTGGTGCTCGATCCGCGCGACGGGCGAACGCTGCTGGCGGCGGCGAAGACCGGTCACCTGGGGCCCACCATCTTCCGCTCGACCGACTACGGCCGCAGCTGGAAGGAGGCCGCGCGGCCTCCCGCGTTTCCCAAGGCGCCGAGCGGTGAGTCGGGCCGCGCGGTGGACCACACGTTCTGGCTCACGCCCGGCCACGAGACCGAGCCCAGTGTTTGGTATGCCGGCACTTCACCTCAGGGACTGTTTCGTTCGGACGATGGTGGCGTCACCTGGGAGCCGTTTTTCACCATCAACGAGGATCCGCAGTACCTGAAGTGGATGGGCACGGTCCAGGATGGAACACCTGACGGGCCGAAATTGCATTCGATATTGGTCGACCCGCGCAATCCTGCACACATCTACTTTGCAATGTCGGGGGGCGGCGTGCACGAATCTGTCGACCAAGGTCGATCCTGGAAGCCCATCATTGCAGGCCTCGAAGTCGTCGAGGGTCTTGATGCTTCCAATCTCGCATTCCACGACCCTCACTGCGTGCGCCTCTGTCCGAGCAATCCGGATCGGCTGTATCAACAGAACCATTGCGGCATATACCGCATCGACCGGCCGTCGAACGAATGGGTGCGCGTCGGGCGAAACATGCCGAAGCGCATCGGTGACATCGGATTTCCGATGGCGGTGCACCCGCGCGACGCGGATTCGGCATGGGTGTTCCCGATGGACGGCTCCTCCGTCTGGCCGCGCACCTGCGTGGGCGGCATGCCCGCTGTCTACGTGACACGCAATGGGGGAAAATCCTGGTTGCGTGCCGCAGCCGGCCTGCCAGAGCGCGACGCGTGGTGGACCGTGAAGCGCCAGGCGATGGCCGCAGACGGCAACGATCCCGTCGGACTGTACTTCGGTACGACGAGCGGAGACCTGTGGTCGAGCCGCGACGAGGGCCGACAATGGGCCTGCATCGCAAGGCACCTGCCGGAAATTTACGCGGTGGAGACGGGCCAGCCGGGCTAGCGCAACTGCTCGCTGATGCGCGATGAACGTCCTGATTCCGGCCCCGCTGCGTTCATATACCGGACACCGCCGCGTCGAGGCGGTTGGCTCCTCGCTGGCCGAAGTGCTCACGGATCTCGACCGGCAATTTCCCGGGATCCGATTCCGCATGATCAACGAACAGGAGAGGATGCGGCCGCACATCCGCTTTTTTGTCAACGGCGCTCAGACGTTCGATTTGTCTTTACCATTGCGCTCCACTGATGAGGTAGTGATCGTCCAGGCGCTGAGCGGCGGTTGATACATCCCACGACGGTTTGTCTACGCGACCGGCCGACGGGGTGACATTATCGTGATCTTCCCCCGGTTGCTGGAGGCTGCGATGAAGGCGAGGGAACGGCTCGTCGCCGAGCTCAGGATGCGGATACCCGAAATTTCTCCGAAAGAGGCGCTCGCGCTGCAGGCGCGAGGCGCGACGCTGATCGATGTGCGCGAATCGGATGAGATCGCACAGGGCACGGCGCCTGGTGCGCTGGCGCTGGGTCGGGGATTCCTTGAGTTGCGCATCGAGGAGGCGGTGCCCGATCTGGGTCGTGCGATCGTTGCCATGTGCGGCACCGGCCTCCGATCGCTTTTTGCCGCCGAGAATCTAACGCGGCTCGGTTATGAATCCGTGTACTCGATGGCCGGCGGCTTTGCGCGCTGGAAGGTCGATGGCCTGCCGGTCGAGGTGCCCTTCGCGCTCGGCGGCCCAGCGCGAGAGCGTTACGCGCGGCATCTGATGATGCCTGAGGTCGGCGAGGCCGGGCAGACGAAACTCTTGCGCTCGAAGGTGCTGCTCGTAGGCGCGGGCGGGCTCGGCTCGCCAGCCGCCTACTACCTCACAGCCGCTGGTGTAGGTACGCTTGGCCTGGTCGACCACGACGTGGTAGAACGCAGCAACCTTCAGCGGCAGATCCTGCACACCGATGCGCGCGTGGGCACCTCGAAGGTCGCCTCGGCGCGCCAGACGCTGGAGGCGCTAAATCCGACAGTCAAGATAGTCGGATACGAGACGCGCCTTTCGAGCGCGAACATCGAGCAGGTCCTGGCGGGCTATGACGTGGTGGTTGACGGCTCTGACAACTTCCCTACCCGGTACCTCGTCAACGATGCCTGCGTGAAAATGGGCGTCCCCAATGTGCACGGCGCGGTGTATCGCTTTGAGGGGCAAGTGAGCGTGTTTTGGCCCGCCAGGCCGCAGCGATCCGGCCCCTGCTATCGGTGCCTTTTTCCGGAGCCTCCATCGCCGGAAGACGCCCCTTCCTGCGCCGAAGTCGGCGTGCTCGGTGTATTGCCCGGCGTGATCGGCCTGTTGCAGGCAACCGAAACGATAAAGCTGCTCCTGGGCATCGGCGACCCACTGGTGGGAAGAATGCTGTACTACGACGCCTTGCGCGGTAGTTTTTCCGAACTCGCGCTGGAGCGCGACCCAGCTTGCCGCTACTGCGGCGACGGGCGCTCGTTTCCCGGCTACATCGACTACGAGCGATTTTGTGCGCGTCCTGCTGAATGAGTCCCGAAGCACAGGCGCAGTTTGGCGAGGTTTCTCAAGAGAATGGACGTTCCATTGGGAGGGCTTAGGTAATCGTGGAAGCCTCGACGCCGACCGCTAGGCGGGCCGCTTCTGGCGATTCTGGCTGGAAGCGAGCTGCTTCCGATTGACGGGGCGGAAGCGTGCTGAGAAACGAATATCGATCAGTGCAACGCACGCAAACGCTCGCGCGGGCCCATTTGGCCGCCGGAGCCAAGCAAAAGAACTAAGAGCACATCCCCAAAGCGGACGAACTAGGCGAGCGCGGCAAAGCACTTGAAGTCTCTGCTGCCTCAGATTCGGGGAATAGGTTGGTGCCGGGAGAGGGAATCGAACCCACACTCTGTTGCCAGAACCGGATTTTGAGTCCGGCGCGTCTACCAGTTCCGCCATCCCGGCGCGAAGAGCCAGGCATTATGGCAGATTGTCAGATCTCGAGATTGTCGATGAGCCGTGTGCTGCCGAGCCGGGCGGCCGCCAGCACGACCAGCGGTTCACCGTTCTCGACCTGCTCAACGCTGGGCGTCTTGAGGTCCACTTGCCGGCGAACGGAGACGTAGTCCGGCTGCCAGCCCGATGCCGCCAGGGCGCGTAGCGCCTGGTTCTCGACTTCGAGCAGATTGCGCTCGCCCGCGAGGATGCACTCGCGAATCTCGGACAGCTCCTGGTACAGCTGCGGCGCCTGGCGGCGCTCCGTATCGTTAAGAAAGCGGTTGCGAGACGACAGGGCGAGCCCATCGTCCTCGCGCACGGTCTCGTGGGCAATGATCTCCGTCGGCTGACAAAACTGCCGGCACATGTTGCGTACGATCATCAGTTGCTGGTAGTCCTTCTTCCCAAAGACCGCAACGCGCGGTTGCACGCAGGCAAAGAGCTTGAGGACGACGGTCGTAACGCCGACGAAGAAACCCGGCCGAAATTCCCCTTCGAGGATGTCGCCCAGGTCGGTAGGCGGTTGCACGCGGTAATTCTGCGGCTCGGGATACATCTCGCTCTCCGAGGGCGCAAACAAAACGTACACTTGGTTGTGCTGCTGCAGTTTCTCGATGTCTTCCTGCAGCGTGCGTGGATAGCGGTCGAAATCCTCGGCCGGGCCGAACTGCAGCCGGTTGACAAAAATGGAGGCCACCACTGGGTCGCCGTGACGCCGCGCCATGCTCATCAGCGACAGGTGGGCGGCGTGCACGTTGCCCATCGTCGGCACAAAGGCGATTCGATTCTGTCCGTGCAACTGGTCGCGCAATTCCTGGACGCTGCGGACGATCTTCATGCGAGCGGCTCGATCGCCTGGTCGGCGACCTGCTCCAGCAGGTTAGACACTGGACCATAGCCGGGAATCTGCAGGTCGGGCGCCAGGTCCTTTAGCGGACGCAACACGAAAGCGCGTTGCTGCATACGCGGGTGCGGCAGCACCAACGGCGTCGAGCGCACGATCAAGTTGCCCACCAGCAGCAGGTCGAGATCGATGCTGCGCGGAGCGCTGTGCTGGGTGTCGCTTGCACGTCGTTTGCGCCCGAGCATCAATTCGATGTCGGCCAGATGCAGGAACAGGCTGTAGGGCTCCAGCGCGGTGTCGAGCGCTAGCACCGCGTTGGTGAAATCTGGCCCGTTGGCGTCGATCGGCGTGCTGCGATAAAAAGGCGAGATCGCCACGAAGTTGGAGCGCTCGATCGAGCGCAATGCGACGACCGCGGCGTTCAGTCCCGCCATGACGTCGCCCTGGTTGGCACCCAATCCGATATAGGCCCGCCGCAGAACCGGCGGGTCGGCGTCATTGCTTGCGATCGTGGTCTCCTTTTTCCGTTGCTGCACCCGTTGCGCCACCCGGGGCCGCTTTGCGCCGGCCGCTGCGCCGGCGCTTGCGGGTGCCGGAGCCCGCTTCCGGACGCTGCTGCGTCATCTTGCCGCGGGTTTCGTCGTCGGCCTGGAGAAACTGCGTCCACCATTGGCCCAGTTCGCCTGGCGTCTCACCGCAATCGCAGCGAAGCATAAGGAAATCGTAGCCGGCGCGCAGGCGCAGGTGCTCGAGCAAGCGCATCGGCGCCTGGCCGTGCTGCCGTTCAAAGCGCGGCTGCATCATCCAGATCTCGCGCATGTCCGCGCTATACCGGCGCTGGATGGCGAGCTTTTCCGTCTGCACTTCCAGCACGCGATCGATGGCCTGGTCCAATGCTGGGAGCCGGTGTTCGCCCGCGCCCACGCGGGCGTTCCACTGTGTCAGAACTTCATTCCAGAGCAAGGTGGCGAACAGGAAACCGGGCGCTATGTGCTTGCCGGCGCGCACACGCTCGTCGGTACGCGAGAGGGCGAGCATCACAAAGCGCTCGCCTTGCGGCTGGTCCAGGATCACGTCGAGCATCGGCAACAGTCCGTGGTGCAAGCCTTCGGCCCGCAGGCGCTCGATGCAGCCGACGGCGTGACCGCTGGTGAGCAGCTTGAGCATCTCGTCGAAAAGGCGTGCGGGCGGGACGTTCTCGATCAGCGTGGCGAGTCGACCGATCGGTTCGCGCGTATCGGGGTCGATTTCGAACCCCAACTTCGCGGCAAAGCGCACCGCGCGCAGCATGCGCACCGGGTCCTCGCGGTAGCGCGCCTCGGGGTCGCCGATGATCCGCAGGCGGCGCCGGCGTACATCGCGCACGCCGTCGTGGTAGTCGATCACTTCCTCGCGGGCCGGGTCGTAGTACATCGCGTTGACCGTGAAGTCGCGGCGTGCGGCGTCCTCGTGCTGCTCGCCAAAAGTGTTGTCCGCGAGCACCCGGCCGTGTTCGTCGGTATCGCGCTCGCCCGTGCCCAAGGCGCGAAAAGTCGAGGTCTCGATGGTCTCGGCGCCGAACATCACGTGTACCAGCCGAAAACGCCGGCCGATGATGATTGCGCGCCGAAAATGCGACTTGATCTGCTCCGGGGTCGCGTCGGTAGCCACGTCGAAGTCCTTCGGAGCAATCCCTAACAGCAGATCGCGCACCGCGCCGCCCACGATGTAGGCCCGGAAGCCGGCAGCCTGGAGCGTTTCACAGGTGCGCAGCGCCGCGCGCGAGACCAAAGCGCGGTCGATCCCGTGCTCGGAGACCGGAATGCGCTTGGGCGTGCGTCGGGAACGCGGCTTGCGCGCAAGCAGCGTCTGGACCCTATCTTGGACGCGCTGGACCAGCCGTCTGATCATGGTGCGAGAAATGCCATGGGCGGCATTCTACGTTTCCGCGCCCTTTTCCGTTCCGAACCTGCCGCCACCATGGCCGCGGGCGATTTGCGCCCGACCACGTCCCGCCAAGCCCGGACGCCTTCACGTCTGGCCCTGTTGCAGCCATTCTCGCAAAAGCGGAACGGTCAAGGCACGCTGGCGCGCCAGGGCGTAGGCGTCGAGCGCATCGAGCACGGCCACGAGGGTGCGCATGTCCCTGGGCAGACGGGTCAACATGTAGGGCACAAGTTCCTCATCGACCCGGGCGCCCCGGGCCCGGGCGTAGGCCAGCAAGGCTGCAGCCTGGTCCGCCTCAGCGATGGGATGCAGGGCAAATACCAGGCCCCACGCCAGCCGGGTGCGTACATCATCACGCAGGCGCAGCTGCGCCGGAGGAAGGTCCGCCGCAGTTACCAGGAAGGTGCCGATATGCTGGCGGACCGCGTCTTGCAGAACGAAGAGGGCCGCCTGCTGGGCGCTGTCCAAGCGGTGTACGTCGTCGACCACGTACAGTCGCTGGGTCGCGGAAAAGCCAGGCACGGGCGGTTGCGCACCGCCTTGTTCGGCTTGCATAACGGTCGGCTGCACCGCGGCCAACAGGTGGCTGCGGCCGCTGCCGGCGGCTCCCCAGAGGTGGATGAACGGTGGTCCGTGCCCGCAAAGCGCATCACGCAGCGCGGCAACGGCGGCGCCGTTGACCCCGGGAACGAAATTATCCAGGCTAGGGGTCGGCGGCCGCAGCAGGTCAAGAGTGAACTGGCGCGGGCTCACGTGCGACTGTAGAAGGTGCTGGCAAGATAACGTTCCCGGATGCGCCGCAGGCCCACCGAAAGCGCCGCGCTTGCGGGCAATGCCACAAGCACTCCAAGGAAGCCAAATACACGCCCAAATGCCAGTAGGGCGAAAATAACCGCCAGCGGATGCAGTCCAATGCGATGACCCACCAAGCGCGGCGTCAGGAAAAAGCCCTCCAGAACCTGGCCCAATCCGTACACTACTGCGATGCTCAAGCCCGCCTGCCACGACCCGAACTGCAGCAGTGCGGCCAATGAAGCGAGCAACAGGCCCAAGGCAAAGCCGACGTAGGGGATGAATATCAACAAGCCGGTGAGCACGCCGATGGGAAGCGCCGAATCAAAGCCGGCGATCGCCAGGGCGACCGAGTAATAGATTGCCAGCAGCAGCATGACCGTCAACTGTCCGCGCAGAAACTGCGCCAGTACCGTGTCGATGTCCTCCAATATGTGCATCGTCTGCGCGTGCCAGCGGCGCGGAATGGCGCCCTCGAGGCGCACCTTGAAACTCGGCGCATCGAGCAACAGGTAAAACAGGACCACTGGCACCAGCACCAAGGTTCCGATCGCCCCGATCACGGCCAGGCCGCCGCTGCTGAATTTGGACAACAGCTCGGCGACGAAGTCCTTTTGCCCGACCTCCTGCATGGCCAGCGTACGCAGCGCCGTGGCGTCAAAATGAATCTTGATGCCCAGCAGGTCCTCCAGGCGTGGCGCCAGCCGGCTGTTGAGCTGCGCGACCAGTCCCGGCAGCTGTTCATTGAGCGAGACCGCCTCGCGCTCCAGCACCGGCACCAGGATCAGCAGCAGGCCCAGCGCGACGGCCGCAAACAGCAGCACCATGAACACGCTAGCCAACGCGCGCGGAATGCCATGGCGCTGCATCCAGTCCGTGCCGGGCTGCAGCAGGTAGGCGAGCACGCCGGCAAGCGCAAATGGTGCCAGTACCGGCGCGAGCAGGTAAAAAAATGCCAGGACAACGGCCACCGTCAGCCCGATCCACGCCGCGCTCGCAAGGCGCTCCCGCCGCGATACCGGGCTCGCTGCATTTTCCGGAGGAATACTGGCCGCCGTGATCGGCGCCTCTTGCGGTGGTCGTTGCCCGGTGCCGCTCGCGGATTCGGACAAGTGCGCCCTCCCGGTACAATTCGGTACTGGACGAAAAGCGCGAGTCTACGTCCGCCGGCGCGCCGGCGCTATCCGCAGGCCCCCAATATGCACCTGGATCCAGAAAAGCGATGAGCTCGCCGCTGACATATGCTGCTGCCGGCGTTTCCATCGACGCCGGTGACGAGCTGGTTCGACGGATCAAGCCACTGGCGCGCAAGACGATGGTTCCGGGTGTCTTGGCCGGAATCGGCGGTTTTGGCGCGTTGTTCGAGATGCCCAAAGGCCTGCGCGAGCCGGTGCTGGTGAGCGGCACCGATGGCGTCGGTACCAAGCTGAAGCTGGCGTTCTCCCTCGACGGACACGACACCGTTGGGCAGGACCTGGTGGCCATGAATGTCAACGACATTCTGGTGCTGGGTGCCCGACCGCTGTTCTTTCTAGACTATTTTGCCTGCGGCAAGCTCGATGTGGCCATCGCCGAACGCGTGGTGGGCGGGATCGCGCGCGGCTGCGAACTGGCCGGTTGCGCGCTCATCGGCGGCGAAACCGCCGAGATGCCGGGCATGTATCCCGACGGGGAGTACGACCTTGCCGGTTTCGCGGTCGGCGTTGTGGAAAAATCCGCGATCATCGATGGCCACGGAATCGTCCCGGGTGATGTGGTACTCGGCCTGGCATCGAGCGGACCGCACTCCAACGGCTATTCGCTGGTGCGGCGCATCGTCGAGGTAAGCGGCGCCGATTACTGCAGCGATTTTGGCGGCCGCACGCTCGCGCAGACGCTGCTGGAGCCGACGCGCATCTATTGCAAGCCGGTCTTGGCGGTATTGGAGCGTGTGCCGGTCAAAGGCATGGCGCACATCACCGGCGGAGGTCTGGTGGAAAATGTTCCCCGCGTTTTGCCCGATAGCGTTTGCGCGGTCATCCGTCGCGAGGCTTGGCCGCGTCCGCCGATTTTTGACTGGCTGCAGCGCAAGGGGCAGGTTGCAGACGGCGAAATGCACCGGGTATTCAACTGTGGCATCGGCATGGTGTTGATCGTGGATCCAGCGCACGCGCAGTGGGCGCTGGACGAATTCACCGCGCAGGGCGAGACGTGCCGGGTCATTGGCACAATCGAGCCGCGCCGCGGCGAGGCCCCGGGCTGCCGCGTGATTTGCTGAGGCTCATCGATCGTCCTTAGCGCGGCGCACGGAGCATGCGCGCCAGCTGCTGCGTCGCATCGGCGCTAAACGGGTCGATGCGGGTCGCATCCGGCATGGAGCGCAGCCACGTCATCTGGCGCTTGGCCAGCTGACGCGTGGCGGCGATGGCAGCACCGCGAAACGCGGCCAACGTAGTGCCTTGCTCCAGGTGTTCCCAGGCTTGCCGGTAGCCTACGCTGCGCAGGGCGGGCATGTGCGCGCCCAGGTCGCCGCGAGCCCGCAGGGCGCGGACTTCCTCGAGGAATCCTTCCTCGAGCATCGCATCGAAGCGCTGCTCAATGCGCCGGTGTAGCTCCGCCCGGTCCGCGGGCATCAGGGCAACCGTGCGCAGCCGGCGCCCGGAGGGCGCTGGCTGCTGCAGCAACTCCGACAGCCGTTGCCCACTGAGCTCGAACACTTCGAGCGCACGAGAGATCCGTTGCCGGTCCGCCGGCGCCAGGCGCCGGGCGGTTGTCGGGTCGATCGCCTGCAAGCGGGCGTGGAGCGCCGGCCAGCCGTGCAGCGCCGCCTCGTGTTCCAGGCGGCCACGGACCGCCGGATCGGCACTTGGCAAGCGCGCCAGCCCTTGGCGCAGCACACGCGCATACATCATCGTCCCTCCTACTACGAGCGGAAGCCGTCCCCGGCGGCCGATGTCTTCGATTGCCGCCGCGGCATCGTGCAGAAATTCGGCGGCGCAATAGGTTTGCGCCGGATCGCGAACATCGACCAGGTGGTGCACCACCCGGGCGCGGTCGGCAGCGCTAGGTTTGGCCGACCCGATATCCAGGCCGCGATACACCTGGGCCGAGTCGATGGAGACGATTTCCAGGTCTCGGAGCTGCGCCAGCCGCATGGCCAGCGCACTCTTGCCGCTGGCTGTGGGGCCGAGCAGCAGTACTGCCTCGACCGTGACCGAGTCCGCGGATATATCCGCGCCCCGATCGTGCCCCGCGCGGTGCGTCGCGCTGGTAACCGCGTTCATCGCCCGCGCAGGAACAAGCGGTCCAGATCGGCGTACCCGAGTTGTATCCACGTCGGGCGTCCGTGGTTGCATTGGTCCGCGCGACTGGTCTGTTCCATCTGGCGCAGCAGTCCATTCATCTCGTCGATTGTCAGGTTGCGATTGGCACGCACCGCGCCGTGACAGGCCATGCTTGCCAGCAATTCATCGCGGCGCTCGATCAGCACGCGCTCGGCGCCGAACTCGCGCAGGTCTGCCAGTACTTGCCGCACCAGCGCCGGGACGTCGGCCTGCAGCAGCAATTGCGGCAGTGCCCGTAGCGTCAATTGGTGCGGACCGGCTGGGTGCAGGTCCAGGCCGATGCGCCCCAGCGTGGCCGCGTGTTCTTCCGCGGTGGCAACATCGAGATCGCTGGCGGCAAAGACATGTGGGATCAGGAGCTGCTGCTGTGCCAGCTCGCCCGTGCCCAGCGCCTGTTTGAGTCCTTCGTAGACGATGCGCTCGTGCGCAGCGTGCATATCCACGATGACCAGGCCGTGCTCGTTGCGCGCCAGCACATAGACTCCCCCGATCTGGGCGATCGCAAATCCCAATGGGGGCGCGATGGCGCCATCGCCGGCGCCGCGCTCGGCCTCTGGCGGGTACGGGCCGGCCTGGCCCGGTTGTTGCACCGCTGCCGGGGACGCGTCGCTGGACTCGCCAGCGCCACGCGTGCTGCCCGTACCAAACAGCGCCGCAAGCCCAGGCGGCACGCCGGGCGCCTGTGCCGCCATCGCCAGCTGGGCCTGTGCGGCGGTAGGACGAAACGTGTCGAATCGCCGTTGGTCAGGAATCCACGTGTCCGGCCGGCCGGGCACCGAGGCGGCGTCGCTGGTTCCGGGCCTGCCCGACGTTCCGGTTGTCGAGGCCAATCCGGCCGGGCTTGCGCCGGACGACGCCAGGGCGCGCTCGACCGCGTGGCGCACGAACTGATGCACGGCGGAGGAATCGCGAAAGCGCACCTCGCTCTTGCTCGGGTGCACATTGACATCGACTGCCGACGGATCGATGCGCAGGAACAGGCAGTACATCGGCTGCGAGGAACCATGCAACACATCGGCGTAGGCCGAACGCAAGGCGTGTGATAGCAGTTTGTCGCGGACGAAGCGCCCGTTGACAAAAAAATACTGCGCATCGGCGCGCGGGCGCGATGCCGTCGGCGCGCCTGTCCATCCGCTAAGGGCAATATTGCCCGCATGCGCCTCGACCGCACGGGCGGCTGCGGCAAAATCCGGTGGCATCAGCGTTGCGGTGCGTTCGCGCAGCGTCGCGGCCGGCGCGTCGAGCACATGCCGCGCATCGTGCCAGGCGTGAAACGCGACTTGCGGATGCGCCGCGGCGACGCGCTCGAGCACCGTGACGCAATGACCCAGTTCGGTGGCCTCGGTACGCAGGAACTTGCGTCGCGCCGGCGTGTTGTGGAACAGATCGGCAACCTCGATCCGCGTGCCGAAATTGCCCGCGGCCGGTTCGATGAGGCCCGTGTCGGCGTGGATGCGCCAGGCGGTTTCGGCCCCTGGCGTACGCGACACGATGGAGACCGCCGCAACCGAGGCGATCGCTGCCAGGGCTTCGCCGCGAAAACCCAGCGTGGTCACGGTTTCCAGGTCGCGCAAGCTGGCAATCTTGCTCGTGGCGTGGCGCTGCAGGGCTAGGCTGAGCTGGTCGCGCGCAATGCCGCTGCCGTCGTCGCTCACCACGATGCGGCGCGCGCCACCGCCCTGCAGGCGCACCTCGATGCGCCGGGCGCCGGCGTCGAGCGCGTTTTCGAGCAGTTCCTTGACAACCGACGCCGGCCGCTCCACCACTTCGCCGGCGGCAATCTGGCTGACCAGCGCGTCGGGAAGAATCCGGATGATCACACTGCCTGCCGGTACCGCGGCGCTTGCCAAATCCCCTGCCACGCTGGCCGGAAGTTCGGACGGCGGGGCGATCGAGGCGTCGGGCGCAGCCATGGAACCATTATAGGGAGCGTCGAGTAACATCACGGTCCCCACACCATTCCGGCACGCGCATCGTGGAAGGCATCAACTGGCTTGACCTCTTCGGATCGATCGATCGCTTCGTGCTGGCAGTGACGCACCAGCATGGCGCGGCCGCCTACTTGTTGCTGTTTTTGATCGTCTTTGCCGAGACCGGCCTGGTGTTCATGGCGTTTTTGCCCGGCGACTCCTTGCTCTTCGTCGCCGGTGCGATCACAGCCAGTGGCGCCCTCCATGTTTTGCCGCTGATCGCAACCATCACGATCGGCGCCATTCTCGGCACCGCGCTCAATTTCGCCATCGGCTCGTGGCTCGGACACAAGATCTACGACGGTTCGATCCGTTGGATCGATCGCGTTTCATTGGACCGCACGCATGCGTTCTTCGAGCGGCACGGCGGCAAGACCCTCATCGCCGCGCGCTTTGTACCCGTGGTGCGGTCCTTTGCTCCGCTCGTGGCGGGAGCATCGGAGATGCGTGCACAGCGCTTCCAACTCTTCAGTGCGGTCGGGGCCTTTCTTTGGAGCGTCCTGCTTGTCGGTGGCGGTTACCTTTTCGGCAACGTTGCCATCGTCCGCGACCATCTCGGATTGGTGCTGTTGGTAGGCCTGGCGGCGGCGTTTGGTCCGTTGCTGCTGCTGGCGTTGGCTCGTATTTATCGCGGCCGCGTCAACTCGTAGCCGGCGGGCGCCCGACGCCATCGCGCGCGGATGAGCGCCCCGGTCTGCGCGGCAGTGCGTGCGCTGTCATTGCCTCACTCTTGCCGGCTACGATTACCCGACCGGGTTGCGTACGGCCGGTGGGTTCTTCGCAAAATAGCTGCGTATGCCGTTGAACACAGCCGACGCCATTTGGCGCTGATAATTCTGATCGCGCAGGCGCGCCTCTTCATCCGGGTTGCTGATGAAGGCGGTCTCGACCAGGATCGAGGGGATGTCCGGGGCCTTGAGCACGGCGAACCCGGCCTGCTCAACGTGGCCGCGGTGCAGACGGTTGACGTGTCCGAGTTCGTGCAGGACCGCATCGCCGAAGCGCAGGCTGTCGCTGATCTGCGCGCTGGTCGATAAATCGAGCAACACACGCGACACCAGAGGATTGCTTTTGGCGACGTTGATTCCGCCAATCAGATCCGCCTCGTTTTGCTGGCGCGCGAGTTCGGCCGCCGCGCTGCTGCTCGCGCCGCGCTCGGACAGGGCAAATACCGATGAACCACGCGCATCGGAGCGGACCCACGCGTCCGCGTGAATCGACACGAACAGGTCTGCTTGCACGCGCCGCGCCTTGTTGACCCGCACGCCCAGGGGCACGAAGAAATCCGCGTCGCGGGTCATGAGGACACGGTAGTCCGATTGTTCTTCGATCAGGGCCGCAAGCTGCCTTCCGATCGATAGCGTCACCACCTTCTCATAGGTTCCGTGCTTGCCAACGGCACCGGGATCCTCGCCGCCGTGTCCCGGGTCGACCGCGATCGTGATCAGCCGTCGCATGGCGCGAGCCGATCTGCGCGCCGACGCCGAGGACTGCGGTGTGTTCGTGCTCGCCGGCTCGGTGGCCGAACCGGTTGCCGACTCCGTCGGGGGTTCCGTACGCTGTGCCGCTTCCGGTGACTCTGCCACTACCGCATCGGGCGCGCTTTGCGGCCCTTGCGGGCCATCGGTGCCCGGGCCGCGAGCGCCTGCCGTATCGCCGGCCGGCAACTGTGCGGCACCGTCTTCGGTATCCATGGCCTGTGGCGGCGAGCGCAGCAAGGCCATCAGCGGATCGTTGGCGCCCTCGGGATACAGGTCGACCACCAAGCGATTGCGGTACGGGCCGACCGGGTCGAGCGCGAAAACCTGGGGATCGACGGGGGTCTTTAGCTCGATGACCAGGCGCACGACCTGCGGGCTGAACTGGCCGACCCGCATGCGCGCAATGAAGGGATCGGCGGCATCGATCTTCTTGATCTGCTCGGTGAATTGTGGCGTCAGGTCGATGCCATCGATGTCGACCACCATGCGCAAGGGTTTGGTGTCGCGCAGCAGGAAATGGCGGAATTTGAGCGGAGAATCGTGCTCGATCGTCACGCGGGTGTACTCGGGAGCCGGCCATATACGCACCACCAGCAGTGATGCGCCGCGCGCGATGTGGGGCGTGAGCGCCAGCGCCAGCGATCCGACGGCACCCTGGATCAGGCGTCGCCGCGCGCAGGGCTGCGAAACGTCCTCAGATGATTCAGGCATCGTTCACCGATCTCCGTGTTGGCGCCAATTGTGGCGCAGCGGCCTGCCGGAAGTGCGCGCAGGCAAATTGTCAGGTCGGCGGGCGGCAGGTCCTTGCCTGCCCGCTCCGGCCACTCGACCAGACAGATCGCACCCGGGCGAAAGTACTCCGAAAACCCCGCCTCAAGAAACTCTCGGGGATTCTGGAATCTATAAAAATCAAAGTGATAGAAGTGTAACCTCGAAACCTCATAAGGTTCAAGCAGGGCGAATGTCGGACTCTTGACCGGACCCGTGACGCCGACCCGCCGAAGCAGCGCGCGTGCCAGAGTGGTCTTGCCAGATCCCAGGTCGCCTGTCAAACCGATCATGGCGCCCGACGACGCGATCGCCTCGCGCTGGCAGAGCAGTGCATCGGCCAACGCCGTGCCGAGCGTGGCCGTGGCCGCCTCATCGGCAAGCGTGAGGGAAAGAGACGATTCCGACATCGAAGAAGAGCACAACTAGAATCAGCAGCAAGGTACTGTGGCAATGTATCGCGGCGACGCCCGGCGCAAAGCGGTGCCGGCTTGGGAGCGCGCTTGAACAGGCAAGAGCAGGGCAAGCATAGCGATTCGGGGGCCGACGCAATCATTGCTCCTGCGCCGGCAATTTGGTCCGATCTCGTGGATCGGATCAAACAATGGGGCACCGAGCTCGGATTCGGTGCCATGGGTATTGCCGACCTGGATGTCGCCGAGGCGGCGGACCGGCTACAACAATGGCTACAGCAGGGCTTTCACGGTCAGATGCAGTACTTGCAGCGCCATGCGGCGCTGCGCGCTGCGCCCGCGACGCTCCAGTCCGGTGCGCTGCGCGTCATCAGTGCACGTCTGGATTACCGGCCGCGCCGCGACAGCACGCAATGGGTGCAACGCGAGCAAGCGCGCCTTGGTCAGGCTGGCGCCGCCGTGGTGTCGATCTACGCCCGTGGCCGCGACTATCACAAGGTGATGCGTGCGCGTCTTGGGGAGCTGGGCGCGCGCATCGCGCGCGAGGTCCAAAGGCCAGACTACCGCCCGTATTGCGACAGCGCACCGCTGCTCGAAGTCGAGCTCGCGCGTAAAGCCGGTCTGGGTTGGCGCGGAAAGCACACGCTGCTTTTGACGCGGGAGGCGGGCTCAATGTTCTTTCTCGGGGAGATCCTCACCGACCTCCCATTGCCGGTGGATGCGCCGACAAGCGATCACTGCGGAACCTGCGTAAGTTGCATCTCGGTGTGTCCGACTCGCGCCATCGTCGCGCCGTACCGGCTCGATGCGCGGCGCTGCATCTCCTACCTGACCATCGAACACCCCGGCTCGATCCCGGAGGCCTTGCGCCCGCTTATTGGGAACCGGGTCTACGGCTGTGACGACTGCCAACTGGTGTGCCCATGGAACCGCTACGCGCAGCGCGCCAGCCTGCCCGATTTCGATGTCCGCAATGGCCTTGACAGCGCGAGCCTGGTTGACCTGTTTTCCTGGAGCGCGGAGCAATTTGCCACGCGCCACGCGGGCAGCGCGATTTTGCGGATCGGCCATGAACGCTGGCTGCGCAACCTTGCAGTCGGCCTGGGCAATGCGCGCACGACGCCGGCAGTGATCGCAGCACTACGTGCGCGCCTGGAGCACGATTCGGAACTGGTGCGCGAGCACGTGGGCTGGGCCTTGCGGCGGCATGGTGAGTCCCTGCCATAAATCGGCGATGCGTCGGTTTCGCGGCCAGCACCGTCGACGTTTGTCGGGAGCGAGGCAAAATTCCTGGCACTTTGCGAAACCGCAATCCACGGGCCGCCGTCTATAATCCGCGCCGTCGCTGCTGTAGCTCAGTCGGTAGAGCAACTGATTCGTAATCAGTAGGTCGGACGTTCGATTCGTCTCAGCAGCACCAATAAAATCAATAAGTTATAGACGTATTTACGATAGCTGGCTCTCGCAAACTCGCAATTCGCCCGCAGGAAATGCCGCTTGGCGCGCCTGCAAAAGCAAACTTTCAACCTTTTTGACGTCTTTGAGGTCGAAGATTGCGTTCTCAAATTCCGCGGCGGTGCATATCGGTATTTCGGCCTACGCCTGGCCGCTCGTTGAAACGCACGGAACTTGTCTGCAACCCCGATTCAATTCTCGCCGCCGACCGATGAAAAAGTGCACGCGATTCCAGGGCTTGACTCGCCTTTTTCTCAGTTGGGAGGCGTTTTGGTGAGTCATTTTCGGCTTCCAGACGGACTACGGACGTGCGACGGCGGGATCAGATCGCGCCAACTTGGCGATGCGCATCAGCTAACACCTGGTCAATTCGACGCGGGCGCGCGAGGTAGCCACAGGCTAATACTGAGGGCACCTTTTCACTGCCGCAAAGCGGACGCTTGCGACAGGTCGGTATGGGTCTGGCACTGACGATCGATGAGTCGATGAAGCCTAGATCGTAGACTCCGAGAATTTGACCATGTCGCTTTTCGCTATTGCAAATGCATCGGATCGAAGGGAGAAATCGAGATGTCGGACCCAACCGCATTCGATATTGTTAGCCCAAAAAATAAGATCAAGTTGATGCAGAAAGCAATTCAACGCCTACAGGATGATCCCGACCTTGGATTCGTAAAGCTGTTACTCGTTGCCACCTTTATAGACGGATTGGTCCAATCGCCAAAAGGACGTATAGGAGTGCCATACAAACAGTATCTAGAAACCCATTTTCCA